>Ga0255364_10058_pt2 | contig 31824 bp, 30 predicted proteins | sample ANMaggSSYBR01G12_FD_182087 | JGI IMG/M metagenome (GOLD analysis project Ga0255364, IMG submission 182087) | Sediment cell enrichment communities from methane seep in Santa Monica Basin, California, United Staets - ANME aggregate JGI... | ecosystem: Environmental > Aquatic > Marine > Cold seeps >...
TTGTGCTCGGTGCTAGTGTAACAGCTCAGGTACAGGTAGAGATCCACGATGAAAGCTGATTTTTTCGAGATCCAGAAGGATCTTTAAAGGAGTTTATTAATGATTGATCCATTGATCGCTTTATTAATTGGTATTGGTGTGATTGCAGTATCTGTTCTTTTATTTTGGCCGCAGACCGGTTTATTCTGGCGGCTCCAGGAACGACGCGAATTAACTGAAAAGGTGTTAATTGAAGATACGTTAAAGTACATCTTTAAATGTGAACGAAACCATAAATCGGCCACCCTTGAAAGCCTGGCGGGAGTTCTCTCTACCAGTTTGGGTCGGACTTCTGAAATTCTTGCTATCACTCAGGCCAGGGGGATGCTGGAAATGAGCGCTAATCGATTTAGTTTAACTCCAGCTGGTAGAAATACAGCCATCCAGATCGTTCGAGCTCACCGTTTATGGGAGAGATACTTGGCAGATTCCACGGGTTATCAGGAAGCTGATTGGCATCAGCAGGCTGAACGGCTGGAACATAAGTTAACCGTGGAGGAAACCGAAAAATTATCTGTAAGTTTAGGAAACCCAACCCATGACCCTCATGGAGATCCAATTCCCACTGCGAATGGAGAATTGGTGTACCATGGTGGTTTACCCCTTTCGGATTTACCGGTTCAAACCTTAGCCAGGATCGTTCATATTGAAGATGAACCTGAGCTAATTTATGCCCAGATTGTTGCAGAAGATCTCCATCCTCACATGGTTGTTGAAGTAGATGAAATAACGTCTGACAGGATTCGCTTCTGGAGTGAAGACCAGGAACATGTCCTTGCCCCAATCGTGGCTGCAAATATCTCGGTTGTTGCGCTGGTTGAAGATGTTAATGATCAAGATATCCCGGGAGTTCCCCTGGACACGTTGCTGGTTGGTGAAAAAGGCGCAGTCACGGCAATTTCACCCCTGAGCAGGGGGGTAGAGCGTCGGCGGTTATTTGACCTGGGAATTATTCCAGGAACAGTAGTAGGTGTAGAAATGGTCAACCCCGGTGGAGATCCTACAGCTTATCGGATCAGAGGATCGGTAATTGCTTTACGAAGCTCACAAGCTAGATTAATAAAAGTTGATCCTATATCAGAAAAAGATCAGGAAATAAATCAATAATATCCCTGGCATTAAATCGACCACGGGAAAAGGCAGAAATGTAAGGAAAAAGGAAATGAAAAAAAATAATCAAGTAGAAATCATTGAATCCCAGGATCAGGCAGGGTGTGCTACCTGTCCAGTGCACCATGCTGCAAACTTAAAAAAACTGGGAGTGGATATGGGAAATTGGGATTTTGTAGTGGCACTTGCTGGAAATCCCAATACCGGGAAAAGCACAGTTTTTAATGCATTGACAGGACTCAGGCAACATACCGGGAATTGGCCTGGAAAAACGGTAACAAGGGCTGAGGGTGGTTTTGATTATGGAGAAAACCGCTATAAACTTGTGGACCTGCCGGGAACATACTCTCTCCTGGCAACCAGTCTTGATGAAGAAATTGCCCGGGACTTTATTCTGTTTGGGCAGCCGGATGTAACAGTTGTAGTGGTAGATGCTACTCGTTTGGAACGGAATCTAAACCTGGTTCTCCAGGTACTCGAGATTACACATCGGGTCGTGATTTGTTTGAACTTGGTGGATGAAGCTGAGAGGCACAATATCGCTGTTGATCACCGACGGCTGGCACGTGACCTTGGTGTACCGGTTGTACCCACCATCGCTCGCTATGATGAAGGTTTGGAAGATTTATTGGCAGCAATCAGCGAAGTGGCTTCTGGTGAAACCCAGGCAGCTCCCTATCACGTCAAATATAACCATCCCAAATTGGACCAGGCAGTCACTCAGCTTGTAAAACAGATCGAAGAGTCCTTTCCGGACGTTCCCAACGCCCGGTGGGTGGCTCTCAGGCTGCTGGATGGTGATGAAAAGATCATCGAAGCTGTAAAGAATGGGGATTTGGGTGAATTGACCTATAACGTTGAAGAAATGGATGGACTTGGCGTGGATACCGTGGCACTAAAAAGTGGTTTCAGCCTGTAGAACAGGGCTTATACCCAGGAATGGTTACTTATTGTTTGAAATTAAAAGAAATCAGGTGACATATGAACTCAAATTATGAAAAGATTATCAAATCAGCCCATGATCTTCGCTGGGATATCGGAGGAGATTTTCATGAAAAAATCATGGAATCTCTTTACACAGATGCTTCCCGGATAGCGGACCGGGCAGTCACACACCCCGGGGATACCCCTCGTTTTGACCTGGATCGGACGATAGACCGCCTGGTTACTAGTCGTATTTGGGGTTTCCCATTAATGCTGCTGCTGTTAACAGCTGTTTTTTGGTTGACAATCACCGGAGCAAATGCCCCTTCAGGTTTACTTTATTCACTCCTGATTGATATCATCCATCCTTTCCTAAAAAGCGTCTTTGCGAATCTTGGCATCCCCTGGTGGATTGACGGGGTCTTGTTGGACGGCGCCTATCTGGCTACCGCCTGGGTGGTGGCAGTCATGCTTCCTCCTATGGCGATATTTTTCCCCTTGTTCACACTTCTAGAGGATTTTGGATATTTACCCAGGGTTGCTTTTAATCTGGACCACATATTCAGAAAGGCCGGCGCGCACGGAAAACAGGCTCTCAGTATGACAATGGGATTTGGATGCAACGCTGCGGGTGTGATTTCCACCAGGATTATTGACAGTCCCCGGGAACGATTGATTGCCATCATTACCAATAACTTTGCTCTTTGTAATGGCCGTTGGCCTACCCAGATTTTGATAGCTACGATCTTCATTGGCACACTTGTTCCTGCCCATCTGGGTGGTTTGATTTCAGCCCTCGCAGTGGTCAGTATTGCTCTTCTGGGAGTTCTTCTGACCTTTGTGGTTTCATGGGCTTTGTCCAGGACAGTCTTGAAAGGAGAGGTTTCCACCTTTAACCTGGAGCTTCCTCCCTACCGCCCCCCCCGCATTCTACAGACCCTCTACACATCAGTCATCGACCGTACTCTGGTTGTCCTCTGGCGGGCTGTTGTTTTTGCTCTCCCGGCAGGAGTAGTTCTCTGGGTTTCATCCAATCTCCTTATCAACGGGGTGAGTATTGCTGAATATTTAGTGAATTTTCTTAATCCCTTTGGTTTGCTGCTTGGATTGAACGGAGTAATTCTTGTAGCATATATTGTTGCTATTCCGGCAAATGAAATTGTGATCCCAACCATTCTTATGCTCACCGTGATGATGTCCGGTGTAACTGGCGTTGGCGCAGGTTCCGGAGTGATGTTTGAACTCGAGTCTGGGTTGCAGACCCTGGATCTACTAACCATGGGAGGATGGACTTTGTTAACCGGTATTAACCTGATGCTGTTCAGCCTGGTTCACAATCCCTGCAGTACAACTATCTATACAATTTACAAAGAGACCGGCAGTGTAAAATGGACTACGGTAGCTACTTTGCTTCCCGTCCTGATGGGTTTTGTGATCATTTTCTTTACAGCACAAATCTGGCGGTTATTTACGGGTTGATAGTTTGCTGAATCCTTCTGATAAGGAAATAGTATCAATTTTGGAGAATTTGTATGAGTGATTATGCGATAACAATAGCTGGATTGGAAAAATATTATGGATCATTTAAAGCGCTTTATGGAGTTAACTTAAATGTAAATCGGGGAGAAATTCTGGGATTCCTGGGACCAAATGGAGCCGGGAAGACCACAACTATCCGTTGCATCCTGGATCAAATTCGTCCCCAAAAAGGTACTATCCAGGTATTTGGAATCAACCCCCAGGTGAATCCAAGCCTGGTTCATGAGTTTACTGGATATCTTCCCGGAGAATTGCGCCTGGAAGATAATTTCAGGGTAGATCAACAACTAAAATATTTCAGCAAATTAAGGGGAAACCAGTTTGATTGGTCTTACGTTGAGGAACTGGCACATCGTTTAAACCTTGATTTAATAAGATCAATTAAAAACTTGTCCAGCGGAAATAAACAAAAAGTAGGTCTGGTCCAGGCCTTGATGCACAAACCGGATCTGCTCCTGCTGGATGAGCCCACAGCGGGGTTGGACCCATTAATGCAGCAAGAGGTTTATAAACTGCTGCGGGAAGCTCAATCTGAGGGGGCTACCGTATTTTTCTCCTCTCACATTATCAGTGAGGTCGAGGCGCTTGCAGAAAGGGTTGCCATTATTCGCGGTGGCAAAATTGTTAAAGAGTCCACTCCTGAATTACTGACCGAGATGGCGATAAGGAGGGTGAAAATCCGATTTTTGGAACCAATCCAAGAAGACCTATTTAATGCAATTGAAGGAGTGACACTAGTTTCATCTCGGAACGGATTGGAAGTAACCATTCAGGTTGAAGGAGACCTGGACCGGCTGATTAAAACCCTGGCAAGTTATCCGGTAAAAGACCTTGTGACTGCATCTCGCTCTCTGGAGGATATCTTCCTGAAATACTATGAATCAGATCCGGGGGAGGTCACCTGAGATGATTGTAGAACTAATTTATACACTCCGCCGCAACCGGGGCCAGATCTTTGGATGGAGTTTGGGGCTTGTGCTGTACAGCGCCCTGATGTCATCCATGTACTCAGATATAGCGTTAATTGATTTTGATGCTTTTTTGGGTTATTACCCCGAGGATATGCTGGCTTTTTTTGGGGAGAGTTTTTCAGCAATTAATTCGCCTCATGGATATCTGGATCTTTATTTCTTTGGGTATATGACAATTATTGTTGGGATTTTTTCTGTGGGAGCAGGAGCCAAGTTAATTGTCAAAGATGAGGAAGATGGATTATTGGACCTTATTTTGGCTTATCCAAAAAGCAGATCGGCTGTTTTCTGGGGAAGGGTGTTTGGTTATATCCTGACAGTCATGTCGATTCTGATCGTTGCCTGGTTGAGTTGGGCGATTCCATCCGGATCCTCTGGATTGAATCTTACGGCAGGAGAGCTGCTGAAACCTTTTTGGGGATTGTTGGGTCAGCTGCTATTGTTTGGTTCATTCGCTCTTTTGCTGAGTATGCTGCTTCCTGCGGCAAGGATCGCGAGCATGATTACAGGGGGATTATTGGTGGGAAATTACCTGTTGATAGGTTTGGCAAATATTAATCAAGACCTGAAAAGTATTGTGGAATATACACCCCTCCATATTTATCAAGGGGGATACGCAATCCTTGGTATTAATTGGGATAACCTAATGATTGTTCTTGGGGGAGTATTGCTGTTTTTGCTCCTGGCCTGGTGGAGGTTTCTTTTGCGTGATTTGCGGGTTGCGGGGGAAGGTGGATGGAAGTTAATGGAGAACTTCTCATTAAGGAAAAAGAAGTAAATCTTCCAAGTAGAATTCCTGTTATGTAGTTAATAAAAAAGAAGCCGCTAGACGGCTTCTTTTTTCAACTTTGGGTAAGTACAACGACTAATCTAGGGAATCGTACCCGGGTCCGTCAGTGAAGTAATCTTCGTTGAGCTGGATTGCGGGGGTAAGGTCAACAACTTCGCCCTTATCCAGAACACGGGTGTGTTTCAGGGTATGGGTAACCCCATTTACATCTTCGGATTCATATTCCTCATCGTACCCTTCGATTCCCGCAGCCATATTCATGCGCTCATCACCGTGAGCTTCATACGCGGAAGGAACTTCGTCTTCCAGGAATATAGCATCTTGGGGACACTCTGGAATACATGCACCGCAATCGATGCAGGTTTCTGGATCGATGTAGAAGGTCGGCCATTCTTCCATCGGTTTGCCAGGCACAATGCATTCCACAGGGCAGACTTCCACACAACTAGCGTCATACAGGCAGAAAGAGGTGATGATATGGGTCATAAATATCCTCCAAAACTAGCTTGATTGTTAATAAGTATTTTCAACTGCTGTATAATAAGCTCTCTAGGATCGAATTGTAGTCCTCGAATTTTTCTTTGTCAAGAAAGAACGTTATCCTGGGAACTCTCTTTTCAAAAAGAGGTTACATTCTTCATGAAAAAGAACGCTATCCCTCCTGCGGCACCCTATCTGATAATACCAATAGGAATTGCGGCTGTTTCCACAGCTTCAATCTTCATCCGGTTTGCCCAGAACTATACATCTTCGATTACCATCGCTGCTTTCAGGATGGGTATCGCAGCACTTCTTCTCTTGCCCTATACGCTTATAAAACACAAAAATGAACTGCGCACCTTATCCAGAAAAGACTTTGGATTTGCTTTACTGGCAGGTTTATTGCTGGCTGTTCATTTTGGCACCTGGATCACATCGCTAGAATACACGTCCGTGGTCAGTTCTGTTGTCCTGGTTACTACCACTCCCTTGTGGGTCTCACTGATGGCGCCAGTTTTCCTACGGGAAAAAACTCCCGGGATTGCTGTTCTGGGCATGTTCATAGCGCTGGTCGGTGGGGCAATTGTTGCAGGTAGTGATGTCTGTTCCTGGTTGCCCGGCGGCATCTCCTGTGATTTTGAAAACGGATTTTCAGGATCTAAAAATTTACTGGGAGATCTTCTGGCTGTAATAGGCGCTATATCTGCTGCTATCTACATAATGATAGGTAGACATCTGCGTCGAAAGATTTCCTTAACACCCTATATCTTCCTGGTTTTCAGCACCTCAGCCCTTTTTCTGGTAATTGCCATGTTTATCACGGTAGGGGTACCACCGATTTATCCAAGCCGGGTATATGGCTGGTTAATTTTATTGGCTCTTGTGCCTCAGCTCCTGGGGCATTCCATATTCAATTGGTCTTTAAAGTATTTACCTGCTGGTTATGTATCTATAAACCTGCTTGGAGAACCGATTGGATCTTCGATTTTAGCTTACATTTTTCTCAATGAGATGCCCCCAGCAGTAAAAATAATTGGTGCTATACTTATTTTAGCTGGTATCGGATTGGCTTCTTTTAACCAGATATCTCAATCCGAAAATCAAAACCAGTAGGAGATTCTGTGACTGGTAAGCAGGACCCCCAAAATGTAAAAGACATAATAGATGCCCTGGCAAATAAAAATAAATCCTTCCAGGGTGTCTGGAATCGTCTCAGGAATTACAGCTGGGATATTGGTGGAATTCTTTTGCTTGCGTTCTCTGTTATGACCCTGATCGCTACCCTTTTTCCGGGTCTGGTCGAGGATTCTGTATTATTAAGGTGGACAAATATAATCCGCTTGGGTTTGGGCTGGGGAAGTGTGTTTGTGGTCCTCTCTGGCATAGTCCTGGGAATCTGGATGTTAAAACAACAGGCGGGAGAACCTTACACTATCACCTGGGTAAGAATATTTGCCCTGGAAGCCGCTATTTTTTGCTTGATAGCTCTTTTTACTGTCTTTGGTGGACATTCGATAACCCGGGCCAGGGAAGGTTTGGATGGCGGGTTAGTGGGGTGGGGTTTGGTGGAAGCATTATCCAGTGTGATTGGTCTAATCTGGACTGGCATTCTGGCTTTTCTGGGAGCATTAATAGGCAGTATTATTGGATTGGGTTTTACGGATAAGGTCCGGAAGCAGATTGCTGAAATCCAGGGGCACACCCTGGTACCAGAATTGGATTCAGCAACCCTAGAAGAGATGTCTGCGGAAGGTAAACACCCCGGAGAATCCGAGAAAAAAGCTCCTGAGAAACGGAAACAGCGAATTCCACCAGAATTCCGCAAACAATTTAAAGTTGATTCCAGGGACGATAAACCCCTGAAACCTCTTCCCAGAAATGAAGACCTTCCTCCCCTGGATCTGTTGGTTTCCGGAAAATCAATCCGACCGAATCAACGTCACATCAATATGTCTGCAGGATTAATTGAGAAGACCCTGGCGGAGTTTGGCATTCCTTCCCAGGTAGTTGGATTCCAGGTGGGTCCTACCGTGACCCAATTTGCCGTAAAGCCCGGATATTTAAACGGGAGCGATGAAGATGCTGACGAAGATAGAAAAAGAGTCCGGATATCAAGAATTACTTCCTTAAAGAATGACCTGGCTCTTGCTTTGTCTGCCAAGCAGCTGCGCATCGAAGCCCCTGTTCCCGGGAGATCGTATATTGGAATTGAAGTTCCCAATGAAAAATCATCCCTGGTCCATCTGCGATCAATAATTGAATCTGAAGCTTTTTACAAACTGGACTCACCCCTTTCTATTGCCCTGGGTAGTGATGTCTCCGGAGAACCCGTTGTTGCAGATTTGGCCAGTATGCCTCACTTATTAATTGCGGGAACTACCGGCTCTGGAAAATCTGTTTGCATCACATCCATAACAACCTGTCTGGTTATGAATAATTCCCCCGAACAGCTTAAGTTAGTGATGATTGATCCAAAAATGGTTGAGCTGGTCCGGTTTAATGGCCTTCCTCATTTATACGGGAAGGTAGAGACCGACCTAGAACGAATTCTGGGAGTACTGCAGTGGGTTGTTGCTGAAATGGATAGACGCTATCAGGTTCTGGATGAGACTCGATCCAGAAATATTGATACCTATAATAATAAAATCAGCCGCAGAAAGGATGGGGAAATTATGCCCCGCATTGTGGTTATGATTGATGAGTTAGCAGATTTGATGATGATGGCTCCTGCCCAAACGGAGTTCAGCCTGGTCCGGTTAGCCCAGATGGCACGGGCGACTGGTATTCACCTGGTAGTTGCGACCCAGCGGCCAAGTACTGATGTGGTTACCGGGTTGATCAAAGCCAATTTCCCTGCCCGGATGTCGTTTGCTGTAGCATCCTCGGTTGACTCCCGGGTTGTGCTGGACATGAATGGGGCAGAATCCTTACTGGGTAACGGGGATATGTTGTTCCTGCCGCCTGAAGCTGCCAGTCCAATCCGGACGCAGGGCTGCATTGTGACCCCAGAAGAATTGGACCGGGTTATAAAATCCTGGAATGAAATCTCCGATATTGAGCCGGAAGAACTCGAAATTCCCCCTTGGGAAAATGTCCTTGAAGAGCAGGCAGAACTAGATGAGTACGATGACCTTATCAAGGATGCATTTAGAATCGTTCGTGATTCTCAACGGGCATCTACTTCATTGATCCAACGCAAATTACGTATCGGGTATCCTCGCGCTGCTAGATTGATGGACGAATTATCAGCTCTTGGGTATGTCGGTCCTTCCAAAGGAAGTGGAATCGAGCGTGAAGTATTCATTGTCCCCGATGAGGATTTCGGAGACACACTCTAGCCGGGGGACAAGCAGCTAGAAATCAATCTTCTTAAAAAGGGAATAATTTATGCCAACAGGATTTAGTTTGGGACCATTCACCATTCATTATTATGGCATCGTGATTATCGTGGGTATCCTGATAGCAATGATAATTGTTAAAAATGAAGCTGCCAGAAGGAATAAAACCCTGGATTTTCTGATCGATGCCCTTCCCTGGATATTCCTGGGAGGTGTCGTCGGAGCTAGACTCTGGCATATCCTGACCCCTCCTCAATCCATGGTAGCTCACGGTATAACCACCCGCTATTATCTTTCCCATCTTAATGAGGCGGTTGCCATCTGGAAAGGAGGGGCTGGGATTTTCGGGGCGGTCATGGGTGGAACACTCGCCTTATGTATATTTTCCAGAATAAAAAGGGAACCAGTTTCCATTTGGCTGGATAGTATCGCACCCGGGTTAGCGCTTGCCCAAGCAGTTGGTCGGTGGGGAAATTTTATCAACCAGGAGGTTTATGGTTTGCCATCGGATTTGCCCTGGGCAATTACTATTAATGCGCAGCATCGGCTGCCGGGTTACGAATATATTGACACCTATCATCCACTCTTTTTATATGAAGCGCTCTGGAGTGTATTAAATATGGCTTTTTTATTATGGGTGAGTAGGAAATTTCAAGACCGGATAAAAACAGGAAACCTGTTTCTGATTTATCTTGTTTTTTATGGTATTGGAAGGGTCGGTTTGGAATATTTACGGTTGGATATCTCTACCTTTCAGGGAATAAATATCAATCAAGCTTTTATGGCAGCTGTTGTTCTGGCTGCTGGTGTTCTTTTTATATTGCGTCAGAAAAACAAACCAATTGAATCAATAATCCAATGATCATTACGACGAATCTCACAAAAAACTTTAATGAATTAAAGGCAGTAGACAGTGTGAATCTCCACGTCCATGCTGGAGAGGTACTTGCGCTGCTGGGACCAAACGGGGCAGGGAAAACAACGACTGTTCGGATGCTGACGACTGTACTCCGACCCAGCAGTGGATCTGCGCAGGTAGCAGGATATGATGTTCATTCTGATCCTGAAAAAGTGAGATCAGCAGTCGGGGTTTTAACAGAGGATCATGGTTTATATGAAAGGATGTATATCAAGGAATACCTGGATTTTTTTGGACAGATCTATGATATGCCTACAGATGAGAGGGAAGCCAGGATTCAACACTTGCTGGGCAAGTTTGATTTATTGGATTCTGTAAACCGCAGGATTGGAAAATACTCCAAAGGCATGAGACAAAAATTGTCCTTGGCGCGGTCGCTGCTGCATTCCCCACCGGTTTTATTATTGGACGAACCAACTTCGGCGATGGATCCTGCCAGCGCCAGATTGGTTAGAAATGCGATTAAATCCCTCCGATCAGAAGACCGGGCAATTATAGTCTGCACTCACAATCTTGCTGAGGCGGAAGAGTTAGCAGACAAGATAGCTATTATTCGCTCCGGAATGATTATCGCCAATGGAACATCAGAGCAATTAAAACAACAATTATTAGGCCCGACTGAATATCATATTCAACTTGCAGGGAGTTTGGACAGACGCAGCCTACAGCTGCCGCAGGGGGCAGATATTACAGAGAAGGGAAATGATTGGTTTCGGTATCAGGTTACTTCACCGGAAGAGATCAATCCCGTTGTCATCCAAAACCTGGTAACAGCGGGTTTTGCCATTGTGAAGGTAGAAGAAATCAAACGCAGCCTGGAATCGGTTTACCTCCAGGCTGTTAACCAGGAACCAGCACAGGAGATTAACCATGTGGATTAATCTTCAAAAAGCGATGATCGTTACCAAGCGAGAGGTTCAGGATCAATTCCGTGACTGGCGGATCATTGCTCCCATTATTATTCTGACCGTCTTTTTTCCCGGATTGATGAATTTTACAGCCCAGCAGGCAGTTGATTTTGTTGCAAAGTATGGCGCCCCGATTATTGCAGATCGTTTGATACCATTCTTATTGATGGTGGTAGGTTTTTTCCCGATCTCGATTTCTCTGGTAATCGCCCTGGAAAGTTTTGTGGGGGAGAAAGAAAGAAGGAGTATTGAACCCCTGCTCAGCAGCCCGCTATCAGATGTTCAACTGTACCTTGGAAAATTAATGGCAGTGATATTACCCCCACTGTTTGGCAGCTACCTCGCGATCGGTGTTTACCTGGTGGGGGTTTACCGTCAAGTAGGTTGGACGCCGGACATAACTTTATTGATCCAGGTGGTTGCTCTGGCCACAGTTCAGTCCCTGGTAATGGTCAGCGGTGCAGTGGTTATTTCATCTCAAACAACTTCTGTCCGGGCGGCAAACTTGCTGGCATCTTTTATTATCGTACCTATGGCTCTGTTGCTGATAGGCGAGAGCATGATCATGTTTTGGGCTCGTTATCATGTTCTGTGGTGGGCAATCTTTGGCCAGGTGATAATTGCCTGGTTTTTGATACGTACAGGAATTGCACACTTTAACCGGGAAGAATTATTAGGCCAGGAGCTGGATACACTTAATTTGCAGTGGGCCTGGATTGTGTTTAAGTCAGCTTTTATCGGTCAGCAAGGACCTTTCCCGGAGTGGTGGCGGATGAATGTCTGGAGAACCTTAAAAACTTTAAAATGGCCTATCCTGCTGGCAGTGTTATTTACTATCGGAGGCTCGCTGATCGGCAGCGCCCAGGCTGAAGTCTTTTCAATACCAGCAGATTTATTGGATTGGGAAAATCTAGATAAAGGTTTTGTCAGCGGGGTAGAGGAAGTTGGTGCCATCCGGTTTTTCTCAATTCAAGGCGCAGGGATGATTTTTTTTCATAACCTGAGAGCTATCGCACTGGCGAGTTTACTGGGAATATTTTCTTTTGGTGTACTGGGAATTATCTCTCTGATGTTACCTTTCAGTATTATCGGATATTTCACGGCGATTGCGGGTCAAACTGGTTTATCTCCCTGGGTATTTTTACTTGGTTTTGTCGCTCCCCATGGGATTCTTGAGATTCCTGCAATTATTCTCACCGGGGCATTAATTATCCGATTGGGCTTGGTCTTGGTCACCCCTAATGAACAGTACACGATTGGAGAGACCTGGATAAGAACCCTTGCTGACTGGACTCGAATAATCTTGTTGGTTATTGTTCCACTGCTGCTGGGTGCCGCATTTTTAGAGGTGTATCTCACACCTATGATTGCTTTGAAATTATTCAGCCAATAAGGGGTGATTGTTATGTTTAGGAGATTCTGATGGCTAAATTAATATTCCTGGGAACAGCCAGCGCTGTCGCTTTCGAAGGACATGAAAATACCTATCTGGTTATCCAAGGGGACGATTCCTCAATCCTGGTAGATTGTGCTTCGAATCCAATCCTCAAGTTAAAGCAGGCAGGAATCCATTTTGAAGATGTGACAGATCTAGTTATCACCCACTTTCATGCTGATCATGTCTCGGGACTGCCTAATTTATTGATGGATATGTGGATCCTGGGAAGAAAAAAACCTTTCAGGATTTATGGAACCGACCATTCAATATCTCGGGCAGAAAAGTTGATGGCTTTGTTTGATTGGGAAGAATGGAAGAATTTGTACCCGGTTTCGTTCCACACACTGCCGGTTGAAGAACGAACCCTGGTGTTAGAGAACCAGGAGTTCAGGATTCACTCTTCTCCCGGGGATCACTTAATCCCGACGATTGGACTCAGGATTGAGTCGATCATAAATGAATTTACTGTTGTTTATTCCTGTGATACCAATCCCCATCCCGCAATCATGCGTTTGGCATCTGATGCAGACATATTAATCCATGAATCGGCAGGTCCTTATGAAGGACATTCTACACCCGCTCAAGCTGGAGAAATTGCTTCCCAGGCAGGTGCTGGCAAACTATACCTGGTTCATTATTCAATCCATGGAGACAAAACGGCCTCTTCGATTGTTGAGGATGCAAAAAAAACCTTCTCCGGAGAAGTGATCCTGGCGGAAGATTTTATGGAAATTGATTTATTGAAGTAGGGATTTCCCAGTTACCAGCCCTGGACGAAGGGCTCCCATTCCTCATAAATATTCAAATATTTTCGGTATAGGTAGGCTGCCGATGTCGGCGGCTGCTGGGGTTTTTTCCGTAGCTTTAATCCTGATTGTGCCAGGGTATAACCCCCCTTTTGATGATTACATACTGCACAGGCTGTGACCATGTTTGACCAGGTGGATTCCCCCCCTAGATGTTGGGGCAGGACATGATCCACCGTTAGGCTTCTGGCTTGGTGACCGCAGTATTGACATCTGTGCTGGTCACGTCTGAATATTTCATGTTTTGACAATTTCACGATAGGTCTTGGCCGCTTTATGACATGGTGTAAACGGATGACGGAGGGTTTTGGGAATGATCTTGTAACAGTCCGGACTATTCCGCGTCCGTCCATAACCAGGTTGGCCTTACCGATTAGAATTAATCCCATCGCCCGCCGGGTTGTACAAATATTGATAGGAGCATAATTGCCGTTTAGGACAAGAACTGGCTCATTCATCTTTATTTCACCTTCGGAAATTATAGCATGTACTACCCTTTTCGCTCAAGAAATTTCCCCTTTTCAGGAAAATTTCACCAGGAAGGGGAGATTTGAATTCAAACACAATAACAGAGATGATTGTGGGTTCTGTCGGATTTGTACGGTAAAATGGGATAGTTATTTTGGAATGGAGGAACTATTGAAGAAATATCTCAAAGCGTATGTCTTTTTGCTGCCCATATCAATTTCCCTGGTTGTCCTAGATCAATGGACAAAATCCCTGGTCCGGGCAAATTTGTTATTTAATGAAGTTTGGATGCCTCTGGAATGGTTAGCGCCTTACGTAAGGATTGTAAATTGGCATAATACTGGTGCTGCCTTTGGTATTTTTCAGGGAATGAATGGAGTCTTTTTGATTCTGGCATTTCTTATTATCGCCATGATTTTATTTTATTTTCCGGTGATCCCGGCCGAAGATATTTATTTCAAACTTGCCTTGAGTTTACAGATGGCAGGGGCAATGGGGAATTTGATAGACCGTTTATATCGGGGATATGTCACGGATTTTTTATCTGTGGGAAGATTCCCTGTATTTAATGTGGCAGATTCCTGCATCACAATGGGGGTAGTAGTGCTGCTTATTGGGATGTGGATAGAGGAGAGAAAAAAAAAGAATGAGTGAAGGTCCGATTATTCTTCATAATCAAACAGAAGGGGATCTCCGACTTGACAAATTCTTAGCGGAAAACCTGGATGATTATTCACGTTCTTACATCCAAAAGTTGATCTCTGAGGGGGAAGTGAATGTAGATGGATTCCCAATATATAAAAAATCAGAATTGATAAACCCTGGCGCAGAGGTAGAAATTACGATTCCTCCAGCAAAAGATACTACGCTGATTGGTGAAGACATTCCCCTCGACATCTTGTTTGAAAATAACGATCTGATTGTGATTAACAAACCTGCCGGCATGGTTGTTCATCCTGCTCTGGGTCATTCCTCTGGAACCCTGGTCCAGGCAGTTTTGGGTTATGCACCGGAGATTGAAGGAGTAGGTGGAGTAAAAAGACCGGGATTGGTTCATCGTTTGGATCAAAACACTTCGGGTGTCATCCTGCTGGCTAAAAACGACCAGGCTCACCAGGTCCTGCAAGATCAATTCCGGGATCGTATCGTAAACAAGGAATATTTGACCCTGGTGGACGGTCGACCTCCCACTCCCCAGGGGAGAGTAGAGGTTGCCATTGGGAGAGATACAAAACATCGCCAGCGCATGGCGCCGGTTTTGGAACGGGACGGTAAAGAAGCTATCAGCGAGTATTTCACAGAGGAAATATTTCCCAATCATACATTAATAAAAGTCTCAATTCTTACTGGTAGGACCCATCAAATCAGAATTCACATGGCATTTCTTGGCTGTCCTGTGGTAGGTGATACTATCTACGGCAGGAAAAAACCCACCCTAAAAACCCAGAGGCAGTTTTTACATGCTTTTCGCCTCTCTATTCACATCCCAGGAGAAAAAGAAAAAAGAACTTTCGAAGCGCCGCTGGCGACTGAGTTAGTTGAGATCCTGGATTTATTGAGAACAGGTAAAGAAGGAGTCCCGGAACATGATTGATCTTCGTTCAGATACAGTAACCAAACCATCTCCTGAAATGTGGGAAGTGATTGCCCGGGCAGAGGTAGGAGATGATGTCTATGGAGAAGACCCCTCAGTAAATTTACTGGAAGAAAAATCAGCCCAACTTCTTGGAAAAAAGGCTGGTTTATTTATTCCATCAGGCACTATGGGGAATTTGGCTGCCATCCTGACCCATTGTGAGCGGGGAAGCGAAATTATTTTGGGAAATAAAGCCCACACATTCTTATATGAGGTTGGCGGCATCGCGGCCCTGGGGGGCATCCAATCCCATATTTTGCCCAATCAGCAGAACGGCACGTTAAAGGTGGCGGATATCAGACAGGCAATCCGTATGGATGATATCCACGATCCACCGACCCGTTTGATTACCCTGGAAAATACACATAACCGCTGTGGTGGAGTTGCTCTGACGTTGGAATATACGCGGCAGGTAGGAGAGATTGCCAAAGAACATCAATTGAAATTTCATCTGGACGGGGCAAGAATATTTAACGCAGCAGCTGCATTAAAACTGGATCCAGCTGAACTTGTTGAACCGGTAGACTCAGTGATGTTTTGCCTGAGTAAAGGATTGGGAGCTCCTGTAGGATCCATGTTATGCGGAAGTTCAGATTTCATAAAACGGGCTCGAAAAACACGCAAAATGCTGGGAGGCGGTATGCGCCAGGCAGGGGTGATTGCCGCGGCCGGTTTATATGCCCTGGAAAAGAACCTGCCACTCCTGGAGCAAGACCATCTCCGGGCAGCGGATTTAGCCCGGAAATTAAGCAGTATTAAAATTCTATCCTTGGAACATCAGAAACCACCCTCAAATATGGTCTATATTAACCTCGCAGATGACGTACCCCAGGATGCAGAAGAAACAGCCCTAAAACTAGAGAAATTGGGAGTCCTGGTCGGTACTACAGGAGAGCGCCAAATCAGGCTTGTGGTGCATCTCTGGATTGAGGATCAAGATATTGATGATGTTGTCCAGGCTTTCACTGAAGTATTATCTTGAGTGAATATTGGATTCCTTTTTCACAATCATCACTGATTATCACCAGCAAAGGCAGAAACAGGCCTGATGTTATAATAAAATAGATCGCTATCTAGATAACTCAGAAGGGTAAGTGATTTAATGAAGACCAAATATACGATTGAAGATATGGACCGGATAGCGGATGAGATTCGAAGCAGGATTTCCGTTCAGCCGACGATAGGATTAATACTGGGTTCGGGGCTTGGACCATTATCTGAATCCATTCAGGATCCAATAATTATCCCTTACCATGATCTCCCGGGCTGGCCTTTATCGACTGTTGAAGGGCACGCCGGAGAGTTAATTATTGGAAAACTTGAAGGGAAGGATGTCCTGGTTATGAACGGCCGAATTCATTTTTACGAGGGCTATGAAATGAGCCAGGTCACATTGCCGATCCGGGTGATGCAGCGTTTGGGGATAGAGATTCTGTTTGTTACCAATGCTGCGGGAGGGGTAAATCAAGATTTTACACCTGGGAATCCGATGTTAATCACTGACCATTTAAATTTATTAGGCATGGCTGGCACAAACCCCCTCCGGGGACCCAATATGGAAGAATTTGGTACTCGATTTCCGGACATGAGTCAGGCCTATGATCGTGAATTGATAAAGTTAACCCAGAGTGTGGCCAAAGAGTTAGATATAACCCTTTACGAGGGTATCTATGTTTGTTTGGCTGGTCCCACTTTTGAAACACCGGCAGATTTACGCTTCCTGCTAAACGCGGGAGTTGATGCAGTAGGCATGTCAACCGTTCCGGAAGTGATTGTTGCCAATCATGGTGGGCAGCGTGTACTGGGAATTTCTGGAATCACGAACTCATCCAACCTATATGGAGAAGCGGAAACTACTCATGAGGAAGTGATTGAGACCGGAAAACTATTAGCACCGAAAATGATGGAACTTATCCGCGGTGTCCTGCGGGCAATTTAATCCAGTTAGTGATGTCTAAGATTATTATTCCTTAATTCATCCTGGTTTCACCATCAATCAAATCAATGAATGAAATATTGCGCTACTTGAAAGATCTTGAGTTTCTGATTTATATTGTATTGGGAGCTTTTACAGTATGGCAGCTTCGCAAATTTTATCTTGCCTGGGAAGAAATACGCGCCGCGGCATTCGGATTGGAAAAAGAAAGCGCCCAGATGAGATTGAATCGCTCAGCAGCGCTGTTAGTAGTTTTACTTTTCCTGGCAACTGCTGAATTTGGACTGGTCTCTTTCATCATTCCGGCTATGCCGGATGTCGAGCCAATCCCGACTGCAACACTTGATTTGTTGGCTACCTCAACTATAACCCTTGCCGTGGAATCTGGGACATCCTCTGCAGATGTTCAGGAAACCCAGCTGCCGGGAACAGAGATTATCCAGGCCGGATGTATTCCAGGTGAGGTGATAATTACCTACCCGGAGAATGATTCAACGGTTCAGGATATTGTTGAGGTGGAAGGGACGGTGAATATCGCCGATTTTGGTTTTTATAAGTTTGAAATTTCCAAAGGCGATACGGGAAATTGGTTAACAATCCAGGCAGGAGACTCGCCCAAAGAGAATGAAAAACTGGGTTTTTGGGACACAACCCAATTAGAACCGGGTAATTACTATTTGCGCCTGGTGGTTATTGATAATCAAGGGATTCAAAGAGAACCCTGTGCAGTATACATTTACGTGGATTCACCAAGTGATTAATCCGGGATAGAATTATGACTGAAATCAATATTCGCTCCGCAAATTCTACCGACATCCCTAAGATGGTCTCAGTAGATCATAATTACGCAACCGGACATGTCTGGCAAATGACACTAGATCTAACCGATATTCAAACCCAGGTATCTTTCCGGGAAGTGCGTTTACCTCGTGAAGTCCATGTCAATTATCCCCGTATCACTCGCAGACTGGTCGACGATTGGACCAAAAGAGACTTGCTTTTATTGGCTGAAGAAGATGAAATTGTGCGGGGTTACATTAGTGTCAGATTGGGACTCGCCCCGGCCAGCGCCTGGGTGGATGATCTGGCTGTGGATCGGATATTCAGGCGAAACGGTATCGGCAGCGCTTTGGTTTTAGCTGCCCAGGATTGGTGTGGAAAAAAAGGCATTCATCGTCTTACCCTGGAGATGCAACCTAAAAACTATCCTGCAATTCAGTTTGCTTATAAATTGGGTTTTGAATTTTCCGGCTACAATGATCAGTATTACCGTGATCAGGAAATAGCCATATTCTTTTCCTCATATATATGAACTTTTTGCTAGTTTTGCAGACAATTAACCAGCTCCTGGCAGCTGGTATCTCAATCACCGCTTTCTCTCTGCTTCTCTATGCTTTAACATTTAATCTGAAGGATAGAGTTGCCCGATCGTTTGCCTTTATTATGGCCTGTGTTGTGGCTGTTTTTGTGGGAGAGTCCGTTGCAGGTGTTGTCAGCTCCCAGACCTGGATAGAACGCTGGTATCAATTCCAATGGATAGGCATTATCTTTTTGCCGCCAGCCTATGTATTATTATCTGATGCTGTTCTGGCGACTACTGGACGACCTTCTCGGGGACGACGGACTAAATTAGTCATAGCAACCTTTGTCATTTCTGGATTATTTCTCCTAACAATTCCCTTTTCACTGCTGGTGGGACCACTTGTTACTGACAATGTGGTTGCTCCTCATCTCGAAAGGACAAATCTGACCTGGGTTTTTTCTGCATTCTACATTCTCAGTATGATCTGGGCCTGGGTCAATTTTCAGAGGGCATACCATCGGACCAGAACCCGGTCTGGCCGGAGAAGAATTGGATACCTGATTGCGGGCGCACTGGCGCCAGCATTAGGTTCTTTTCCCTATTTGCTTTTTGGATCATCATTTGCCTCTGTACACCCCTATGTATTCTGGTTGACAGCCGTCACAAGCAATACCTTGGTATCAGGTTTAATCATCATCATGGCTTATGCGGTCGCGTTCTTTGGCGTTCCTTGGCCAGACAGGGTCGTAAAACGCAGGTTGATTAAGTGGGTTATGAGAGGACCTATCACTGCCAGCACTGTATTGGCATTAACCACCTTAATCAGGAGAGCTGGTGAACCAATCGCGTTTTTTTCACCAGTTGTTATGGCCGGGACATTTTTACTGATGCAGTATATGATCACCATGTTTTCACCGATTTGGGAACGCTGGTTTTTGTTTGGTGAGGAAAAGAACAATATAACCTTACTCCAGAATCTGGAAGAAAGATTGTTTACAACAGATGATCTTAAACAATTCCTCGAGGCTGTACTGGCAGCGATCTGTGATCGACTTCAAGTCCAGAGGGCATTTACAGCGTCATTTAATATGACCGGATTGGATTACCTGGTGTCAGTTGGAGGACAGACAGGTATACAGGAAGAAGATTTATCGCACAATATCCTGGAGATTGCCAACACAGAAGATATCATAGGGGAATTTGAATTATTCTCCTGGGGAGAGTATTGGATCATTCCATTATTCAGTGAAGGAAATCAGGATGACTTGCTAGGTTTAGTGGGAGTGGAAATACCTGGTGAGGATTTCCACGGAGATCAGAAAGAGGCCTTTCATATATTAATTCAGCGTGCATATCAGGCTCTGGAAGATAGAAAATATCAGCAGCAGGTCTTTACTTCTATTGAAGATTTAACTCCTCAAATGATACGCATCCAGAGTCTGCGGGCAGCTACCAGATATGATGGAACGGGTGTGTTGTCTTCAGCGACTAACGATCTCATCCTGGATGAGGGTACCCTAACCGAATGGGTCCGGGATGCGCTTTCAGATTATTGGGGAGGCCCAGATTTATCAGAAAGTCCCCTGCTCCAGTTGGAAATTGTCCAGAATGCGCTTGATGAACATGACGGGATCTCTGTGAGGGCTGTCCGGTCCATATTAAGAGAAGCAATTGATAAGATCCGGCCGGAAGGCACCAGGCGATTTACCCTGGATTGGGTTCTTTATAATATTTTAGAGATGAAGTTTCTAAAAGGACAAAAGGTTAGAGATGTTGCCAAGCGGCTGGCAATGTCTGAAGCCAATTTATACCGAAAACAAAAAATAGCGATTGAGGTTGTGGCAAAAACGATTTTGGAGATGGAAAAACAAGCCCGAGAAGGAAATAAGAAATCTTCTTTAGAAAATGACAAAAAAATGTTACAATAAATTTTGCTTGAATAAATTTATTGGGGATCATTAATGGTTCAAAAGGATTATTCTCAAGAAACACCGGAGGAACCCCCTCAACTGGGAGACTCCTGGTGGAAAGCAGCTTTGTCTGAAGGGGAAGCCGGTTTTACGAGTACCGAATTTCAAGAAGACTCCCAGCCTTCCTCAGAGCCCTACATCCTGTCCGTGGTTAATTTAATCCAACCGGAAAATAACTGGGACTACATTGATGGACTGTATCGACAGGATGAAATTATTCAATTAAAGGTTGTCGGATGCAATCAGGGCGGATTGCTGGTTCAGGGGGAAAAGATAAACGGGTTTGTTCCAAGCTCACACTTGCTGGAAGGACAAAATAAGAAGGAATACCTGCAGCAGACAGTTTCCCTTAAAGTTATTGAATACGATAAAGATCGATGCCGGGTAGTTTTATCGGAACGCGCAGCCCAGGCCGAACCCGGTACCAGGTTAAAACTTCTTGATACTCTGGAAGAAGAAACCTGTATTCCTGGGACAGTAACGACCCTGACAGATTTTGGCGCATTTGTTGACCTGGGGGGTATGGAAGGATTAATCCACATCTCAGAACTTTCCTGGGGCAGAGTGGATCACCCTTCAGATGTGGTTGAGGTTGGGGACGAACTTGAAGTATTTGTATTAAATATCGATCGGGATGAAAACAAGGTGGCTCTCAGTTTGAAAAAGATGTGCTGTAATCCCTGGGAGACAATTACTGATCGTTACCATCAAGGACAGATTGTTGAGGCAGTAGTTAAAAATATCGTTTCGTATGGAGCTTTTGTGCGTTTAGAGGAAGGTGTGGATGGCCTGATCCATGTATCTGAATTGGGGGATAATGGGGATCAGGTTTCACCCTGGGATGTACTCGAGGAAAACCAAAAGGTTGAAGTTGAAATAATACACCTGGATCCGAAAGAGCAGCGTCTCGGGTTAAGTTTGAGTGTGGGGAAATAACAAAGATTTTCAGTTAAGAAAAGAACATGTTTAATAAATGGTGGGATCTCTTAATCGGAGTTTTGTTTGGCATGTTATGTGCCGGGTTGATCTTGCTGGTTTCAAAACCCAAATCAGGGAGGTCAATATTATTGCGTCCTCCTCCTACTCCGGCTCCTGTGGTTGTGAATGTGGATGGGGCAATTGTTAATCCAGGTGTATATTCGCTGCCGGTTCATAGTCGAGTTGAGGATGCAGTTGAAGCGGCTGGAGGATTTACTGAAAACGCCCGCCCTGGTTCCATTAACCTGGCTGCTTTGGTGGAAGATGGCAGCCACATTTATGTGCCTTATAAAAGCGCAGGAATTACTTCCAGTTCTGATAGTGAGGTTGGAACCTATACCATGTCTGAATCCGGTGAAATGATTGTTTTGATCAATATTAACCAGGCTGCCCTGGAGGTGTTGATTACTTTGCCGGGAATTGGTCCTGTTACAGCAGAAAAGATCATCTCTTACAGAGAGGAACAGACTTTTACCAGGATTGAAGAGATTCAAAAAGTTCCCGGTATTGGACCGTCAACCTATCAAGAAATAGAAATGTTCATTACTGTGGGGGAATAAAATAAATTATGCAGGAATCTTAAAAAGATAAACCTTGTCAGTACCATCATTGGCGGGAAAGAACAGATCACCGTTGTTGGGCGGCACCTTTCTGCGCTGAAAACTGACAAGGTTTCTATATTTCTTCTGGATTAATAAATCCAGGTTATTAATTACCTACTGAGCTTTCTTCAGAACGGGCAAGCCATTTTTGGTTTCAGATACCACATACCCTGCGGGAACTGCGTCTAGAGCGTCTTCTTTGGCTTCTTTGCCAAAGTAGTAGAGGGTTGATTGTTTTCCACTTTTTAAAGTGCGGGTCTTTCCATGCAAGTAGTACGTTACGCCTTTTGAGTTTGTTTGACTGAATGCCATGATATCTCCTTTATCTTCGGTAATTTGTAAAACCGCCCAACATTTCTATTTCGAGGTGGTGATACCCCGGGTTAAAAGATACTTTTTTCCTGTAATCGTTATTCAATTTCAATTTCATTGCACAACAGGATGATAGTTCTTCTTCTCTTATTGTAACCCTTAAACCTTAAAAAGTTCTGAAATTCCCCTTGTTTTTAGGGGTTTTTTGTGTTTAAAGCTGATTTTTCAGTGAAAACTCCCCATATTCAGCTGAAATCGTGAATCCCAAGGAATTATAAAGGTTTATAGCGGGCAAATTGTCCTGTTTTACGTTGAGACCGATAATATCAACATTTTCCAGGAGAGATAAACAGAGTTTTGCTGAAACTGCTCTCCCCAGGCCCTGATTTCTATATTCAGGATGGGTTGTAATATTTCCCAGCGCAGCTACTCGATAGACTGGTGAGAAGACATGGATACCACCGATACTTAATAGGTGACCGTTTTTTCGGTAACCATAAAATTTTCCTGTCAACAACATCCGTGGATCAAATGAATTCCCCGGGTAACTTTCTTGATAAAGAGCTTGAATTTCTTCCCGGTCCTTTTCCGTTAGGAGACAGGTATGTTCTGTATTTACACTCTTAATCTGAGATCGATCCTGGAGTTCCATTTTATAGTGACCCCCAAAATCAGTGATTGAGAACTTGTTTAAAAACCCTTCTTCTACCCCGGGGCTGAGATGAGCATAGAATTCGGTAGGCAGGAGCGGAATCAGCTGCTGGATATACTCCTTATCCAATCTGCCTGGATCAGATAAGGCCAAAAGAACAGGCAGCTCCTCTCCCCGATATAACATTACAACCTTATCTACGGAATGATCATTCTGGATTCCATAACAGGTAGATTTTGACCAGTAGAAGTCATCCAGGTCTCCCAAGCTGTACAGGTGAAGTTGGATGTTCTGCTGGAAATAGTCGAATAATTGGTTGCGGTCTTTCAGCTGAACAAGTGGCATAATCTTAAAGTACAGAATTGATTGGTTGTTGATAAATCTTATTATGGTAAATTCGTTCCCAGTTTATATGAAAACCCTAGTCCTGTCAAACAGCTGGTTTTATTCATGTCTAGATTTTCTTTAAAATTGGGAACATTTTATTCGGTATAATCAGAAAAGGCTTTTAAATAGTTTTCATGGAAAGAGGAATAACTTATGACATATCCACTTGTCGAATGTGTGCCGAATTTTTCAGAGGGCCGCAGCCAGGAAGTAATTGACGAAATTAAAGCAGTTATCTCTGCTGTTGAGGGAGCATTTATTCTGGATACCCATATGGATGCAGATCATAATCGCAGCGTTGTCACCTTTGTAGGGGGCCCCGATGCGGTAGAAGAAGCTGCTTTCCTTATGATAAAAAAAGCTTCTCAATTAATAAATCTAATCAAACATACCGGGGAACATCCCAGAATCGGCGCAACAGATGTTGTGCCCTTTGTACCAATTTCCGATATCACAATGAAGGAATGCGTGGAGATGGCGCACCGGGTTGGTGAAAGAGTAGGAAAAGAGCTGGAGATTCCAGTATTCTTTTACGAGGAAGCTGCCCGGATCCCGGAACGACGACGTTTGGAAATTGTTCGTAAGGGTGAATATGAAGGGTTAATGAAAGAAATTGGCATTAATCCCGACCGCCAACCTGATTGTGGTCCAAATGTAATAGGATCAGCAGGGGCCACAGTGATTGGAGCCCGGGAATTCCTGATCGCATACAACGTAAATCTGACAACCGACGAGGAAGAGATAGCTAAAAAAATAGCCCGGGCAGTTAGGCAGTCGTCAGGGGGATTAAAGTTTGTTAAAGCCCTGGGGATGATGGTTGATGGGCGAGCTCAGGTTTCTATGAACTTGACCAATTTCCGGAAGACTCCTTTACCCAAGGTTGTTGAAGCGATCCGCACAGAGGCAGAACAATATGGAGTTGGAATCTACAACAGCGAATTGGTAGGTATGATTCCCCAGGAAGCAATGATCGATGCTGCAGTTTGGTACACTAAAATGGACTTGTTTTCTCCGGATCAGATCCTGGAAGAGAAAATGCGCTCAGTGGTTGGAGAAAACGAACAAGTGGATTTTCTGGAATCCCTGGCAGCAGGAACGGCAACACCTGGTGGTGGATCTGCCGCAGCTTATTCCGGTGCTATGGCCGCGGCTTTGGTATCCATGGTTGCCCGATTAACCCTTGGAAAGAAGGGCTATGAGGATGTCGAAAAAGATATGGAAAAGATTCTTGCCGAATCTGAGGCGCTCCGGGAGCAGCTGACTCTGGCTGTAAGACAGGACTCGGACGCTTTTACTCGGGTGATGACGGCCTATAAAAAACCAAAGACAGATCAGGATCGCAAGAAGGCTATCCAGGATGCTACCTTGGCAGCATCAGAGGTACCACTTGGTGTAGCGAAAAAAGCGCTTCAGATTTTTGAACTAGCTATAAAAACCGCTGAATTGGGAAACAAGAATGCCATCACAGATGCTGGAGCAGGAGCTAACCTGGCTTTGGCTGCGGTTACCAGTGCTGGCTACAATGTCAGAATTAACCTGGGTTCACTGGATAATAAAAAGGAGAGCAAAAGATTGCTCTCGGAATTGGAATTAATAGAAAACAGTGCCCTGGAGATGAAGAAAAAAATTAAAGAGGTCGTTTCGGAAAGAGGAAAACTATTCTGAGATCTTCCCAGTGCACTAGAAAGATATTGATTGAAGTACACGAAGAGATGGCCAATCGCTCAGAAGGTTGATCTATATACCTCTAAACATAGATGTGTATCCAAATAATATGAAAAAACCCCTGATCTGGATAGTATTAATTGTCGTGATTTTATTGGTCGGATTTACGGTAACTATTTACCAGAATAGAGGTTCCCTGGCTTGGTCTCCTGGATACAAGACGGCTACTGCTTATGTACCTCCCCCCGGTGAACAATTACCCACAGCAACATTCTTTTCTCCTTCCCCGGCAACAGTGACCGTTGAACCGGATTTGCTCTGGTTAGACCCGGCATTGCCTGGACTGCTCATTGCGCAATTAGATTTACCCGGCACGCTGGAAATGACAGATCAATTAGATCTGGCGACAACCGCGCTAATGATCGGTTCTGAGAATCCCCTCACATATTGGATTTATGTTCTTAGCGCTCCCTTCCCGACCGTTTCGGACGGTATATCATCCTCAGAACTAAAAACAGCCTGGAATGGTGGAAAGAATCCAATATCTGGCAGCCAACCTTTATTACTGACCGAGGAGGTAAAAGGTGTCCTGGCGGCATTTTGGGGAGAACCTGCAGCGGGGGCTGTAGAAGTACTAGCAGGAGATCAACTCAGTGATGAAGCCTGGAGAAATCGGCCTGCCCTGGCAATCCTACCATTTGAAAGTTTATCTCCGGATTGGAAAGTAATCAATCTGGATGGGATCTCTCCGCTCCAAAAAGATTTCACTCCAGAAGAATATGAACTGGCTGTCCCCATTTCATCCAGCGGCGATGTATTGGAAAATATTCAGGATATTTCCAGCAACCGGGATCCTCAGAAATTAACCACAGTTGTAATGACTGGCGTGACAGCTCTGGTGAGAGCCACCGCCTGGACAATGGAAACTCAAGGAATCAATTACCCTGCCCAGGACATCAAGGACTGGTTAAGAAACGCGGATATCACTCATATCAGCAACGAGGTTCCATTTGCTGCGGGTTGCCCTTATCCAAATCCCAGTCAGATAGGATTGAGGTTCTGCAGTGATCCTCGCTATATCCAGCTGATGGATATTATTGGAACGGATGTGGTAGAACTGACGGGAGACCACTTTGGTGATTATGGGCCTGAGGCGATGTTGTATACATTGGAGTTATACAATGAGCGGGATTGGCCATATTATGGAGGGGGAGCAAACCGGACGGATGCGCAAGATCCAGTCCTCCTGGAGCATAACGGGAATAAAATTGCTTTCTTGGGATGTAATGCAAAGGGTGGAGGTTATGCAACCGCGGGCCCCGATCAACCGGGTGCTGTAGCCTGTGATTTTGATAAGATGGTAAACCAGATCCAAAACCTGAGAGAGGAAGGATATCTTCCGATCGCTACTTTCCAGCATTTTGAATACTATACCTACATTGCCCAGCCGGACCAGATCCGGGACGCAAAAAAACTTACCAATGCTGGCGCAGTAATAGTCAGCGGAAGCCAGGCACACCAACCACAAGGATTTGAAATCAAATCCGATGCCTTTGTTCATCACGGTTTGGGTAATTTGTTTTTTGACCAGATATATGAGATCCCACCCAATACAGCAACAGCTTTTATAGACCGCCATGTTTTTTATGATGGGCAGCATATCAGCACAGAATTATTGACAATTAAGTTTATTGATTACGCTCGAGCCAGGCCCATGACAGCAGGTGAAAGGGATACTCTGCTGCGAACTGTTTTTAATGCCAGCGGATGGTGAGGAAATAATAACCAGGCAGGGAGGACAAGATGAATGGATTAACCAACGTTCCGGGATTTAAGGTCGGTCATGCCCAGGATCTGGATGCGTTAACCGGCTGTACAGTTGTGCTCTGTCCACCCAATACTGTTGGTGGAGTAGATCAAAGGGGAGGAGCGCCTGGAACCCGTGAAACGGATTTACTGCATCCCATGCACCTGGTTAATACGGTCAATGCCGTATTATTAACTGGTGGATCGGCTTTTGGACTGGATGCAGCTGGGGGTGTGATGCGCTTCTGTGAAGAAAACAAAATGGGATTTGGGACAGGTTTCGCTCGGGTACCCATTGTTCCGGCAGCTGTGCTGTTCGACCTGGGTATTGGAGATCCTAATATTCGGCCCGATGCAGAGATGGGCTACCAGGCCTGTCAAAATGCTACTGAAGATCAACCAGCAGAAGGAAATGTGGGCGCAGGAACTGGAGCTACTGTAGGTAAGATTCTCTCCATGAAAATGGCAACCAAATCAGGCATAGGCACGGCTAGTATTGATCTGGGAGGAGGAGGTAAAGTTGCCGCCCTGGTTGCAGTCAACGCCTTCGGTGATGTGATCGACCCGGACAAGGGTGAGATCATTGCCGGCGCCAGGGCTATCAAAGGTTATGCTGACACATTAAAGATAATGAAATCTTTTGTGGGAAAGAAAGTGATGGGTTTTGCTTCAGGACCAGAGAATACTGTCATAGGTGTGGTTGCTACAAATGTGAAATTTAATAAAGAACAAATAACACGGGTGGCCCAGATGGCCCATAACGGATTAGCGCGGACTGTCAGGCCAGCCTTTACCTTATTAGATGGTGATACAGTATTTGCCTTATCTGCCGGGGAAGTGGAGATGGATCAAAATGTTGTCGGCGCCTATGCTGCTGTTGCTTACCAGGAGGCAATCCTGCGCGCTGTTCGGAGCGCTGAAAAAGCGGGCGGGATTCCAGCTGCGTCCAAAAACTAATTGCTGGGAATACTCAAGAAGAATTAACCTCCCGGAGTTTTGATGATTGCTCCAGGAGGTTTCTTTTGATATAAAATTATTTGACGGTACGCTGTTCTTTCCAGATATCGGCTTCATTATGATATCCGGCTTTTTCCCAGAAACCCAATTGATCTTCTTTAAGAAATTCTAATCCGGTCAGCCACTTGGCTCCTTTCCAGAAATAGGGAGTTTTTAATTCTGGCTTGTCCGGAATTTGACCAACTATGCCCCGGACGGGAAAACCATGTTCCGGTGTAAGCGGGTCTCCCTCAAAATGAGTTGCCAGTAAAAAATTATCCTGGAGAACAATCTCCAGAGGGAGATTGGTTGAATATCCTCCTTCCGCGTGCTGGAGAACGTGTGTTGCACCTGGTAGAGGCTGAACTAATCCTTCATCGATCAAGGATTTTACTGATACCCCCATCCAGGTAGTGTCAAATTTACTCCACTGGGTTACACAATGGATATCCATTGTGATTGCAGATTGAGGCAGCTGGGAAAACTCCTCCCAGGACCACCTCAATTCTTCTTTAACCTCACCCCAGATTCGAAATCCCCAGGTTTCTGGATCAAAGGCATGGATGCTTCCGTAATGCAGTACAGGGAATTTCTGGGTTAATGACTGGCCGGGAGGAAGCCTACCCTCCTGTTCCATCTGCTTTTCAAATTCCTGGCGGTGGATTGGTTGTGCCATAGATTTCCTCTTTAGAAATCGATGCTTGTGTCTGGCTGGAGGACATGTACGATGGTATCGGTTTCCGCTTCCACACGTTTTTTCCAGGCAGCCGGGTCTTGGGTTATCAAATCCCAGGTGTTGTAGTGGACTGGAACGACAAATTCGGGTTTGATTAATTTAACCGCCCTGAGGGCATCATCCGGACCCATGGTGTAGTTATCACCGATGGGGAGCACCGCAAGATGGATTCCTTCTTCCCCAATTAACGACATACTTGCGAAGAGTCCTGTATCTCCAGCCATGTAAATCTTCCTGCCATCGGGAATGGTGATGAGGAATCCTCCTGGCATACCACCATAAGAACCATCTGGCATTGAGGAACCATGAATCGCCTGAGTCAACTTAACGTATCCAAAAGGATAATCATGTCCACCGCCGATGTGCTGCGAGTGGACTTCCGCCCCTTTTTCACTAAACCAACTGGCAATTTCAGCATTGGCGATAACTTTCGCTCCTGTCCGCAGGGCGATTTCCACTGCATCTCCAACATGATCTCCATGGCCGTGGGTTATTAATAAGAAATCAGTATCAATTTCTTCCGGCTTGGTTGTTGTGGCTGGATTATTCGTAAAAAAGGGATCGATAATTATTTTATGACCCTGAATCTCCAGCCCTAACGTGCCGTGGCCGAAGAAGGTGAAGGTATAACTCATTGAGACCTCCTCTTATCTATTATTTGTATGATTTCAGAATTTATGTTTCCTTAATTATATGCCAGCTTCCTGCTTTGATGACAAATATCCAGGGAATATCTTATCTGGAATACATATTTCAGTACTGCTTGTTACTGGACCTTATAAAACCCTCTCATAAACACAAACAAATGAGTTTAACCTATCTGGGTTAAGGTAAAATCAATTATGGTAAACCAGCATTTAGCTGGTCAAAATTTATTCCCCCCGGAAGACTTAATTTTGTGAGGTATTTGATGACAAAACAAGCGGATCGGTTTTATTTAGGAAGAATTTTTGATTCTAAAACAGGGAAAGTGAGTTCGGAGCCCCTGATGTATGACCCGGATGATCTCACCACTCATGCTGTTTGTGTTGGCATGACCGGATCCGGGAAAACCGGATTGTGCATTGATCTGCTTGAAGAAGCAGCATTACAAGGCATTCCGGCCATAATGATTGACCCCAAGGGCGATATTACCAATGCGCTGCTCCACTTTCCTTTATTGAGACCAGAAGATTTTCAACCCTGGGTGAATCCAGATCAAGCCCGACGAGAGGATAAAACCATTGAGCAGGCAGCAGTAGATGCTGCTGCTTTATGGAAGAATGGCCTTGAGAAGTGGGGCATAGGATCAGATCGCATTCAAGCTCTTCAGGATGCGGCTCATTTTGCTATTTACTCTCCTGGATCGGAAGCCGCCATTCCGGTAAATATCCTGGCCTCATTAAAGGCTCCGGGAATTCCCTGGGATGAGAACCGGGAAATCCTGATAGAGAAAATATCGGGCATTGTGATGGGATTGTTAGGCTTGGTTGGTTTGGACGATCTGGATCCGGTTCAATCCAGAGAACACATCCTGATCAGCAATATCTTCGAAAGCGCCTGGAGCCAAGGCCGCGATCTGGATTTATCTGAACTGATACTTCAGATACAAAATCCGCCTTTCGAAAAACTGGGAGTATTAAATGTGGAGAATTTCTTCCCAGAAAAGGATCGGATGGATCTGTCAATCCTTCTTAATAATATATTAGCAGCGCCGGCTTTTCAATCCTGGATAAAAGGAGATCCACTGGATATCGAATCCTTACTGTATGGAGCAGACGGACGTCCCCGGCACAGTGTATTTTACATTGCTCATCTATCCGATGAGGAAAGGATGTTTTTTGTAACCCTGCTGTACTCTGCCATAGAAACCTGGATGAGAACACAAAAAGGATCCACTTCCTTGAGAGCTTTGATTTATTTTGATGAAATTTTTGGTTATCTACCGCCTGTGAAAAACCCGCCTTCGAAAACTCCCATGCTGCGGATGTTAAAACAGGCCAGAGCATTTGGTGTAGGGCAGGTATTGGTGACACAGAACCCGGTTGATGTGGATTACAAAGCCCTGTCCAATGCCGGGACCTGGTTTATTGGTAAACTCCAGACGGAGCAGGATAAAAACCGACTGCTGGATGGATTAGAAGGCGCAGCGCCGGGATTGGACCGAAAAATCTACGATAAAATGATTTCCACTTTGGATAAACGGGTTTTTCTTCTACATAATGTCCATGAGGATCAGCCTGTGCTTTTCCATACTCGATGGGCTATGAATTATTTGCCCGGACCATTAACCAAAGTACAGCTGCCGGAGTTAAACGCTTTAGTGGGAGCTGGTGAGAGCCCATCTGTCAGACCTGTTGCGGTGAGCCAAACAGGTACTATTTCCAGGCAGGGGGCCGGTCCCAAGACATCCAGCACCCGACCAAATGTTCCTGCAAGTGTTGAGGAATATTATTTACCGAATGATCTCAGTTTGCTGGAAGCAGTGGATAAGGCAGGCATTTCCCCTCCCCAGGATGTAAAGAGCCGGGTGATTTATAAACCAGTATTGCTTGCCCAGGCTACAGTAAGATTCCTGAAGAGGAATTACAACCTCGATTATGATTTGGTCACCAGTTCGCTTATCAACGATCCAGATCAACAAGGAAGGATCAGATGGGAGGATTTCAGTTCAAATCCCATTGATCTGGATGCACTTCACCGCCAGTGCTGCTCCACTTCTCTCAACTCATCTATTCTTTCCCTTTCGAGATCTTCAATTTCCTTTTTATATTGATCAATCACATCCAGTGATTCATTCACATCTGCTTTGGCCTTAGTCGTCATCCGGCGTTTGGTGAGAGAGGTAGTCAATCTTCGTTGGCGGCCGGCAACGAGAGACAATAAATTTTCGGCAAGTGTGCTCACTTCTTCCAGTTTTCTTTGGGAATGTTCGGCTTTGTCCTCTTCTAATTCCCTTTCCTCTCGTATTAAACGATCCCGGATCATATCCAGTTTTTTATCAATGGCATCGTTGGTTTTTTCTTTTGCCTGCTCTAATCCTTCTTCCGCGGACTCAGCGCACATTCTGCGAAAATCGCCTTGGGATACCTGGGGGCCTGCGTAGACCTCCAGCTCCTCATTGGCGCGGACGGAA
>Ga0255364_10060_pt1 | contig 31336 bp, 30 predicted proteins | sample ANMaggSSYBR01G12_FD_182087 | JGI IMG/M metagenome (GOLD analysis project Ga0255364, IMG submission 182087) | Sediment cell enrichment communities from methane seep in Santa Monica Basin, California, United Staets - ANME aggregate JGI... | ecosystem: Environmental > Aquatic > Marine > Cold seeps >...
CTTGGATAGCAGCTCCAACAGCAACAACTTCGTCCGGGTTCACACCTCTGTGCGGGGCTTTGCCAAATAACTTAGCTACAGCTTCTTGCACTGCTGGCATACGAGTCATACCGCCAACCAGAACCACCTCATTGATATCTGAAGGGGAGAGGCCGGCATCATCCAGAGCCTGTTTCACGGGTTTCATAGATTTTTCAATCAGGTCACCAGTGAGCTGCTCCAGTTTTGCCCGGTTAAATTTCTTAACCAGATGTTTTGGTCCTGAAGCATCTGCCGTGATATACGGCAAGTTAATCTCAGTTTGCTGCATGGTTGAGAGCTCAATTTTTGCCTTCTCAGCCGCTTCTCTTAAGCGCTGGAGTGCCTGGCGTTGTTCCCGGAGATCAATTCCTTCGTCTTTCTTGAACTCATCTGCCAGATAGTCAATGATTCTCTGGTCAAAATCGTCGCCGCCCAAGAAAGTATCGCCGCTGGTCGATCGGACCTGGAATACGCCTTCTCCAACATCGAGGATGGAAATATCAAAAGTTCCTCCTCCAAGGTCATAGACCGCGATTACTTCGTTTTGTTTTTTATCAAGGCCGTAAGCAAGAGCAGAAGCTGTCGGTTCGTTAATGATTCGCAGAACTTCCAGCCCGGCAATTTTTCCGGCGTCTTTTGTTGCATTGCGCTGGCTGTCATTAAAATAAGCCGGAACCGTAATCACTGCCTGGGTAACCGTTTCACCCAGATAGTCTTCCGCATCTGCTTTGATTTTCGCTAATATCATGGCAGAGATTTCAGGCGGAGAATATTCTTTTTCATCCATCAACACCCGGACGTCTCCATTGGGCGCTTCTATGATTTGATAGGAAACCATTTTCCTTGCCCGATCAATTTCCGGGGAAGAAGTTTTGCCACCCATAAATCTCTTAATGGAAGTAATGGTATTTTCCGGATTTACTACAGCCTGGTTTCTGGCCGGTCGCCCAACCAGGCGTTCATGATTTTTATTCATTGCCACTACAGATGGGATAAGGCGGTCACCTTCCGCAGAAGGGATAATTGTGGGTTCTCCACCTTCCATCACTGCAACAGCAGAGTTTGTTGTTCCTAAGTCAATTCCTATTATTTTTGCCATATTTTCCTCCGTTTTTTTTCAATTTATTTTGTTGGCAGATAATTCCTTTTTAAGCAGCTACCCTCACTAATGCTGGGCGCAGCACCTTGTCGCCTAACCAGTATCCTTCCTGCATTACCTCAATTATTTGCCCGCTTTCAAATTCCTCACTCTCTTCCTTCATCAACGCTTCATGTATATTCGGATCAAACTCTTCTCCTATCGGATTCATGGGTTTAATTCCTTCTACTTCAAGCCTTGCGCGCAATTTTTGAAAAATGATCTCGATTCCTTCAGCCCAGGTCTCCCCATCCCCAGCTTCTGGTTTTTCCTGCAAAGCTCTCTCTAGATCATCAGCGATATCAAGGTAAAGTTTGATTACTTCTCCCCGGGCTACCTGGCGAATATCCATATTTTCACGCAGGATACGCTTTTTGTAATTAGCGAACTCAGCCCGTGCTCTTTGCCAGCCGTCCAGGTATTCTTCTGCTTTTTTATCCATTTCTTCCAGAGCTGTTTTTAGAGCTGTAACTTGCTCTTCAAGTTCAGGCTCTGCTACCTGGTCTTCTAAGATACTTTCCTCATTGAAGGTTGAATCATTCTGCTCGTTTTCAATCTCCGGTTTTTCTTTTTCCTCTTTCTTGTCTCTCATACCTTAATAATTCTCCTTCAAATTAGGTTTTCATTGCTCATTGATTCTGAAATAAGTTCACTCATGAGATCTGATACAAACCGGACCGTAGAGACTCCCCGGCTGTATGCCATCCGCAGCGGGCCAAGGATTCCCACAGCGCCCATTGCATATTCTTTTGAACCATATCTGGCAATAATTAGCGAGCAGTCTCCCAACTGTTCCCATGTATCTTCTCCACCGATGATCACGTGTACACCGGGAGCATCACTTTCGAACACAGTTCTGGAAAGCAGGTCATCCATCATTCCCCTGTCCTCAAACAATTCCAGCGTTTGTTTCGCTTTCTCCGGTTCGGAAAACTCTGGCTCTGAAAGCATGTTGGCTAATCCATCCCGGTAAACATCCCCTGAAGAAATCACTTCCGCTTGCTTGATTACCCGGTATACAACTGCAAACACTTCCTCCAGTGGAGTATCCTGCAGCTTGCTGCTAATTCCTTCCAATTCTTTGGCATCCATCCCGGAAGCCAGCAAATTAATCTGTTCCGCAATGGCATTTAGTTGTTCCCGGGGAAGCAATTCATCCAGAACCATTGTTTGCTGATGAACCTCCCCGTTGTTCAGGATGATAACAAGCAGCACCTGACGTCCCCGGGTCGATATGAGTGCAATATGTTTTAATCGGGCCTTCTCTGTATGCAGCGGAGTCACAATGGATGCAACCTTGCTGTGCTGGGCCAGAACAGATGCAGATAGTGAAAGCCAATCATCCACATCATGGCGAGCTTGATAAAACTGGTGCCGGATCATCTCTTGAATAGGTGCCGGCAGCTCATTTTCGCCCATTAATTGTTGGACAAAATATCGGTATCCTTCTTTGGTAGGCACTCTACCAGCAGAGGTGTAGGGCTGAAGTAAAAATCCTCTCTGCTCCAGCACTGCCATCTCATTCCTAACTGTGGCTGAGCTGAAATCCAGGTGATAATTAGCCACCAGCCGTCCAGAGCTGATTGGTTCGGCAGTATCCACGTAATCGCGAACCAGCAGCGCCAGAACTAGTTTTTGTCTTTCTGTTAATCCAGCCATAATAACTTTCAATGTTTAGCACTCTCAACGCGAGACTGCTAATATCGGTTTATAGTCTATCACGGGGGTACTTGGCAGTCAAGAAAAGCAAGTGCCAATAGTGTTTTTCTAATGGGATGTTAATAAAATTTGTGTTTTTTAAACCCGGTGGAACCTGGAGGTGCCCCGGCAGGTCGCTTCTGTCATGATTAACACAATTTCGCTCTAATGTCATCCTGAGGGAACCAAAGGATCCATTGAGTCCTGAAATGATCAAAACACCATACATGATTGGACATTGCGAGAAAATCTAAGCCTATCCCTTCGGCAAGCCCTCTCTGAGCACCTCGAATCCCCCTTCACTGTACTCAGCGCCCACTCCGTGCAGACGTAGCGAAAGACTCAGGGGAAACTGATCATTATCAGTAAATTACCCTTCTGTGTTTAAATTGGTAGATATTTATGGGGCTTGACTAGAAAGACATTTTCTAAAGGCCAATTATTCTGATGCTGGTTTATCATCCAAGCCTGATGATCCTGCATTCTTTAATTGATCTAAAAATTCAATATCCTCTTCGGATAATTCAAAATCAGTTAACAGTTCAACCCTTCGTTCCAGAGTTCTTCTGAGAGACTGGTTCCTCCGCCAACGATCAATCTTGGCGTGATGTCCTGACCTGAGTACTTCCGGAACTATCCAGCCACGGTAATTTTCCGGCCTGGTGTAATGGGGATGCTCCAGCAAACCACTGGCATGCGAATCTTTTTCCGCAGCTTGCGGATCACCCAATACTCCGGGGATCAAACGGGTGAGGATATCAATCAAAACCAACGCTGGCAGTTCTCCCCCGGTCAACACGTAATCTCCAATGGAGATTTCTTCAGTAACCAGGTGCTCACGCACTCGCTCATCAACGCCTTCATAATGACCGGCAACAATGGCCAACCTGGAAAACTCTACCAGGCTGTTGGCTTTCTTCTGTGTCAACAACTCTCCCTGGGGTGTCATCAAAATCACCGGACAACAGGGCGGATCACCCAAAATTCCTTCCACAGCCGCAAACACTGGTTCCGGCTTCATGACCATTCCTCCCCCTCCCCCATAAGGAGGCTCATCCGTTATGTGATGTTTATCTGTTGCCCAATCCCGGATATTATGCAGATCTACCCGGAGGCGCCCCATCTCCTGGGCGCGATGAAGAATGCTGGAATCCAGGTAAGAGGGAAAAACTTCTGGGAAGAGCGAAAAAACGTCAAATTGCATGTTCCCATTCTAGCCGAGAGAGAGTTGTTACGCAAGTGAGTACCTGTCTCTTCTGCTGGTTTATAGGCTCAAGCGGTTGGATGAAATCCTTGACGCATTTTTAACGACAGTGGTAAGATGTGCGCATGTACCTTAGTGGAAGTAATTGGAAAATGACCAAAAAACCACGCAAGAGATCCAACCCCTGGCGGATTATTGCCCTGGTAGTGATCATTGCGGTTGTTGTATATTTTAACCAGGCAGTTGTTCCTGAGATTGATCCGCCATTCATTCCAACTGTAACCCCAACGGAGAATCCTGAAACCTATATAAACAGGGCGCAAGAGCTATTTAAAGAAGGCAAATTAACACAATCTATCGAAGCCTACCGGGAGGCTATTCTGGCAAATCCAGAAGATTCTTCTCTCTATGTTTCTTTGGCTAGAGTTCAAATCCTGGCAGGACAACCGGAAGCAGCTCTTGAAAATTCCGAGTTGGCCTTGCTTCGCAACCCGGATAATCCCCTCGGTCACGTAATGAAAGCCTGGGCGCTTGATTTTTTAGGTGATTTGATTGAAGCCGAGGTTTCTATCAAACGGGCTTTATCCCTGGCGGAAAAAAACCCACTGGCACATGCAGTGTATGCAGAAATATTAATTGACAGTGAAAATTACGAAGAAGCCAGCGCAGAATCCATTCTGGCTTTAGAATTGGGTCCAAACTTATTAGAAACCCATCGTGCGCGGGGATATGTGCTGTATTGGACAGGAAATTTCAGTGAAGCTATTCGGGAATACCAAAGCGCCTTGAATATTAACAATGCCATTCCCAATCTCCATTTGATGCTGGGGTATTGTTATTTTGCTAATCAGGAAAATGACAAGGCAGTAACCTCCTTCAGCCAGGCAAATGCTCTCAATCCCCTGGATCCTACACCAGATTATGAAATTTCCCGTATCTATCTCCTGGATGGCATCTTTAATAAAGCCATCCAATACGGTGAACTGGCCGTCAGGGATGCCCCGACAGATCCGCTCATGCAGGGAAACCTGGGCGTGCTCTATTTTAGAAGCAGGGAATACGATCAAGCTCTAAAACACCTTACCCTGGCAGTCCGTGGCGGCACAACAGAAAACGGGGATATCGTGGAAGGTGTACCGCTCTCCTATAAACCCCGGGTAATAGAAATTTTTTCCGCCTATGGTATAGCTCTGGCGCGGATGAACAAATGCGAGGAAGCCGTGCCAGTATTTCAAACCATGCTCAGCCAAGTTTCCGAAAACGAGATTGCTGTAATCAACGCCAATGAAGGTTTGTCTATTTGCACAGAAAACTTAAACGAAATCACACCGACTCCCTGACCTTCACCCCAATAATCTTTCCAGCAGCATTCTTTTTCCAACAAAGGAACTACTATTAAAAGCCGCTAACCAGAATTGAGGTACCAAGCACAAATCTGATGGATCCTAAACTAACCGGAAAACGGCCCACATTCAGTAAAAATAAATCAACCCTTAATTTCAACCTCATCTTGATCTTGGTTGCCGTTATTGCTGCCGGTTTGTGGTTTGCATTTGAGGTAAACGACCCGGAAGGTCGTTTTGAACCCCTCTTTCTCCCCACGCCAACTGCGACCAGGACAGTGAATTCTCTCGTCCAGGAAGGGCAGGCGTATTTTGAAGCCGGAAAGATATTCGATCCCGAGGGGAAAGACGCTATTGATGCCTATTATGATGTACTGAAACTCCATCCGGAAAATGCCCAGGTCCGTGCTGAACTGGCGAGGTTGTTGACATATTCCTCCGCATTGTTATCCACCACTGAAGAGCGGACTGAACGATTATCCCTGGCCCGGCAGGAAATCCAAATCGCGGTTGAAGGGGCCCCGGGAGACAGCACAGTCCAGGCCATCCGCGCCTTGGTACTGGACTGGAGTTCAACTTCTTCAGCAGCCAGCGATCAGGAAAAGCAGGATTGGCTGAATGAAGCTGAACAGGCTGCAAATCTGGCAATTACCCTTGACCCGAACAACAGCCTGGCACTGGCTTTTTATGCAGAAGTGCTTCTGGATCAAAATCAAAAAGCCCAGGCTGAAGAACATGCCCGGCTGGCGGTAAACCAGGGGCCGGAATTAATGGATACCCACAGGGTCTATGGAACTGTGCTGGAAACGCTAGGGGAATACAGGTACGCGATTGAGGAATTTGAGAAGGCAGCCGAAATCAATCCCAATCTGACATTTCTTTACATCCGGATCGGGGTCTTGTACCGGGCATTAAAAGTATATGACACCGCATTAGATTATTTTGCCAAAGCAATCGCAATCAATAAGTCCAACGGGGTTGAGGATGCGCTCCCCTATATCGCAATTGCTAAAACCTATTCCCGCGATGGGGAATTTTTTATTGCAGCCGTAAATGGGGAAAAAGCCATAGCAATCAACCCCTCCAACGCGAACACCTACGGTCAACTGGGGGATATTTATGTCCGGGCCCGGAATTACGAGGGCGCCCTGCCAGTTCTGAAATGTGCGGTAGTGGGATGCTCGGCTGAAGAAAACGAAGTGGGCGGCACTGCTGTCCAGGCTTTGGAACTCAATAATTTTGATGTCGCATATTATTACGCCCGTTACGGATCTGTGCTTGCCGCTCTCAGCCGTCCCGGTCAAAATTATTGCCCGGAAGCGTTAATGATTTTGGCAGAGCTGAAAGAAAATTTCAGCAGCGATCCCACCTTGATGAGCATTGTGGCTGAAAATGAAAATATCTGCTATTTACTAGAAGCAACCCCGGCGCCTTAATCATCCAATCTGGATGTCTGGGCGGAGTCATCCCGGGACTTCTCCATTTCCAATCGTCTAAGAGTAATATAAGAATCATATAAAAGCCTTTTAGTAAAACTTGACTTTCATTTGGAAGAAAGTTATCATATTACCCGCTACTTAGCAGTCCATATATTTGACTGCCAATGCTCCGGTGCCAGTACAGGTTGAACCTGCTGTTGAGTCGGGCAAAGCGTTTATCTTACAACTGTGAATTCTTTTTTAGAAGGAAGGAGTAGAAATCTATGGCAGGAAAGCAAATCGTTTTCTCAGAAGAAGCCCGACGTAAACTACAGGCCGGGATGGATATATTAGCGAAAGCTGTTATCACCACTCTGGGCCCCAAAGGGCGCAATGTTGCATTGGACCGAAGCTTCGGCAGCCCCACAATCACTCACGATGGTGTGACTGTCGCCAAAGAAATTGAGCTTAAGGATAAATTCGAAAATATGGGTGCCCAGCTGCTTAAAGAAGCAGCCACAAAAACCAATGATATTGCAGGTGACGGCACCACCACCTCAACCCTGCTGGCTCACTCCATAGTCACCGAGGGCATGAAAAACCTGGCAGCCGGATCAAATCCCATGCTGCTTAAACAGGGTATTGAAGCAGCTGCCAAGGCAGTTTCCGAGGAACTAGGCAAAAGCGCCATTGATGTCACAACCAAAGAAGAAATCGGCAACGTGGCCAGCATCTCTGCTCAGGACCGGTCAATCGGCGAACTGATCGCAGACGTGATGGACAAAGTCGGAAAAGACGGCGTGATCACTGTTGAAGAATCCAAAACACTGGCATTTGAAACCGAGTACGTAGAAGGTATGCAGTTTGACCGAGGCTACCTTTCTCCCTATTTCGTCACCAATGCTGATGATATGGAAGCGGTAATTGAAGAAGCCAGCCTGTTGATCCATGACTCCAAGATTTCCGCTGCTCAGGACCTGGTTCCCTTGTTGGAACGTTTGGTTCAGATGGGTAAACGGGATCTGGTAATCATCGCTGAAGATATAGATGGCGAAGCTCTTGCCACCCTGGTATTAAACAAACTTCGCGGCATGATTAACGTTCTGGCTATTAAAGCCCCCGGATTCGGCGACCGGCGCAAAGCTATGCTCCAGGATGTCGCAATCCTGACCGGCGCCACCGTGATTTCTGAAGATCTGGGACGCAAGCTAGAAAGCGCAACTGTTGACGATCTGGGCAAAGCCGAAAAAGTGATCTCCACCAAAGACGACACAACTATTGTCGGAGGAAAGGGAGACAGCAAGCAAATCAAAGCCCGCATCCAGCAAATCCGAAATGAGATCGATTCCAGCTCCAGCGATTACGACCGCGAAAAACTGCAGGAACGGCTTGCAAAACTTTCTGGCGGCGTAGCGATCATTCGAGTTGGCGCAGCGACCGAAACCGAACTGAAAGAAAAGAAACACCGGGTGGAAGACGCACTCTCCGCAACCCGCGCTGCCGTTGAGGCAGGCATTGTTCCGGGCGGCGGTGTGGCGCTGATTAACGCCACCAAGTCCATCGATAAACTCAAGATGGAATACACTGATGCCCAGGTGGGCGTAAAAATCGTCCGCCATGCTCTGGAAATCCCCTTGCGGAAAATTGCTGAAAATGCAGGAAAAGACGGAGCAGTAATTCTGGAAAACGTACGCCGTTTACAGGAAGAGAAAAAAGACAACCACATCGGATACGATGTCCTCAGTGAAGAATACGTTGACATGGTTGAAGCTGGCGTGATCGATCCTGCCAAGGTTACCCGCGGCGCGCTCGAGAATGCGGCATCCATCGCAGCGATGATCCTGACCACAGAAGCTCTTATCGCTGATGAACCGAAAGACGACAGCGATATGATGCCCCCCGGCGGAGGTATGGGAGGCATGGGCGGCGGAATGCCCGGCATGATGTAAGATCCTGTTTTGAAAAATCAGACCTCCGAGGTTTTAAAAACCTCGGAGGTCTCTCTTTTTAACAACGGTACTATTTCAGGACAAGGTCAAACAAAGATATCCGCCAACCTCCAGTAATTATATTCAAGCCGGTATTGCCTGTTACCAGGGTCCCATCACGAATAAACTCGTGGTTTTAATTCCCTTGACCCTCATTTCCTCATTCTTCTGGTTGGCTGCGGCAGCAATCTATTCCCTTGAATCCCTTGCCGGCTTTTGACAAAACGGGGTTTAGATGTTAGAATCACCCCGGTTTCTGGAAAAGAAGCCCCGGCTGGTTAAACCAGCAAAAACTGTACATGCTAGACGATCCATATAGTTTAAGTCGTATCGCAAGATATTTTCCTAAATAATAGTTTCCAAAAGCACTGCCCGGCCGGTTAAGTCTCGACCGGGTATTTTATTATCAAAAATATAGTCCTTCCGGGAATTCGGTAAGAACCGGACCTGGAAGGAAAACATAATTAAGGAATTGAAATATGAGCAAAAACAAATTAAGAATTATTCCCCTGGGTGGTTTGGGGGAAGTCGGCAAAAATATGATGGTTTACGAATATGGAAAGAACATTCTCATCGTTGATACAGGCATCATGTTCCCCGACCATGATATGCCGGGAATTGATTACATTATCCCGGATTTCGAATACATTAAGGAAAACAAGGACCTGGTGAGGGGTATTGTCATCACCCACGGTCACATGGATCATGTGGGAGCAATATCGTATGTCCTGGAAGAAGTGAATGTCCCGGTCTACGCAACTCCACTCACCAAAGGATTTATTGAACTCAATTTATCCGAAAAAGGGATGCTGGACAAAACCAGCATCCAGACTGTGAATGCAGGAGAAATGGTTAACATTGGTCCCTTTGAGGTGGAATTCTTCCATGTCTGCCATTCCATTCCAGACAGCGTCGGCTTGGGAATAACCTGCCCGGATGGGCTAGTCGTTCACACAGGGGATTATAAATTTGACCCTACCCCCGTTGACGGATGGCCAACCGATTTTGCCAAACTGGCTGAATTCTCCGGGCGAGGCGTCCTTGCGTTAATGGCGGATTCCACCAATGCGGATAAACCGGGGTGGACACCTTCAGAAATGGTAATTAATGATTCCCTGGATAAGGTATTCCGGTCCGCGCCGGGACGGATTATCGTGGCATCTTTCGCCTCCCTGGTGTCAAGGATGCAGCAGGTTATTGATGCAGCTGACCGTTATGGACGCAAGATTGCTTTTGTCGGCTACAGCATGACTAAGAATTCCAAAATGGCAAAAAAGTTGGGTTATCTGGAAATTCCTCCAGATATTGAAGTCGGGTTGGAAGCAGCCTTGAACATGAACCCCAAGGATGTGGTGTTGATGGCTACCGGTTCCCAAGGAGAGCCCTTCTCGATCATGGGTAGGCTTTCCCGGGGCACTAACAAACGTTTTGATCTGATTAAAGACGATACAATTGTGCTTTCCTCCCATGCCATACCCGGCAATGAAGAAGCTATATATAAAACCATCAATCGCCTGTTCCGCCGGGGCGCAGATGTTGTTTATGAACCACTTGCTGGCGGTGTTCATGTCTCAGGACATGCCAACCAGGACGAGATGAAGCTAATGCTGAATATCGTTAATCCAAAATACTTAATTCCTGTACATGGAGAATTAAGACATTTAAAACAGCACGCTATACTGGCTGAGGAATCCGAGTTTCCAACTGAAAATGTACTGGTGATCGAAAATGGAGAGGTCATCGAATTTGAAGATGGAAAATTAGAAATCAAAGACCGTATACCGGGTAATTATGTCTTTGTGGACGGTTCTCGCGTAGGAGAAATCGGACCCAGCGTTGTCCGGGAAAGAGAACAGCTTGCCCAGGATGGGGTCGTGTTGATTAGTCTGGTTCTGGACAGGAAAGGCAAACTGCATGAGGAACCAGAGATTATCTCCCGTGGATTTGTGTATAAACATGACGATGATGATCTCATCGAGCAGACCCGGCAAAAAATCGTTGCGGTTGTCGAAAATACCAAGGGTGATTTACATGACGAATTAGTTCACTCCCTCCGTTCCTTCCTTTACAGCAAAACTAAAAAACGGCCGGTTGTCCTGGCTACTATGAACTTTCTTTAAAGCAAAACTTAGCTTGATACAAAATCCCCGGCAAACTACCGGGGATTTTTTGTTCTAGCAAAATGGCGCCTAAACTAATTACGGATCAGGCCAGCCGTGATCCCCTATCAGGGGTACAAATGCAACCGGTGTGAGGTTATCTCTGATAATTTCCTCCCCCCGGCGCTGGCAAAGATGAAGCATTTGGCCGCCTCTGCCTCCTACCGGCATGATTAACCGTCCGCCATCAGCAAGTTGATCCAGCAAGGGATCGGGGACATCCGGTGCAGCCGCGGTGACCATGATCGCATCATAGGGAGCAAAATCCAGCAACCCTCTGGTACCATCCCCTAGGTGAACCTGGATATTTTCATATCCCAGGTCTGCCAGCAGTTGGGCGGCACTTTTGGCCAGAGAAGGATGGCGTTCAACGGTATGCACTTCCGCTGCTAACTTTCCCAGGATGGCTGCCTGGTACCCCGACCCGGTCCCAATTTCCAGCACCCGTTCCTCACCTCCCAAATTCAGGCGTTCAGTCATATAGGCCACTATATAAGGTTGGGAAATAGTCTGTCCTTTTCCGATTGGCAAAGGACCATCTTCATAAGCAAAGAGGTGCTGGATTTTAGGAATAAATAAATGGCGAGGGGTATCTAAAAATGCCTCCAGGATGCGCGGCGAGGTAATCCCCCGGCGAGCTATTTGTCCCTCAACCATACGTTTTCTGGCTATCTGAAAATCAATTTTTCCCAAAAGAATACCCTCAACGAGGTTCGATTAACTCAGAAGATAAGCAATGATCCACTGGGTAGTGGCATTTAATGCATCCTGGTGGGTCCTTTCATAACTATGGGAGGCATCCACCCCTGGACCGATCAGGGCAACAGCAACATCTCCTCCTGCCCGCCAATAGGCTTCGCCGTCAGAACCGTAGTAGGGATAAATATCCACTTTGTAAGGGATTTTATACTCATCAGCCAGGGATCGGAGTCGCTGACTTAGTCCATGGTGATAGGGTCCGCCGGAGTCCTTTACGCACAAAGTAGCATGGAATTCATCTGAAGTCTGTCCTTCTCCAATCGCAGCCATATCGACCGCAACCAATTCCTTTAATCCTTCCGGGAAACCCGAGGCTGCCCCATGACCAACTTCCTCGTAGTTACTGAAAAGAAAAACTGCATCCTGGGCAGGTTTTTGCCCGGCATTTAGAAGGGCCTGGATTGCTGCCACCAGGCAGGCAACTGCCGCTTTGTCATCCAGGTGGCGGGAGCGGATAAATCCCCGGGTAGTTTCAACGCGCGGGTCAAAGGCAACAAAATCTCCCACTTGGATGCCAGCTTCCTGAGTCTCCTCTACCGAGGAGGTTCGGTAATCCAGCCGCACTTCCATGGTCGCTGCTGAGCGTTCTGTTGTGCTGACCTCTTTACTGAAAACGTGTCCCGAGGCTTTATTCAGCAGCACCGTCCCCCGAACCGGTTCGCCGCCGCTGGAGAATACTGTGCAGCCTTCTCCTTCAATTGTGTTCCAGGAATAGCCGCCCAGTTGGGTCAGCTTGAGACGGCCGTTCGGTTTAATTTCCTTCACCATTGCTCCCAGCGTATCCACATGAGCTGTTAAACCTCGCAGGTCAGTTTTTTCCTTCCCTGCCCAACTAGCGACCAGCCCTCCCTTGGCTGTCCTTTGCAGGACTAAATCCGGATAAGCCGCCAGCTGCTCCTCAAGATAACCAATAACCTGGTCCGTATATCCAGTTGGGCTGGGGATATTTAATAACTCCAGCATGATCTCGGTTAGATAAGTTTGATTAAAGTCTGGTAATTTTTTCATTTATCGCCTTATTGGTCTTCTAGATCGTCACCTTCAAAGTCCCGAATCACTTCCCGCCAAGATACCGGCAAGGGAATGGTTTTACCACTCTGGTAATCATAAGCTACCTGGACAGTTTTCCCTTCGGCAAAAACCTTCCCGGTGACTGGTTCTCTGATCAGGTACTCCATATCCAGGCTTTTTGTACCCAACCTGGAGATACGCAATCCAACCTCAACCTCATCGGTCATCAGGATCGGCGCTTGATAATCAAGCTCCACCCGGGCCAGAATGAATCCTATTTCCAGAAAAGCCTTTCCGTCCCACAATCCGAGCCGGCGGATGTAGGATACCCGGGCATGCTCTATATAGGTCAGAAAGCCGGCGTTGTTAACATGGCCTTGGGGGTCGAGGTCGCCGTAGCGGACAGCAATTGGGTGAAAAAAGCGGAATGTGGACATGAGTGCATTATACATGAAACAAGACTGGACTCTCTTTGTATTTCTTAGAATATCATTAGAGCTATCACAGACAATGACTGGATATCATCAGCGCAGGTATATATCCTCAAGGTACTGAATTCCTGAGAGAGGATCTATTAAGAAATACCGAGGTTTTTCATGGAAGTGCTGCCGAATTTGTTCACCATTCTGGTCGTTGTCTTGTTGGGATTATTAAGCAGGAAAACCGGGATATTTAAAGAGGAACACGCTAAAACGCTATCTTCTTTTGTGTATTACTTTGGTCTGCCAGCCCTTTTTTTTACCAAGTTATCTGCCCTGGACATATTCTCTCTCGATATTCAGCGGGTGTTGGGCACCCTGCCGCTGGCAGCCTGATATCAATCTTCTATCTCTCTCAGATAATCTTTTAAATACACTGTGTGCCTCGTTTAAACTTCATCCCAGGAAGCAGTTTCCCAGGGATATGCCTCCACTTCTTTGGCTCTTTCCTGTACCGCCAGGTCGCTTGAATACCTTCCCCTTAAATGATCAGGAAGCAATTCCGCGATTTCCCGCATAATCCTCTCCCCCAGCTGATCCAGCTGCTGTCGTCTCTCTCTTCCTCTCCCTGTGATCACTACAGGTCCGTAAGGTTTCCCAATCCGGATGGTGACCTTGGGTTTGTTCCAGAGTCGAAGTGGTAACACATTATTAAAGCCGGTAAACCCGACCGGCAAAATCTGAGTCTCGGTCCGGGCAGCCAGGTAAGCAGTGCCTGGACGAGCGGGCCGAATCATCTCTGCCCAGGCTCCTCCTTCCGGGAAAATACCAAAAAAACCTTCTTTTTTTAAGACATATTCAGCATCCCGGATAGCCTGTCTGGAACCAGTTCCCCTGTAAACATACAGTACTCCCCACAAGCGGGGCAGTAATTTTGCCCATCCAGGAGTAAAAGCCGGATTTGCACCTGAAAACAGCTCGATCGAAGGCGGAGCTATATGAAGCATAGCCACAGAATCCGCGAAACTGAAGTGATTGCCGGTGATGATCACTGGGCCTTTGGCGGGGATATTTTCCTCCCCGATCAATTCAAAATCACTAAATACACATATAGCCAGGCGGATCAGCCCCTTAAGAACTGACCTGATGAATAATCTTCGGGGATATTTAAAATCTGCTATGGATAGCTCCTTAATCAAGTGGGTGCTCCACTGCCTGTCTCTCAATTTCGTGGATTATGTTTTCGGTATTCTGCAATGCAAATACAATCAGAATCGGGTTTTATTATTCTATCAAATATCCCGGTACGGGAAAGGGGTGAAGCTTTCCGGGTTCTTGCTCAGGATAATAATGGAATGTCAGGCGAGTTTCAGAGTATTTCTCCACCAATTCTTGATCCGTTCGGGGACCAATGCTCCAGGCAAAAATAAACGGGGAATCTAAAGTAGGGGATTCCAGTTCCAGCAGGCTTCCATAGGGCATCCAGAGCTCAGAATGAACGATCACCAGTGCCGGGGTGAGCTCTTCAGCCTCTGGTGAAGTGAAAATCGCCAGATCGGAGCGCTCAATGCCATACAAGCCCTTTAATTCCAGGATCCGCTCAGGAAGATGAAAATAGAGATTTCCGAAAATTAACAAAGAAGTACAACAAATAATAAATACCGGTCGAACTCGATCCCATCCCCCCTGATACCTCCAGGGATTAGCAGAGCCAGTAAACCAACTGGCTAACCAGGTTATTCCCAGCGCCTCAAGGATGACCAATCCTGGCAGGGCTTCAAAATAATATCGCGGGCCGAACAGCCGGGATCCAATCCAGTAAGCCGCGTACAGGCTGACCAGCGAAAGTAATATCCCTAAAAACAAATATGTAATCTTGGATTTACGGGCTTTTATTAGACCAAGCGGCAGTAATATCCAGGAGATTTTCCACCACCCGAACAAATCACTTGCCCCTGTCTGCAGACTTTGTTTTGTATTCCACCAACCCTGGAGCAAGCTGTGACCACCCTCTATTACTCCGTATCCTGGACCAAAACCAACTTTGTCATATGTCCACCACAGAGTGTAGGGATTTGTCAGGAATCTCCCCGTCAGCGCCCACTGCCAAACAAAGTGCAGAGAAAGCAGACAGAGTGTTATTCCGCCTGTCAGAATTACCTGCCGGCGTTTCCTGCTGCTGCCTTTAATTAATAACAATATGCCATGAATACCAAATGGAAGCGCTATGGCAACCATCGTCAGGGGCCTGGTCAACCCCAGGACACCCAGGCATAATCCAGCGACCGCAGGTTTAACCCATCGCCCCTGTTTTTCTTCTGTTTCAAGGGCATCAATCCAGAAGAGGGTAAACCCTGTACACAATACCAGACTCCAGACATGGGAAAGCAGTGTCCCTGCCTGAATCAAAAAGAAAGGTGAGGTTCCCAGAAGAGCTGCCGCGAGCAAACCAACTGTTTCTCCAAAGGTGCGTTTTCCCAGGCGGTAAACCAACCATGCCGCGATGCCTGCCAGGATCGGATTCACCCAATCCCGAAGCCCCACCTTAATGCCCAGCGACAGGACCACAGGCCATCCCAGCGGGTATTTGGCAAACCGTGCCCCCTGGTAATCAATAACAAAAGGAACTAAAAAACTGCTCGGGAATTCCGGAGAAGGCAGAGTCAGATCTCCACCGGCAATCACCTGTCCCTGCCAGATATAAGCAAATTCATCTTCCAGGTGAGCCATGTTTTCAAAGACCAGACCGGCAACAAGGGCTGCGCCAATAACAACCACCAGGCTTAATAAAACTGCAATCCGGTCAATAGATGTCATATTATCAGGCGTTAATTTTCCCCAGCGCTGTCAACGCTGCTTCATGCAGAATACCGTTAGTTGCACATATACCCCTGTTTTTTTTCAACGTCCTGCCCTGTGAGAAATCCAGCGGGTTTCCATCCAGGTCTGTTACCCTTCCACCGGCCTCTTCAACAATCACCGATCCGGCCGCCTGATCCCAAATTTTTTCTCGGTAATCCATCCTGTCAGGGGACAATAAACGCAGGTATATCTCTCCCCATCCTGCAGCCAGCAGGGCATATTTCACCTGGCTGTCCATCCGCACGGGATCCGCTTTGCCACCCAGTTCTTCCTGAAAATGGTCAACTTGGGAAACATTGGTATGGCCGGACTCAAACGAACGCATCAAGCGGGCTTGCTCCGGCTCCAATCGGGTCGACACGGTCAGCGGCGAATATTGACCCTCTGCTTGGCTTTCCCGCAGCTCAGTCATCCAGCTTCCACTCCCTCTCTTAGCAACCACTAATAAACCGCTGCCTCCGACATCTTCCCGGAGATCAGGGTTCATATTTGGACAGCCAAGTACACCTATCTGAACTTTCCCCTCTTCTACATAAGCCAAAGCGCAGGCATATTGGGCTCCCCGCAAAAACCCCTTAGTGCCATCGATGGGGTCCAATGTCCAGTAGTTCTCTCCCGGGGCAGCAGCTCCTCGATCAATATATTCACAGACAAGTTTTGGAGTAACCCCGGGGATTGCCCGACTTGCAAAATCTGCCACCTTGTCCAGGGTTTCTCTCCCCTCCGGCGACCGCAGCACATCTGCCTGCTCTTCTCCTACCAGTATAGCGTCAGGAAATCTCTTTTCCAGTAAAGAACTGACGACTGCCTGCGCCGCAAAATCAGCCACAGTCACAGGAGACCTGTCATCTTTTGTTAATGCTACGGAAACCATTTCCTGCTGGATATCACCTGCCAGGGAAGCAGCTTGCCGCACAGCATTTAAGGCAAACTCAATTTTTGGTTCATTTATATTTATCATAGGGTTAACTTAACATGGAACGCTTTACTCTGCAAGTGAAACGTGTCTCTGTTGATAATTAGTTTAGGTGCCATTCACTTTCCGGGATCAGGAACTCCAGTCAGGTCATAGGTCATTGCTCCAGTTATCCTCACAGGGGCAATTCTCCCTTCTGGGAGCTCTCCTTCCACAATCACCATACCGTCAATTTCCGGAGCATCCCGGTAGGTACGGCCAAGTGAGATCACCTCTGTTGAACCGTCAACGATTCCCTGCCCTTCAATTAGTACGTCTAATGTTTTTCCTACCAGGGCCTGGTTTTTCTGAAGAGATATTCTCTGCTGGGTTAACATTAATCGTTCTTTCCTTTCTGTTTTTACGGCTGTTGGGACAGGATCGCCCAGGTCTTCAGAGGTTGTACCTGGTTCGAAGGAAAATTCAAATACACCAACCCGGTCAAACTGGACCTCTTCTATAAAATCAAGCAGGGTTTCAAACGCTTTTTCGGTTTCACCCGGATAGCCCACAATAAAAGTAGTTCGCAGGGCCAACCCGGGCATTTCTTTTCGCAGTTTTTCCACTGTCCTGTAGACCCAATCCATATTTGCCGGACGACGCATACTTTTTAATACCCCCGGGTCCGCATGCTGAAGAGGAATATCAATATAAGGCAAAATTTGTTGATTGGAGGCCATCACCTCGATCAGCCGGTCTGTTATATACCCCGGGTAGGCATATAAGATTCGAATCCAATCGACCTCTGGTGCTGTCCGGGTCAATTCCTCCAGCAAACTCGCTAAGCCGTCTTTTTGTCCCAGGTCATGTCCATAATCAGTAGTATCCTGTGCGATCAGGTTGATCTCCCGAACACCCTGATTTTGAAGATACCGGGTATCCCGCAAAATATCCTCAAGGGGACGACTGATAGTTGTTCCTTTGATCTTGGGAATGGCGCAAAAGGCACAGGGGCGGCGGCAGCCATCTGCAATCTTCAGGTAAGCACTGCTTCCCTGGATATGGGCCCCTACTGTTCCCAGCGGAGAGCGGCCAACTACTTTAGTATCCGGTAAGTGATACAAGGGTTGAGGATGCCCTTCCTCTCGCAGGTTTTTTATTACCTGAAGGATGTCCATCCACCGTCGGGTACCAATCACTCCGTCTATCCCGGGAACCTGCTGGACAACATCTTCACCGTACCGCTGAGTAAGGCATCCCGCCGCAACCAGCAGCTGACCTTTTTCTTTCACTGATGCCAATTCCTTCAAAACGGCATAAGATTCTTCCCGGGCCGGTTCGATAAATCCGCAAGTGTTGACAATCAAAAATTCAGCTTGCTGGGGATTCTCTTCTGCCGAAAATCCATCCCCCTGCAGCATCTGGGCCATGGAATTGGAATCAACGGTATTTTTAGCACATCCGAGAGATACCAGGTGAAAGGTTTTTTTCTTCATTATTTGGTTATTCTTCCAGATATTTTTGCTACGGCAGCAGGGTTGTTGTTTGTGTTGGTGTAGAAGTAACCGCGGGTGTTTCCGTTGGAGTCGGTGTAAATGTTACTAATGGGGTTGGCGTAGCTATTCCTTCAGCAGAATATACTCGGTTAATTACCTCGCCGTAAAGACCCATTACGCCCAAATCCCGCTGGTTATAAATCACTTTTACGCCGGCAGCGTTCCCGGTCAGAATTTCAATTCTCAATTCCCCGCCAAATAATTTTACGCTCCCCGGGAGTAATCTGCCTTCAAAAGCCAAGATATTATCGACTGTCACCCTCACCCAGGATCTCTGGATGAGGACTAATTGAATCTGAATTTTTTCATTCCCGGTAAACTGCAGAGTGGATGTTGGCTCTCCTGCCTCAACACCAGGATCTGCGGGTTCCGGGGTAAGAATTACATCAACTTCAATCTCTCCCGGCGTAGTTAAAAGCTGCTCCGGAGTTGGTGTATGGGTAAGGGACGGCAGCAGTATATCCGCCACACCGGGAATGGTTGCAGTGGTTTCAGGAGCTAATCCTTGATTCCCAAATATCAACACACCAGACCAGATCGACACACTTGCAATCAACAGCACTACCCCAATCCATAATACCGTCGGACTGGCGATAAAGCGGCGCAACCAAACCCACAGGGAGAAAGAACCGCCCATATCAGGTGCATGCTTACGTACCTTAGATAACCGTGTCTGCAGCACTTCTGCATAGTTTAATAACAACGGTTCTGGATCCAAACCCAGGAACTGAGCATAGTTCTTAACCATCCCTCTACCCTGAACAGTGGATGGCAGCTCTTCAAGACTGCCATTCTCAATTGCTGTCAAGTAGCGTTCCGGAATAAATATCTGGCTTTCTACATTGGAGAGAGTAAAGCCCAATCTTTCCCGCTGGGTTTTTAAGGTTGTTCCAATTTTTCCCAGGGGTGGAGTTTCTTTAGGCGCTGAGGATGTTTTTGATTCATCTTGAGGAGATCCGGGTTCACTGGAAACTTCCTCACCTTCAGACAATCTCAATTGAGCGACCAGGGGAGAAGGATCCAGGGCAAGTGCTCTGGCATACGCCCGGACAAAACCTTTTTGCTGCACAGAAGAAGGTAGAACATCAAAATTGTCCGCTTCAATTGCAGATAAATACTTCACCCGGATGCGAGTCAAAACAGAAATATCATCTAAAGAGAGTTTCTGTTCTTCCCGGGATAGTTTTAATATCTGCCCAATCGTGAGTTTATTTTCAACCATAAGTCAATACAAAGACCGGCCTGGCCAGCTGTTTGGCTGATCCCAGACCGGTATACTTTTCATTTGCAGGTTGTAGAACTCTTACTCAGTCTCGTCTTCCTCGATCTCCACTTCCTCAACCTCTTCAGTCAGATCAGCTTCAGCAGCAAGGTCACTCTCGTCAGCCACTTCATCGAATTCAACATCCTGATCAACATCTTCATCTTCAAAGATATCAACCAGTGCTTCTTCCACTCTCAGTGCTTCCTGTTCTTCTTCTTCCAGGGCGGATTCGGGTGTTTCGCCTTCACGGTAAACGATGATTTCTATTTTCGGGATCAGGTCTATTGTCAAGCGGACTGACAAATCATGTTTTCCGATCATGCGTAAAGGTTGGGATTCAATCTGTTTGGCTTCAATGGTCACTCCGATTTCTTCGCTGACTTTATCAGCGATCATCTGGGTGTTAATGGAGCCATACAGCCGGCGGGTCTCACTAGCTTTGGCAGCAAACAGTAACCGTTTTCCTTCCAGCTGTTCTGCAACACCGCCTAATTCCTTATTAACCTTGGCCCGTTTTACTTCACCGTGTTTCTGGATTCGTCCAGCCTGCTTAACAGCGCCGGGGGTTGCCAAAACAACCAATCCCTGAGGCATCAGGTAATTCCGGGCATAACCGGGAGCTACTTTTTTTACATCCCCGGCACGGCCTAACTTATACACGTCTTCTAACAGCAATACTTTCATGGTTTCTAGCCCTTTCTACTAAATTTTGAATAGAGTATATCTGGCGCGAAGGGTACAACGCACAAGACGCGGAAAATTTTACCAGATGGCAGAAGCGCAGTCAATGATCCCGCGTTTCTATAAGAGGCGGATAAGCAAGGAAACCAACCCAGATAATCCACTGATATTGGCTGATTAACCTCTAAAAAAGATGATCAAGGCAATTAAACCAATCAGCAAAATTAGCTGAATAGTAAATCCGATCCCAATGGTTCTAAGGGCCCGTTTATCCTCCAACCTGAGCAGGGGTGGGGCTCCCTGAACCTGGAAAACAGGACCAGTGAACCAGGTAAAAAGGACTCCACCAATCAAGCCTCCGATATGCCCCCAGTTATCAATCCCGGGAGACAAGCCAATCAAGATGTTCACAACTGCGACCTGGACAATCTGCTTGAGAGCGACCCGGAATTGATCCCCGAATAATTTTCTATGCTGGTAGATAAAAACACCCTCTGCCCCCAAGATACCAAAGATTGCCGTGGATGATCCCAGAGAAGGGGCCGGGGTGAAGAAGAAAGAAAACATGTTGCCGGCAATCCCGGCGATTAAGTACAATCCGAGGAAACGGAACGATCCAAAGAAGCGCTCCACCCTTCTTCCCAGGATATAAAGGGCATACATATTAAATCCAAGATGAAGAATTGATCCATGCAGGAACATAGGCGTTACCAGCCGCCAATATTGACCTGCGAAAATCAACTCGTTTACTTTTAAACCTATCGCTGCCGGAACATCAAAACCCACCAGACTATCGGTCAGAATTTGAAGCAGATACAAAACCACATTAATGACCATCAATGAGTAAGTAACCAGCGGTTTCCGGTCAGGAAGCTTAATTCTCAGGGCTGGCTGGGATTGACTTGTGTATCCGTCCACCTGTTCCTGATGCCTTCCAATATTTTCTACTTCAGGACTATCCGGGTAATAATCCTCCCGGGACACCACTCTTTGGAAATGTATTGGACCGGAAGGGTTGGCACTGATAGAAGGAAGATTTATCTCCGGTTGGGGGTTTGTGTCCAGCTCCAATCTGGCTTTCTCCACTGCGTCCTTGATTCGCTCCAGCGCTACCGGATCCTGAGATAAATCTATATTATATTTTCGGGAGACTTCAGAGAGGATGATAGAAACTAACTGCTGACCTGGATTGTTTTTTTCTGAAGAAACGGGTAAATTATTCTGATTCATAAATTTACTTCTCGTTGGCGAACACGCTGTTGTTCTGCTTTGATTATGGCTTCTATAGCATCCACCGTCTCGTTTAAGTGATCATCTCTGTTTACAACAATATAATCAAACAAATCAATCTTCTTAAACTCCTGGCGTGTGGTTGCTATTCTCAATTTCAGACTTTCTTTGGTTTCTGTATTTCTCTTTTTCAGGCGGTTAATCAATTCTTCATCACTCTGGGGAGACAAAAAAATCAACAGCGCATCCTCAGCTAAATTCCGCACTGTTTCAGCTCCCTGGACATCGATCCTCATGATGACATTTTTTCCGCTAGCCAGGGCTTTTCTCACCTGTGATTTCGGAATGCCTTTGTAGTCTTGATAAACTACTGCATATTCCAGCAGTTCTCCTTCATTAATCATCCTGGCGAATTCATCTTCGGATAGAAAAAAATAGTCCTCCCCATCTACTTCTTCAGGACGGGGTTCACGAGTGGTCGCAGTGATTACAAAATGAAATGGCAAACCACGAGATTTCATCACCTCCAGCACAGAATCTTTCCCCACCCCGGAAGGACCGGAGATCACAATTAATAGGGGGTTTGGCGGATTCAGATTAAATATAGAAGCCGATGAGTTGTCATTCATAACAAAATATCCTTATCCGTTATAATTGGAGCGTACATTTTCCACCTTTTGGAGTTTGCTTTATGCCGTATTACGAATACTATTGTACTGATTGTAATCAAGTTTTTGAAATATTCCTAACCTATCAGGAATACGGATCCCAGATGATAAGTTGTCCCATGTGTGAAAGTTCGCAAATCAGGCGGATAATCAAACCAGTCCGGGTTGCCCGTTCCGAGGAAGGGAGGCTGGAATCGTTAACTGACCCGGAACAATTAGCGGGGCTGGATAATGACCCCCAAACACTTGGAAAAATGATGCGCCAGATGAGCCAGGAATTAGGGGAAGATATGGGTCCCGAATTTGATGAAGTGGTCGACCGGCTGGATAAAGGTCAATCTCCCGAGGATATAGAAAACGATCTTCCAGATCTGGGCTCTGGCGGGGACGGCCTCAACCCCGGTCTTGATCTATAAATCTGAACCCTGCAAGCAAGTTAACCTTTGACAATCCTCCCACTGTAATTATTGCCCGCACGCTTTCAGCCACTCCAGAAGTATTTTCCACAGTTCTGCCTGGACTTCTTCAAATGAGCGCCCGGCATCCACAATTATCCAGCGATCAGGGTCTGCCTTAACCAACTCAAGATATCCGGCTCTAACCCGGTGGTGAAAGTCTATATCATAGGCATCCAGCCGATTGAGTCCTCCTGCATCCAGCCGGCGTTGTAAACCCACTTCCGGTTCCAAGTCCAGCAGGACTGTCAAGTCAGGGGTTAGTCCCCCGGTTGCATAATGAATAATCCCCCGCAGTGATTCCACCGTATTCTTGTGACCATAACCCTGGTATGCCAGGGTGGAATCCGCATAGCGGTCGCACAATACAATGCCGCCTTCAGCCAGATGAGGTTTAATAATCTCATCAACCAGCTGAGCCCGGGCAGCCTGGTACAGTAATGCTTCGGTACGGTCCACCATGGCTGTGTTTTTTAAATCCAGCAGGGTTTCCCTAATCTGGTCCCCGATGGATGTCCCGCCAGGTTCCCTGGTTGTCAGTATGGGGTATCCCTCCTGAATTAACTGCTCAGCCAATATATCCATCTGAGCAGTTTTTCCGCTGCCGTCAGGGCCTTCGAAGGTGATAAATTTTCCCGGTTTACTCTGCATTGATTAATGAGTTTCCAACTCTATGTTTTTTCAGCTCTTTCTTTATCTATTATTGGCTGGTTACGATTCTTCCCTGAAGATCCTCACCCTCCGGTTAGGATCTTTCCCGTAAGAATGGGAAACCAAATTTGCCTGGTTCACCATCTGATGTTGAAGGCGTCTGATATAAGATGAAGCCGGTGGGAGTTCCACCCAACGTTCTCCATTCAGGACTGCCTGGATGGCACCCTGGGTTTGCTGCAGTGCCTGTTCGTCACTTTTGGAAAGAGAGCCATTTTTTAGATTGAAGACATCCTTTAATAAATGCTCCATTCTTTTGGCAGTATTTGATCTTAAGACATAAATTGGCAAGCCCAGTTCTTCTGCTTCTGCAATTGCCTTTGGATTATCCCGGTAATGATGTTTCAGGGTGACTGCTATTCGGGCATCCTTGACATATTTTTCAATAGAGATTGGAACATTTAAGTTTTTGGCTGCTTTCAGCATCCGGTCGCGGGCAACACCATAAGTAAAAACCGGTAAAGTTTCTAAATCTTCATGATCCAGCTGCCATTGCGGTTTATCGCCAGCAAATTCGTCCTCGGGGATGGGGTCCGCTCCAACACTCTGTAATACGGGCCGGGTAGGTGTCTTTTTAATATTAATCTCACCATCTTCTGCCCGGGACCTGACTTCAGGTATAAGCAGTTCACCTCGCAGAAGTGAATCTACCGCTGTTGCGACATCTTGATGAATTGCCATGCTGTCCCGGGTCTGAATTTCTATCAGTACATGAAAAGTAGGATTGGATCGACGTTCCAGAACGGTTTTTTGAGTTCCCCTTCGCCTGGCTTCCTCGTCAGAAAGTGTAACCGATTCAATTCCTCCTACAAGGTCTGCCAGGGTTGGATTTATCAACAGGTTCTGAAGAGTGTTTCCGTGAGCAGTTCCAATCAACTGCACCCCTCTTTCTGCTATGGTGCGGGCAGCCAGGGCTTCCAATTCTCTTCCAATTTCATCAATTACAATTACTTCCGGATTGTGGTTTTCCACCGCTTCAATCATCACCTCATGCTGAAGTGAAGGCTGGGCAACCTGCATCCGGCGGGCTTTACCGATTGCAGGATGGGGAACGTCCCCATCACCCGCTATTTCATTGGAGGTATCTACTATCACTACCCTTTTATTCTCCGCCAGAATCCTGGCCGCTTCCCGCAGCATGGTTGTTTTTCCCACCCCCGGGCGACCTAAAATCAGCAGGCTTTTACCACTTTCGATTAAATCTTTGACTATATCCGTTGTTCCATAAACCGATCTCCCAACCCGGCAAGTCAAACCGACGATTTCTCCTGTGCGATTCCGGAGAGCGGCAATTCTATGCAAGGTGCGTTCTAAACCGGCTCGGTTGTCACCATCAAATTTGCCAATCCGCTTAACTACATATCCAATATCCTTGCGGGTGATCTCGCTGCTGCTCAATTCAAATTCTTCTTCAGAAAATCGCGCTGTTGGAACGCGCCCGAGATCAAGAATAACCTCGATCAAATCAGCGTTCTTCCCTTCTACAGTGATTGACTTGCTGATTTCCGGCGGCAAGACTTCAAACAATGAGTCTAAGTTGTCGGTAATGCGATGGTTTGACATAATTAGTTCTTTATTTCTGTGTTGGATATCGGGGTTGTAATATCCGGCTGTTTTTCAAACGCTTGATAGTTAAATGTCTGTTTGGCATTATAGTGGACAGCCAATCTTTTCACCACTGCTCTTTGTTCTGGTCCAGGATCGGCACCGGCTCTCACCAGGGCTGAAGCAATCCTCTCCTGATAGGAACGGACCCGAAGGTAAACATCACGAGTATTGCGATAGGGTAAATTGGAAATCAAAGCCGCCAGATATTCATCCATGTCCGGTAACTCCGGTTCCAGGATTATATCCACCAGGATGCCTTTAGGACCAAATCTGGTTTCCGCAAAGCCCGCTGCTCTTCCTTCGTGCCAACAAATCATGCCTTCAATTTTCGGGAAAGCAGGTGGAGGTTCCACCCGCTGGACCGCGCCGGGTATGATCTTCTGGTATAAAGATACAATCTGATCACCATCCCCTTGTGAAATTGGAATCCATAATATATTTCCTGTACCAGACGAGAATTTCCGGGGGAATTTCCAGATCTGCTGCTCTGCATAGACACGAAAACCAGCCTGGTAGAGAATATTTTCTTCGGGTACATTCAGGGGTACTTCTGCCAGAATCTGTACGGCGCCCCGTTCTCCCACCTGAGCCGTGAGCAATGAGAGCAGTTTCCCTACTCCGGTCTGTGAACTCATTTCCATCGGCGCCAGGAATGCCAGCCGGGCTGATAAACTCGCAGAAGAATGATAGATTTGACCAATTAATAACGGGTAGTGTTTAGAATCAAGGGGGTGAACTCCCGTAAAAAATCCGAGTGCGGGAGCAGCTATGGAGAGCAGGGCGCTTGAAAACAAACCCGGATTGTAAACCAACCTGAGGGTATTATCCAGATACTGCTGCTGCTTTTGGTAGCGCAGCAAGGTATATAAATCCTTCCACGCAATATTTCGTGCCATAAAGTTAAAATCTCAACGTCCGCTACTTTCTTGGATTAGGTGTAAAAAATAGCGGTGAACACGATCATCGCCAGAAAGTTCCGGGTGAAAAGCAGTAGCCAGCAAATATCCCTGCCTGGCTGCAACTATCCGCCCATCTGGCAACTTTGCCAGTGCTTCTGCCTCCCCTTCAACTGCGGTGATTAGCGGTGCCCGGATGAAAATTCCAGGGAAAGGGGCCGGTGTAGAATTTATAACCTCCAGAGCAGGAATATCCAACTCTGTTTCAAAACTGGCAATTTGTCTCCCGAATGCATTCCGGTCAACAGTGATATCCATTAATTCAAGTAACGGTTGGTTCCGGTGGGCATCTTTGGAAAGGAAGATCGCGCCAGCGCAGGTCCCCCAAATCGCTTTCTTTTTCCCGAAATTACGCAGGGGCTCCAAGAGATCAAAATCAACCGCAAGTTTTCCAATTGTGGTTGATTCTCCACCGGGAATTATGATCCCATCCAAATCATGGATCTGATCCGGCAGCCGGACTTCTACAGCCTGGACGCCTATTCCAGTAAGGACTGCCAGATGTTCCTGAAATGAGCCTTGTAAAGCCAGGACACCTACCTTCAGGCGGTCAAGATCAAATGGCGGTCGGGATTCTTTCATAAGTATAAAGTTAACTCAAATGTCAAAAAAGCTCTACCAACCGCGGTCTGCCAGGTGCTCATTATCTTCCAATTCGGACACATTCCTACCTACCATTGCCTCGCCCAAATTCCGGCTGATCTCAGCCAGTATTTCCGGGTTATTGTAATGAGTAACCGCTTTTACTATTGCTTCACCACGTTTGGCCGGGTTCCCGGCTTTAAAGATACCAGATCCGACAAACACGCCGTCAACACCCAATTGCATCATTAATGCTGCATCTGCGGGTGTAGCTATTCCCCCGGCAGCAAAATTGACCACGGGAAGCTGGCCAAGCTCTCGGGTTTCTTTGACAAGCTCAAACGGGGCCCCGATGTTCTTGGCAAAAGTCATCAGTTCTTCTTCTGGCATATTACACAGCTGCTTGATTTCTCCAAAAACCGTCCTGGCGTGCCGGACAGCCTCGATCACATCCCCGGTTCCGGCTTCCCCTTTTGTCCGGATCATCGCTGCTCCTTCGCCTATTCTGCGCAGGGCTTCCCCTAAGTTTCTACATCCACAGACAAAGGGAGTTTTAAACTGGTGTTTATTGATATGGTAGGCTTCATCCGCAGGCGTTAACACCTCGGATTCATCAATATAATCAACTTCCAGGGCTTCCAGAATTTGCGCTTCAACAAAGTGCCCGATGCGGACTTTAGCCATCACGGGAATTGAGACACTGTTCATTATTTCCGTGATCAGTTCAGGGGCGCTCATTCGAGCAACACCACCGTCAGCCCGGATATCTGCCGGAACTCTCTCTAAAGCCATTACGGCAACTGCGCCAGCTTCTTCTGCTATCTTCGCATGGTCTGCTGTGACAACATCCATTATCACGCCGCCCTTGAGCATTTGGGCTAAGCCTTTTTTTGTTGTAAAGGTACTTACTTGAGAATCCACTTTCACCACACTCCTAGTAAATTGCTTGTCTGGTGCACACAGATTACACCTCCCCAAACAAACAAAAAAACCACGCCAAAACCCATCCAAAATACTTTTTCAAAGATGGATAATGGTGACTAAATCGCACCCTGATTCTACCACGCGCAATAATCAGAGGCAAATTTCCTTAGCGGGGGATTTGTACTCAGGGAGAGAAAGTCAGCAGGGCTTATCAAGATACAAAAATCTTCCTTCCGGTTTTGTAATAGGAACGGGAAAGAAAAATTCATCAGCCCGGAACTAGATTTAATTTAACGAGGAAAAACACTAATCCTAATCGCTGTCCGAATATTTCCGTCAATTTCCACATCAACAAATTCGGGGAAACTGACAATTTCATATCCATCCTCGGCAAGGTAATTACGAGCTAATGCCAGCGCTTTTACAGCCTGGTTGACCGCACTGGCCCCAATCGCCTGAACATTTACAAATTGGCGCTCACGAAATATGCCTGCAATTGCCCCCGCTACGGCTGAGGTTCGGGACGTCGCTGAAACCTTGATGATATCCACTTTGTCGGTATCCATGACAAGCTCCCTGGGGTAAGACATAAGCCAGTCTTACAACATTGAAATATTCACTTGTTGCTTCTCATTGTACAAAAAGCTACTAATAAAATCAAGCTAGCGGGGGCTGATATCCAGATTTTCGATTATACGCAATGTAATTTTTACTTGGCGGTATTTTTAAGCTCCTGGGGTACAATATTCCCATTGTTAATAAATCCGCTTTGGGTAGTATTAATCATAACTCACTAACTCGATACCATTTCTAACCAGCGGACCACGATACAAAGGATGTTGAATGAATTCAGAAACTATCTATTTTGAACAGCTTGAGGAATTGGTTGAATCGTTTCCCGCAGACTCCATCCTCAGCAGGACCATTTACCAAGATGATTCGATAAAAACAATTCTATTTGGATTTCACCCTGGACAGGAGCTATCAGAACACACTGCAGCCGTCCCGGCGCTGCTTCATTTCATTCAAGGAGAAGCTCAGTTAATCCTGGGAGAAGACGAAAAAACAGCTCAAGCAGGAACCTGGGTTCGGATTCCTCCGCGACTTTCTCACAGCATCCAGGCAAAGACAAAAACTTTGATGCTGTTGTATTTATTGTTAGATGATTAGTGGTTTTTCAGAGGAGTGTTTCAATGAAAATATTAGCCGTCATTTCTGGTGAATACGGGAAAAGGCACATTCGGAATATTCGGGAGTTTGGTCCCAAATCCTGGGAAATAGAAATCTGGCAGACCCCGCCGATTTTTCCCCCTTTCATAGATGATCCGGAAGATTTCCTTCCGGACCAGCTTCCCCTCGCCGATATAATCCTTTCCTTTGCGGAACATAAGGGCGCGGCTGAATTACTGCCAGACATTGCCAAGATGACAAAAGCCCAGGCTGTACTGGTCGCAGTGGATGATGAACTCTGGCTCCCCCGTGGTCTCGATCGCCAACTGCATGGCTGGCTTGAAGCGGCAGGGGTGGACTGTGTCACCCCAAAACCACTTTGCTCGCTGACTGAAACCACCTATGGCATAACCCGGTTTGAGACAGCCGATTATAGTAATCCGCTAATCGCGGAATTTGCCCGTTATTTTGGTCAACCTGAATTATCCCTGGAAATTGATCCGGATTCCCGAACTATTACCTCCGCTGAAGTGATCCGCGATGCGGTTTGCGGATGTGCGAGATACGCAGCTGAAGGATTAATCGGTTTGTCAGCAGATGAAGCCGAAGAGAAAGCCGGTTTGCTGCACCACCACTATCCCTGCCTGGCAAGTATGCAAAAGCTGCCCCATTTTGATCACGACACCCTGATGCATGTTTCTGGACAGGTCCTGAAGAACAATGTCGCAGCCCAAGTAAAACCTCATAAACAAGTCCGTTCATTTAAACCGGGAAAATATTCAGAGTAAGTCATTTCCGTTTCCCCTTCCCGGCGAAGTTCTGCAGCATATCTTGATCTGTGACCTTAAACTCGGTCCGGTTGATTTGGATCGCTCCTCGATCAGCGAACTGATACAGGTGGCGGCATACCATCTCCCGGGTAGAACCGATTCGCGCTGCCATATCATCCAGTGTCATGTCCCTGGTCAGGGTATCTCCGGTTTGATCTTCGAACTGCTCCAACAGCAGGTGCGCAAGTCTACCTGCAACTGGTTGGAACGCCAATTCCTCCAGTATCTGGCTGGCCACGAGCATCCGCTCCACCATTAACTGGGTTAAAGCCCAGGTAAATTTCCCGTTGTCTAGTAAGAAAGGCAGCAGCCGATCCTGTGTCCAGAGCCGGAGACGACTCTCTTGATCAGCGATGAGAGCGACAGGCATACCTATCCCTTCTTTGAAAAACCCCACTCCCCAGAAGAATTCGCCTTCTTCTATTACCATAACCACCAGGCTTCTTCCTCCCGGTGATTCCTTCAACGCAGTAATTTGACCCTCTTCAACCAGAAACAAATGGGGCCAGGAAGCGCCGTAATGAGACACCCAATGGCCCTTTGGGTAATCCCGGGTGATGCCCAAATCCAGCATTTGCTGGACTTCGCCTGGGTCCATAGCGGAAAACAAGGGGTTTTCAGGTATTTGTTTACCTAGATCCATTAGGGTCATTCCTTTTGTTAGTTATAGTTGGTACTCCGGGGAAATCTTTCAAGCCCTCAGTTGATAAACGGGGATTGGATATCAATTGAGCTTCCTGCAATTTGCTCTTATAACTAATTATACTAAAGTACAAAGGCTGATTCTATTAAAATGTAAGAGAAATCTCAGTCTGAGTGATTAACTTCCACCTCCCAGACTGATTTGCGTTAAAGCAAAGCTTTTTTTTCACAAAGGGGTTAAACTGGCCTCCAGTATTTATTTTATTTCTAATGCATAAAGCTTTGGAGGCAAACAATGCAAGAAACTCCCCAAAAGAACCGCACCATCATGTCAATCATTGCAATCGTTATTGGTCTAATGATGGCATATCTAATTCCGTTCCTGGCACAAACTTCTCTGGAACGGGTGCTTGAACACCTGATAGCTCACATTGATGCAGGTAACCCGGCATTTACCAGTGGGTTGAAATTGTTTGATTTCTTCTACCCGGTCTGGCGGGCGTTGATCTTTGTAGCCGGAGCCGCTTTAATCGTTATCTCTCAAGAAATCAAGAAAGGCACAGAATGGACTTACCCCTTGGCAATAACTCTCTTTGCCATCCCCTCCATTGGAGGAATGTTCATGTTCTTGCCCTATGTCAGCTTTGTGCCTGGCTTCCCGCTGCCATTGACCATCTCGGTGATCGGCCTAGTAGGTTACATCAGTTTTATTCTTCTGCGGAAGGCAGAAAAAGTTGTTAAATGGACCCGCTTGGGCGTCCTGTTTTTCCTGGGCATGTTAACCACCCATGCATTCACCATTGGTGTTGGTGCCCAACGGACCATGGCGACCCGTCCTGGTTATCCCCTATACAAAGATTTCACCTGGTGGCTGTTCAACTGGGCCGGGGAAGCCAACTGGGTTGCTGTCTTGTTGCTGTTCGCCGCGATCCCCTTGTTGGCAGTCGGCAAGCGTAAGGGTTGGTGGTTAGCCGTTACTGGTTCAATCGCAATCCTGATGATCAATGTACCCACCCAGCTCATCCGCACCAAAACTCTAGACTACTTTTATGGCGCAATCCTGGCGATCGGTGTGCTGGTATTCACCATGGTTCCTTATTTCAAAAAAGCTTTACTTGAAGACGAGAATGTCCCTGAGTAAATT
>Ga0255364_10061_pt1 | contig 31318 bp, 30 predicted proteins | sample ANMaggSSYBR01G12_FD_182087 | JGI IMG/M metagenome (GOLD analysis project Ga0255364, IMG submission 182087) | Sediment cell enrichment communities from methane seep in Santa Monica Basin, California, United Staets - ANME aggregate JGI... | ecosystem: Environmental > Aquatic > Marine > Cold seeps >...
CGCAAAATCAAATTCCTTGACGCTTTCGGTATCTATTTTTTCTATATCAGTACCTGTTTTCAGGGCAAGGTCAAACTTCGCCAGCATTACCAGGGAATCTATATCTTCTGGTAACAGGGGAATGGATCCTTCATCGGATTCAGAATTCTGATCAGGGAACAGGCTGCAGGCGGAACTCAATAGAATTAAACTGATTATGAAGCTGCTCAAAATTAATTGTGTTTTATTCAGTTTCATGGCTTGATCTCCAATTATTAATCAAATTCAAAATCTTGTCTTTGTCAGGGTAATTTCCAATAAACTGCTTGAGATAGATATGCTGTAAAACCGGGGGTATCGGTTGCGGCCACCAGCACGCCAAATCTGCCTTTGCTGAAGGAGCTGTCGGTCTTTTCAAAAACTTGATGCCCGTTGATATAACCGGTTAGTTTTGACCCTTTGACCTTGATTCCCAGCCGGTTAGTCCCACCCGGGCCCGCGTTGATATGTTCGCTGCTGGTCCATTTTTTAATTACGGTGTATTCCTCGTCTTCGCTGTCCCAGGAACTTAACCTGTAGGATCCATCGCAGGAGATGCTGACCAGGTATCCCTGGCTGGTATCCGGCGCACGGAAGATCATGCCGTAGCGGTCTTTACCGCCGCATTCCTCCCCGAAAGTGCCGGTGATTTCCAGATAGAAATTGGTTAGATCTCCCCAGGAAAGGCTCCAGGTTTCATATCCATTGGCTTTTTTTGCTACCAGGATCATTTGCCCTTCATCCACTGCATAGCTGGATTGGGGTTCATCATATAAATAGAAATTGGATCCATTCGCAAAGTTGTCTTTAAATGTTGGTGAACCCAGGGAAAGAATCGGATCTCCGGGTACTCCCTCGGGGGTTTCTGTTACCGTGGGAGTGAGGGTCAGGGTAGGGGTGGAGGTTTCGGTCGTTGTTAATGACGGTGTTGGGGGTTGTGGTGAGACATCCTCGGGGGGAGACTGTGTGTCTGTTGGTAGATCCTGCTGGTTAATGCTGTGCGGTTCGGCGGTTAACGTCCCTGCCACGAAGGTGGCAATAACAAACTGATCCTCGTCAGGAGGAGTCTCCTGCTGGGGGACGCAGCCAGAGAGAAGAGTAAATAAAATTAATATGGCAATTATTTGTTTCATGGTCTTGCTCCCTGGAGTTAAAACCCCAAAAGTAGCTAAAATGATTTAATCATAAGTGTACCCGTTTCGGCGGCTCCGTCAACGTTTTGTAGGCATGAGTTATTTGTTTGTAAGCAGGATTCGATATTCAGGACAAGACAGTTAACAGTTTTGGTAAATTTGCCAGCCGCCCTTCGATACCCTCTTCGGTAACACCTTTGAGACTGCTCAGAGCAGCGCGACAGAGGTGCCCATAATGAAGGAGAGGCTTGACTGGTGCAAGCCCAGATGCCCCGGGAGAGCTGACTCTCTCCCTTGAGCGATAAAGAGAATGAATTCGCGGGATAGGATAAGCAAGTTCCACTTAGTGGGACTGCAACCCCCGTTTGTCATCCTGAGCTTGCGAAGGATCCATGATGAGATCAGAATCAAATGCCCCCACAATCTGCAACACATGGTGTCTTTGATTTGAGCTCTTTATGGATTCCTCACTACGTTCGGAATGACAGAAGTGTAGGGGCGACTCGATGGGTCGCCTTTGTGAATTGATCTGTCATTGCGAGAAGGCCGATGGCCGACGTAGCAATCCCCTAATTAACAGAAGATCCCCAATATGCTAGAGCAGGAGAGCCAGCTCCTGCGGATACTAAACCCGGGAGGGCTGTCTCCCTCCTTAATTACAGCTAAAGCGGGAGAGCCAGCTCCCGCGATTTTGATCGCTGGTTGAGCTCACAGGTATCTGATCATATGATTTCTTATCTGCCCTCCGACTGGACTTACCTCACCTGTACCGAGCGGACTCCGAGTACAACGAAAGCATACCAAAGGGAGTCGGACATAAAACGGAAATAATTTTACAACTCCTCCGGGCTTTTTCCGTATATGAGTATGAAAGAAAATATTATTGATACTGGGACTTACTGTTTTTGGAAAACACAAGGCCACTGGAGAGAACCTAATGGATAAAAGAATCAAAGTTAGTTTGTTGTTAATAGCCGTTTTGTCAATTACAGCAGCGGGCTGTGTTGCCATTCCGGCGGTGAGCAGTGTGGAGTCCCATACTGAAGTAGTTGATCTGGAAGATGCCGAATCTGTCACAGCAGAGATCATAATGGGCGCAGGGAAACTTGTAGTCCAATCTGGGACAGAGGCATTGATGGAAGGTGAGTTTCACTACAATTACAAGGATTATGCTCCTGATATTGCCTATCGCGTCCGTAGCAGTGGAAGAGGTGACCTGTTAGTAGAACAGGATGCCGGACCGAATTTCCGTGTCCCATCAAACTACAAAAATGAATGGGAATTGGTCTTTAACGAAGAAATCCCTCTTAATCTAGAAATAACCCTCGGGGCCGGAGAAAGTGTTCTTGATCTGGCTGACTTGAACCTGGGGTCATTTGCCTTGAAGATGGGTGCAGGCTCTTCTTATGTGGACCTGAGTGGAATACTCGATCAAGATATTGTGGTAAACATCCAGGGTGGCGTAGGTGAGCTTACCGTGCTGTTACCACTCGATACCAATATTATCGCTGAAGTCACTGGTGGTTTGGGTGAGATTAATATCAAGGGTTTAGATCGGGAGGGGGAGATGCTTGTCAGCAATTATTCCGGGCCTGGACCTGTCTTAAATATCACAATTGAGGCTGGGATTGGACAACTTAACCTATTGGTTCAATAACGTTACAAGGGAGCACAATGTTGAGTTGTGTTCCTGGTACAAATGGAGGAAAATATCATGGATTACGGAAATTTAATTTCAAAAACATGGGATATCATCTGGAAAAACAAATTCCTGATCTTGCTAGGTGTCCTGGTTGCACTCAGCGGCTCTGGCGGTGGCGGAGGAAATCCGGCCCAGTTTACAGCTAGCGGGAATGACCTTGACTGGCAAAATTTACCTCGATTTGATTACGAATATGGTTCCCCATTTCAAAACTTGGAATTGCCACTCATCGCAGTGGGCGGGATTGTTTTACTGGTCGTCATCTTATTCCTGGCCGGCCTGGTTTTATGGGCCGTGGGAACGATCTCCCGCGGGGGATTGATCAGCGCGGTAAATGAAATCGAGCTTGGCAATCCGACCAATTTCTCAGAAGCTTTTCGAGCTGGCTGGCAAAAGGGCTGGCGTTTGATTGGTATTGGGCTGGTGCCGGCTATGCCTGGTTTGGTCCTGATTTTTTCCAGTCTGATAGCCCTGGGATTTTACGGAGGTTTTGAAGCCCTTTCCCGGGGAGTGAATAATCCAATCGAGGAGTGGGTTTTCCTTCCTATCCTGGTTTTAGCCTGCATCCTGGTGCCGGTAATGATAATCCTGTCTTTGTTAAGGGTGTTTGCCAACCGGGCCTGTATGCTGGAAGATCTGAATGTTATCAGCTCCTACCGGCGGGGATTTGAAGTGCTGGGAGAAAACCTGGGTCCGGCAGTATTGTTATTCTTGCTGCAAATCGCCATCAGTGTCGGGATTGGGATTATGATGATGATTCCGAGTATTTTAATCGCGTTGTGCTGCTTCCTGTGGCCGGTGTTCTTGCTGATAGGGGGCGGATTTGACGCTTTTTATTCCACTCTGTGGACCCTGGCCTGGAGGGAGTGGACAGGGCTGCCTGTTGCGGCCAGTGATGGGGAAGTCGCAATCAGTGAAGGGTAAATAGTATTCAGTGGATTGAAAATTAGTGAAGTTGAAGACCACAGAAGAAAATTCATAGAAATCAGCCCGGTCATTAATGACCGGGCTGATTTAATTAAACAGATAAGAAAAAGTCTTCAGATCGAAGTGATTACCCAGGTTTGTCAAAAAAGACAGTCTTAGTATTTTCTCTGCTTGTTGTTCTTTGGCCACGTGTCTGAGCATCTTCTAGAGATTGTGCAATACGCAGTAGGTAAGTGATAGAGAGTCATGTTATGGAGTTCCGACTGAAGTCGTAGAAGGAGCTTGCGCTGGGCGTCCCTCTCCAGGGACGCTTAATGGTTAGTCTAATTGCTGGATTATTCTGAAATTTATGCGTCGACGGAGGTCGACGCCCGTCCTGAGCGAAGACGAAGGACCCTAGTTGCGATTTTAATCGCTTTGCTTTAATTGAATTTGAGTAAAATGCAGAGGAGCTGCACCAAGCGCTTTTGAGATAATTCCTGTATTGTAATTGTATCTAATGATTTGGTTTTTTTACCTCCCTTTTTTCTGGCAGGATTGTAAATAATGTATAAATAACAAAGCAGATGATCCTTAATGCTTGAATTAGGCAGTATAGTTGTTGAATAAACTCAAATTAATTTAAAGAGGTAGTTATGAAAATAAAAGTGGGTGATTTGGCTCCTGACTTTACACTTAATAGTCATCTTGATAAAGAAGTCACATTAAGTGAGTACCGGGGAAAAACAACTGTTCTGGTATTTTTCCCCTTGGCTTTTACGCCAGTTTGAACCAGCCAAATTCCGTCATATGAAGCAGAGTACGCGACATTTGCGGAATTAGATGTCCAGGTTCTGGGCATAAGCGTTGATCATATCCCGGTTTTAAAAGCATGGGCAGAGAGTATTGGCGGAATTTCTTACCCGTTAATCAGTGATTTTTGGCCCCACGGGGAAATAGCTGAGCAATATGGCGTGTTGCGCGAGGACGGTAAATCCGAACGGGCAATCTTTATATTCGACAAAGATGGAATTGTTCAATATGTTGATATCCATGATATCGATGAACAGCCTGACAACGAGGTATTGTTTCAGGAAATTCGCCGCATACAGCCGGATCATAAACCCGTCAAAGTTCCTGGAGAGAAGAAATCAGAGGATGAGCTGATCCTGGAAGGTGTAGTTTTATTCTGTAATAAGTGGTGCCCGGGCTGCCGACGAGCTCGGCTTTGGTTTGAAAATAACCGGGTTGAGTATACGGAATATGATGTCACCCGTAATCCAGCTGCTGCTAAACAGGTAAAAGAATGGACAGATGGCAATTTAACCACGCCGACATTTTATATTCACGGAGAAGTTGTGGTGGATTGGAAAGAGGCCGAAGTTGCCCGACTGCTGCGATAATGATAGTTGAATCCAGGGCCGGGATACTGGTCCTGGATTTTATTATTGGGGGATAGGTTCCTGCTTTTCCTCAGGAACAGAATAGATCAAGAGAAATAACAATAAACCGGATGTTTGACAGGGTCTGGAAAGTTTAGTAAACTTATTCAGTATCTATATATTCAATATCTGAATAGTATGGCAAAAAAATCATCAGCACACACTCTGGAATATATATTGCTTGGATTAATCCAGGAACAGCCTGCTCATGGTTATGAGCTTTATAACCGGCTGCATAATACCCCTGAATTATCCCTGATCTGGCAGATTAAACGCAGTAAATTGTATTATTTGCTGGATAAACTCGAAACGGAAGGATTGCTTTCAGTTTCTGTCAGCAGCCAGGGTGCTTATCCGGATCGGAAGGTATATCAGCTTACTTCCCGGGGGGAGAAGACTCTTGAAGGCTGGATGAAATCTCCGGTCATGAGCAGTCGTTATATCCGCCTGGCTTTCCTTTCCAAGCTCTATTTTCTTCTTCGGGAAGAAGGAGAAGAAGCAGCTGAATTAATCAATCAGCAGATCAAGATTTGCCAGGGCTGGCTCCAGAATCTGCAGAGGCAGCATCAGTCCCTGGAGAAGGATAATTTTATTAACTCACAGGTATTTCTTTTTAGAATTGGACAAATAAACGCCATGCTGGAATGGTTGGAAAATTGCCGGGAGCAAATTCCCGGATAATTCATGATGAGTTTAGTTCTCAGGTGAGGGAGCATATCAAATGAAGAAAGGATTATTAATTGCCTTTTTGGTCTTAGCTATTGTTTCCGGCTGCAGCGTCCTGCCGGGATTGTCCCCCACAGGAGAAAGCATAGAAATTACTGATACAACTGGTCATGTGGTGATCCTGGATGGTGTGCCGGAGCGTATCGCCATTGCCGGAAGAGCAACCATTATGGTCCAGGATGCGGTTTATCTCTTTGACGATGCGATTCAGAAGGTGATTGCCCTGGAAAATAGAAAACAATCAGCCTTTAGCTTTTTGCCGGTGGTTGATCAAGGGATCTATGATAAAGAAATGTTTGAGATGAATGCAGGTCCGGAACAAATCGCCGTCGCACAGAGTGATCTTGTGATCCTGAAAAGCTTTATGGCTGAGAAGCTGGGTGAACCGCTGGAACAGTTAAGTATTCCGGTAATTTACCTGAATCTGGAAACACCGGAGGTTTTTTACCAGGACATAGTCGTTCTGGGTCAGGTTTTTGGTAAACCGGATCGGGCGGAAGAAATTAATAATTTTTACCAGGATCGGGTGACCCGAGTTGAAGAATTGGTATCCGGCGTAGAACCAGATCAAATGCCAGAGGTTCTGATCCTGGAGTACTCTGATAGTGGCGGCGAAATCGCTTTCAGTGTGCCCCCGGTTTCCTGGCTGCAGACGAGCATGGTGGAAATTTCCGCTGGTTCTCCAGTTTGGAAGAGCCTGGAAGTCAGTGGCGGCTGGACAATTGTTAACCTGGAGCAGATCGCAGCCTGGGACCCGGACCAAATTTATATTATTGATTACTCGGGCAATGCCAGCACCGTCAAAGCGGAATTGCTAAACAATCCAATTTGGAGCAACCTGCGGGCAGTGAAAAACGATCAGCTCTTTGCTTTTGGCTTTGATTTTTACAGTTGGGATCAACCGGATACCCGTTGGATTCTGGGCTTGCAATGGCTGGCAACGAAAATCCACCCGGAATTGACGGCTGAGATTGATATTATGGAAGAAGTAAAGTTATTCTACTCGGAACTTTACAACCTGGAACCCGGAGTGATCGAAGCAGAGATTCTGCCAATTTTGACGGGAGACCTTCCCTGACCAACAGCTGATGAAAAAACTTTCCTTCTCGAAAACACTTCTTTTCCTGGCTTTTGGGGTCCTGGCTATTTTGCTGGTATCGGTTTTTATTGGACGTTACCCTGAACCTTACTGGATGTCTCCCAAACTTTTGTTTCAAGACCAGTTGGCGCAGCAGTTGGTCTTAAATTTGCGTCTTCCCCGTTTACTAACAGCGCTGCTGCTGGGTATGGTCCTGGCTGCAGCTGGCTCGGTACTGCAGATGGTTTTCAGGAACCCCCTGGTAGAGCCAGGATTTTTGGGGGTTTCCCAGGGTGCGGCGTTTGGCGCCGCTGTCAGCATCCTGTGGTTAAACCGCCACCCGCTGGTGATTGAGCTAAGCGCTACTTTTTTTGGGTTGCTTGCTTTACTTCTCTCGTACTTACTCTCTACCCGTATCCGTTACGGCGGCTGGGTACTGCGACTGATTTTGTCTGGAGTGGCGGTCTCTGCTCTGTTTTCAGCGGGTATAGGTATTTTAAAATATATCGCTGACCCCCTCACTGAATTGCCGGAACTAACCTTCTGGCTGCTGGGCGGATTGTACAGTGTGACCTGGCGGGATTTCTTTTTTGTGCTGCCGTTCGCCCTGGCAGGTATTACCACGGTATATGCTATGCGCTGGCGAGTTAACCTGCTTTCCCTGAATGATGATACAGCATTTTCTCTGGGAGCCTCATTATCCCGGGAGCGAATAATCCTGCTGGTAATGACTGTCTCAGCTGCTGCGGCACTCACCGCGATCAGCGGTGTGATCAGTTGGGTAGGATTGATCATCCCCCATATATCCCGCCGATTGTTTGGCGCCAGCGCTGAAAAATCCATCCCGGCTGCTATGCTGCTGGGGGGCGGGTTCACTGTGATTGCAGACGATCTGGCCAGAACGATGCTCCCGGGAGAAATTCCGCTTGGAATACTTACTTCTGCAATTGGAGCAGGCTTGTTTATTTATCTTATGATCAGCTTTGGCATAAAGGTAAGACGGGATGGATAAGATACTTTCCCTTGAAAACATACATTTCCGATATTATCCAGATTCACCCAATGTGCTGACCGACCTGTCGCTGGATATCCCGGCTGGGAAAGTAACAGCGATTTTGGGTCCCAATGGAACGGGGAAAACTACCTTGCTCCATATCCTGCTGGGATTGCTTAAGCCATTTCAAGGTCAAGTCAAGGTCTCAGGAAAATCCCATCGGGAGTATTCCAGGAAGGATCTCAGTCAAATGATCGGATTGGTTCCTCAATTTGAGAGCATTCCGTTTAACTTTTCCGTTTTTGAATATGTGCTGCTGGGCAGATCGCCTTATTTAAAACCATTTCAGCTTCCCGGGGAGGGTGATATCAGGATCACAGAAGACGCGCTCAAGTCTGCCGGAATTTCGCATCTGTCAGAAAAACCAGTCACAGAAATAAGCGGAGGGGAACGCCAACTGGTTCATATTTCTCGTGTCTTTTCCCAGCAAACCCGGATACTTCTTCTGGATGAACCCACGGCCCACCTGGATCTTGAAAATCAGAACAGGATACTGAGACTATTAAAACAAATGTCCACCCAGGGGAAAACCTCGGTCCTGACCACCCACGATCCAAACGCGGCAATATTTGCGGCGGATTACTTTGTGCTGATGAATCGGGGAAATATTGCTGCCCAGGGAGAACTCAACCAGGTGATCACGGCGGAGAATCTTTCTACAATTTATCGAACGCCCATCCGGGTGGAACAGACTAATGGGTATACAATGGTAGTAATGGATAAAATCTAATGAGCCCAGGAAAAATAATTATTCTTACCGGCGATATCCAATCCGGAAAAACCAGCCTGTGCCAGGAACTTGTTCAGAAGGCAAAAGAGGAGGGCGTACAGATGGCTGGACTGCTCTCACCAGCAGTGTTTGATAAAGGAAAAAAAGTCGGGATTGATGTTATCAACCTGAAGAATTGGGAGCGGCGGCACCTGGCTGTGTGGAAGGAAAAAGATCAAACCGAAGTGGAACCCCGGCATTGGTTATTTTATCCTGAGATTGTTCAGTGGGGCAATCAGGCATTGATTAATGCGGTGCCCTGTGATCTGTTAGTCGTGGATGAATTGGGTCCGATTGAATTCGAACAGGGAGAAGGCTGGATTGCAGGCCTGGAAGCTGTTGACAGTGGATCTTATCAGTCAGCCCTGGTCGTCATCCGGCCTTCTTTATTGAAAATGGCGGGTCAGCGCTGGGAGATTTCCCGGGTATTCAATTTGGAAGATCCTCGTTATAAAACTCTATCTGGGAAAGATATTTTTTCCCATCTTCAAATTCAGAAATGAAAAAACTGTAAAATTCCTTCTACTCTCTTACTCGCAAGGTATAATTAAGATATTGAGAATAATATTATTGGAGGATTGCCATGTTGGGACTTGGACCTTTGGAATTAGGGATTATCCTGGTGATAATTATTATCATCTTTGGTGTGGGCCGGATCAGCAAAGTCGGCGGAGAATTAGGGAAAGGAATTAAAGCTTTTAAGGACGGCCTGGAGATTGAGGAAGAAGAGGAAGTTGAGGGGGAAGAAAAAGAATCCTGACTCTGGTATCCGTGGTGGGAGAATTCCCGCCAGATTCCCACAATGTCTGCGGGAATGAATGTAATTTTCAGGAACCGCTGTTAGGGTAAGCGGTTCTTTGAGTGAGTAAGCAAATAATAATGTAATTCCCGGTGAACAGGTAGAGAACTATACCGGGCAAAGTGTTTGAGGAAAAAGTGAAAGATAAAAGCAGGAAATTTTTCAGATGGATTATGAAACCATTCCAACTGGTTGGAAAATGGATCTCAGACCCATTCCAGAAAACCAGAGATTTTTTCCTGGAAGAACCTGGCGATGCACCTATGGTCGACAGCTTGCAGCTGGCTTTTGAAGAGCCGGCAAGTTTTCTGGAACATGTAGGCGCTTTGCGTAAACACATAATGCGTTCATTGGCTGTGCTGTTGATTTGTGCTGCAGTTTGTTTTGCGTTTCTCTCTGAAATGCTTGATTTTGTCTCCCAGCCGATCGGAGGTCTTGATCAGCTGAGCGCGGTGGATGTGACAGAACCAATTGGGGTTGGCATGCGGGTTGTATTATTGGCAGCTTTTGCGGCTGCGCTGCCCTATCTCATTTTCGAGATCTTCCTTTTTGTAGCCCCGGCACTCTCTCGCAGAGCCAGAGTAATCGGGTTGCTGGCCATTCCCCTGGTGGTGATATTTTTCTTCGGCGGTATGGCATTTGCTTATTACTTAATTCTCCCGACCGGATTACCTATCCTGTTAAATTTCCTGGATGTTCCCACTCAAATTAGACCCTCCTCATATGTACGTTTCGTGACCGGGTTGATGTTCTGGTTTGGGGCTTTGTTTGAATTTCCATTGTTGGCATATCTCCTCACTGTGATGAGAATACTCTCGCCATCTGTCCTGGTTAAGAATTGGCGAATAGCAGTGGTTGTAATTGCTGTTTTAGCGGCAGTGATCACTCCGACGATTGATCCTATCAACATGCTGTTGGTAATGGTCCCCCTGGTGCTTCTGTATGGTTTGGGCATCCTGCTCTCGTTACTGGCTGGAGGCAGACGCCCCCAGGAAGAAGAACTCACCAGCTCTGATTAAGTTAGAAACGGAATGAATATAAAAGATCAAATCTGTTTGATTTGGTCTTTTTTTATCAATAACCGATGTGCTGTGCGTCTGCTGTTCAGTATATGTGTGGCAATTTCCTGACGAATTACAGTCATTAGGCACCGACTGCCCCGCCAGGGTTAGCCCTGAATTTATTGAAGGGTTATGCAAAATCGCGGGCTAGGTGCATCAAGTCCCTCTGAAGAGGGACTTCTGTAAGTAACCTAATAGTTGAAACCGCTAACCTTTAAACCTTAAACTTTCAACCTTAAACCCGGTTTACCCCTTGTTTATCAGAGGGCAATCCTATAAGGGGTAATCGCCAGCTATTTCGGATTATTTTTAAACTCGTCTTCTTTGGGAACCCAGGCAAGAACTTTCGTGCCTTTGTTGGGAGTAGAATCGATTTGAATCCCCCCTCCGGTTTTCCGTGATCTGCGCTGCATATTGGCGAGTCCATGCCCTAGATTTGCTTCGGTTTTGTCAATATTAAAACCAATGCCATTATCCTTGATCTGCAGATATACTTTGCCGTCTTCTTCCCAGAGCCGGAGATCAGTTTTCGTGGCTTTTGAATGCCGGGCAGTGTTGGAGAGAGATTCCTGGGCGATGCGGAATAATGTTACTGTATTCTGGTAAGTAGTATTGAGGGGAGTCTTAATCTCGTCCTGCAAACTGCTGGATATTTTTGAATTGGTTTCAAACTCTTTGAGTAAAATTGCTAAATTTTCTAAGAACGTTTTATTTTCCTGCATCTGCCGGGGCCGTAAGTCAGAGATATAAGCGCGGATATCGGTGATTGTGCTGTTAATTCCATTGGTGGCAAAATCCAGTTTCTCCAGGCTTTCTGTGTGGTTTTCATGGATAATGGCTTTGACGTAATCCAGGGTGAGTCCAATTGAATATAAAGATTGGATGATCCCATCGTGAAGATCCATGCCGATTCTTTCTCGTTCCTCAAGCACCGCGATGTGTTTAGTCTGCTGCTGGAGCAGGGCATTCTGGATAGCTGTCCCGGACCACATCCCAATCGTGGTCAGTATATCCAACTCCCTGGCTGAATATACTCGGTCCTTCTTGCTGGAAAGAACCATAACACCTACTACTCCGCGTGGAGTCTGGAGGGGAATAACTGCCTGGGAGGTAAAACCTGCTTTAGCAATGGCAGGCCGGAGGATCCGGGGATCTGAATCAAGGTTATTTACTACCAGGGTCTTATTTAATCCAGCTGCTTTACCCACTACCCCGGTGCCAATCCGGAAAACACTTTTGGTGTAAAAAGCCTCAAAATCATCCCCTCTGAGCAAGGATAATCTTAAATCCTTGGCTCCCCGGTCCTTAAGGAAAATTTCCCCGGTTTCGATATCCAGATATTGGAGGACATATTTTAATGTCCGGCTCATGATTTCCTTGATATCCCAGGAACCGGCGATGCCCTGGGCAAGGTCATTGATTAGTGATAAATCTTCATACTGCTGGTTAAGGGTTTTATCTCGATCGAGGATGTTTTTGTAGAGCTGGGTGTTGGTGATTGCTACCGCCGCGTAGGCGGCCAGGGTTTTCATTAACCGCTCATCGTCACTCGTGAACTCGGAAGCGTTAATTTTGTTAGTCAGGTATATCTGCCCCAGGTTTTTTCCCCCGGAGATGATTGGAACACCCAACATCGTCGTCATTTCCGGATGGAACTTGGGGAAGCCGACGTAGCGGGAATCTTTCTTAATTTCCGGGATCCGAATTACCTCATGTTTGTTTTGCAGCTCTCCCAGCAAGCCCATGCCTTTTGGGGGATGCGGCATAAGGCTGATTTCTTCCTCGGACATGCCGGTATGAATGAAATTAACTACTTTCCCGTTTTTATCCCGGATTGCTAAAGCCGCATATTCCGCTTCAACCTGGGCTTGCGCCAGACGGACAATGCGCCATAATACAGTCTCCAGGGATAAATCCTGGACAAGGTTTTTGATTGCCTGATATAAAGAACCGATTTGATCTTCTAATTCTTTTTTAGTTTTGGGGGCCATAGTCATTGTCCAGAAGACATTTTACCTTATCTGATTTGATTTTGATAGTTTTTTCTAGTATTGATATATTATCGTTATAAGCGACCAATAAAGTTTTCAGAGAATTATTCTTGAGAAAGGTATTTTTTATGGAGAAAGAGAATAAAAATTCCCGAATCAAGGGCTTTTATGATTTGCCCCTTGAAAAACGTCGTCAAATACTGATCGAGCGCGGATTCCTGACGTTAAATGATCTGGAAAATCTGGACCGGGAGGGGGGACTTCCGCTGGATATTGCGGAAAACATGATTGAGAATGTCATCGGCCGGTTCAGTTTTCCCCTGGGGATTGCCCTAAACTTCCAGGTAAATGGAAGGGATGTGTTAGTCCCGATGGTTGTAGAAGAGCCTTCAGTGGTTGCTGGTGCCTCGTTCATGGCGAAACTTGCCCGGGAAGGTGGTGGTTTTACCGCTCATGCTTCTGATCCAGTGATGATTGGTCAGCTGCAGGTGCTGGACCTGGATGATCTCACAACAGCCGAGGGATTAATACTGAAGCATAAAGATGATCTGCTTGCCGGCTTAAAGGATGTCGATCCGGTCCTCAACGATCTGGGGGGAGGTCCGCAGGATCTGGAAGTCAGGTTGATCATTAATTCAGCAATCGGACCTTTCTTGATAGTCCACCTGTTGTTTGATGTCAGAGATGCTATGGGAGCTAACGCGGTTAATACTGCCTGTGAAAAACTGGCGCCTGCGTTGGAAGAGATTACAGGCGGCAGAGTACATTTACGCATTTTGTCAAATTTGGCAGACCGGAGGCTGGCGGCGGCGGAGTGTACGATTCCGGTAGAAAGCCTGGCTTTTGATGAGTATTCAGGGGAACAGGTTCGGGATGGGATCATCGAGGCCTGGGCATTTGCGGACGCGGATTCTTACCGGGCGGCAACCCATAACAAGGGCATCATGAATGGGATTGATGCGGTCCTTCTGGCCACGGGAAATGATTGGAGAGCAGTGGAAGCCGGCGCTCATGCCTATGCTGCCCGGTTTGGATTTTACCGTTCTCTATCTACCTGGTCGCAGGATCAAAATGGAAATTTAAAGGGAAGATTGGAATTGCCGCTGGCGGCAGGTATTATTGGTGGCGCAACGCGGGTGCATCCAGGTGCAAAAACAGCACTAAAATTATTGGATGTTAAAACTGCCGGAGAATTGGCTGAAATCATTGTTTCGGTTGGATTGGCTCAAAATCTGGCTGCTTTGCGGGCTTTAGCGACAGATGGCATCCAGCAGGGTCATATGAGTTTGCATGCCCGCCAGGTTGCGATTGCCGCCGGTGCCGAGGCAGAGCAAATCAACAAGTTAACAGCGCAGCTGATAGAAGATAATAAGATTCGAATAGACCATGCAAAGGAAATCCTCAGCAGTTGGAAATAAACTGCCGGAAAATCAAAGACGGAAAATCGAGTGTTTTATGGATAACGAACAAACCAAAGACAAAGTAATGAAACCTTCTCTCCCTGTGGGTATCGTCGGATATGGCGCTTATGTGCCGCAGTACAGGCTTCCAGCGACTGAAATCTCCCGCATCTGGAGGGGTGGTTTGAGTATAGAACCCATACTGGAGAAGTCAGTCCCGGGAATTGATGAAGATGTGATAACTATGTCAATTGAGGCTGCCCGGAATACCTTGATGCGGGCTGAGGTGGATCCTCAGGATATCCGGGCGGTATGGGTAGGATCTGAATCCCACCCATATGCAGTGAAACCAACCTCAACTATTGTTGCGGAAGCCCTGGGAATCACACCTTATACCCAGGCTGCTGATATGGAATTTGCTTGCAAGGCTGGATCAGAAGCCATGGTCACCGCTATGGCTATGGTGGGTTCCGGGATGGGCAGATATGCGCTTGCAATAGGAATGGATACAGCCCAGGGAAAACCCGGGGATGTGCTGGAATATACTACGGCGGCAGGAGGAGGGGCTTTTTTAATCGGACCAGCAGAGGAATCCCTGGCCGTAATTGACGGTGTCACATCTTATGTCACGGACACTCCTGATTTCTGGCGCAGGGAACATCAGAAATATCCTGAACACGGCGGACGGTTTACCGGACAGCCGGCATATTTTAAACACATCCTGAACGCGGTAAATACCTTGCTGGATGAATTAGGGACAACACCGGCAGAGTATGATTTTGTGATCTTTCACCAACCCAACACCAAATTTCCCCAACGAGTCGCAAAAGAGTTGGGCTTTACTCCCTCTCAGTTAGAGACAGGATTGTTGTCACCCAGGATAGGTAATACCTATGCAGGATCATCTTTAATTGGACTGACCGCGGTCCTTGACCAAGCTGAACCCGGGGATCGCATCTTGATGGCTTCTTTTGGGTCTGGCGCGGGATCAGATGCTCTTTCCTTCCAGGTTACGGAGGAGATTTTATCCAGGAAGGGAAAAGCCTTTTCCACAGAAGATTACATAAGCCGGCGGACGGAAATTGATTATGCTCAATATGCCAGGATGAGGGGAAAAATCACCCTGAAATAGATTTATTATCCTTTTTTAGGTGGTTATTCCCTGGAAATTGATAGTTCCTGATAGTTTGACCCCTGTATACTGATGCAGGTAAAACAAAAAAACTATAGCTAGGCTTGAGTAAGAGTAAAAAATATGGATATTCCGCGCCACTGGCGTTTGAACAAACAGAGATACGCATTAACCGGTGAAGTTTGCCCTCACTGCGACGCTAAAATATTTCCTCCCCGGGATGTATGCCCGGAATGTGGAGGCGAGGCGAAAACTGAGTTTGAATTTAGCGGGAAGGGAGAGGTTTATTCCTTTACTGATATTTACAACGCGCCGGAAGGATTTGAAGAGACCATTCCTTATACGGTAGCTTTGGTGAAACTGGATGAGGGCCCTGTTGTTACGGCTCAATTAACGGATATCGGTGACCGGGGAGTTGAGATTGGTATGCCGGTTGAGATGATAACCCGAAAACTTCGATCTGACGGAGATGAACGGGGGCTGCTGGTATATGGGTATAAATTCCGCCCGCAGGTAAGTGTTTGATCTGAGTAAATTAAAAGCAAAGGGCTGTCATTTTTTGACAGCCCTTTTTTGTTTTCTGAATAAGATCCCGGAGTTTTCAAAACTCCGGGATCTTTACTTAATCAAGGAATCAAATACGTGTCATGAATTTCGCCCTGGGGGTCAATCAAAGTAACCATCTCCCCGGGTTGCCAGATTGCATCTGATAAACCCAGATACAGCTCAATTGGATTGGAATCTCCGGCTTTAGTGTAGATATTCACTGCGCCCTGGCTGTGGAGTTCTAAACTCGCCAATCCGGATTGCTCCAGGATGGAATATTCCTGGTTGTTCTCATCTTTAATCCGCCAGTCCTGGAGTGAGATAGTGTCTTCGGCATCGGTTCCGGGTCGAATTAACCGGATATATTCTGTTGCCAGGTTTCCTACACCGCCGACCTCTCCGATTTCAATTATCAGATTGGACGTTTCTTCTGCGGTATCCAGGGAAGAGGCTGGCGGGGATTGTTCAGCAGCTTGATCCGGCATGTCAAACAGGAGGTTCTTCAACTGGGTATTTTCCCATAAATAGAGAACGGCCAGAATGGTCACTGCGGAAACAACGATATTCAAAACAACATAAAAGGTCAGTTTTTTAGCCTGATTCATGGTCAGAATCACCTTTGGTATAATGGACTGAACTGTACTCCATCATAGCATATTAATGGGTTAACGACAGGAAAATCCAGATAGATTTCCCGGTCAAAATTGCGCTTATGCCATATCTCATAGACGGTCACAATTTAGTTCCGCACATACCAGGCATTCATTTGTCAGACCTGGATGATGAAATCGCACTCATCCAAATTTTACAAAGGTTCGCGAATAAACGCCGGTCAACAATAGAAGTGTACTTTGACCATGCTCAAGCCACCCAGGCTCGCAGCCAAAAACACGGTTTGGTGAAGGCTGTTTTTGTGCGGCAAACTTCCACCGCAGATGATGCTATCAAGGCACGCTTATCCCGGTTGGGAAGTGGAGCCAAAAATTGGACAGTTGTGAGTTCTGACCGCGAGATTCTTGTGGAAGCCAGAAGTTATCAGAGCAGTGTCCTCACTGCACCGAAATTTGCCGGGCTGCTCAGGGAGCAGCTGTCTGGGAGCCAGGATGAGGGGGATAAAAACGAGGTTCCTGATCAATCCAATCTTGAAGTTGACTACTGGCTGGATCAATTTTCCCGGGATTAATCACAAAATTATTGTATTTCCTTGGTATCCAATTGAGCCAGGGGAACAAGGTGCTGACGATGTCCGGAAGGGGATTTTCAACGTTGTGTATGTGTTATACTTCACGGGATTAGTAACTCCCAAAACGTACAGAGCGAGACCTCATATGATTGTTGATTACATCCCAATCGCTATACTTGTTTTTTTATCCACATGTTTAGCCGTACTGATAATTATCCTGGGTCATTTATTTGGTCCCAAGCGGCCAACAGAAACAAAAGGCATGGCTTACGAATCCGGCATGGATCCCATTGGTCCGGGTACACGGCAGATGCCGGTTCGTTTCTACCTGGTCGCGGTCTTATTTATCCTCTTTGATATCGAAGTGATCTTCTTCCTGCCCTGGGCTGTTGTGTTTAAACAACACCTGGGTTTGTTTGGCTTGATTGAAATGCTGGTATTTATCTTTATCTTACTGGTGGGTTATGTGTATGCCTGGAAAAAAGGAGCCCTGGAATGGGATTAGAAGAAAAAGCGGGAAACCTTGGTTTCTTTACCACTACCCTGGAAAACGTTGTCAATTGGAGCCGAACCCGGGCTATGTGGCCGCTTTTATCCGGTTTGGCTTGCTGCGCGATCGAGATGATGTCTGCCCAATCTTCCCATTATGACATGAGCCGGTTCGGGATGGAACTGATGCGGGCCAGTCCCCGCCAATCTGATTTGTTAATTGTTGCCGGTAGGGTCACCAATAAAATGGCCCCGGTCTTAAGAAGGCTGTATGATCAGATGCCCGCACCAAAATGGGTGATCGCAATGGGGGATTGTGCATCCAATGGCGGCGTGTTTAACAATTATGCCATCCTCCAGGGTGTGGATGAAGTTCTCCCGGTTGATGTTTATGTTGCGGGATGCCCCCCCCGACCTGAAGCGTTAATCCATGGCATCCTTGTTCTTTACGACAAAGTTCAACAGGAAAGCATTACCGAGTGGGCCTGAAAGCCCGGAGTTGGTATGAAAAATCATCTTCAGACGGCAGTGGATTTAATTCAAAAAAAATATAATGGGGAACTGAGTTCTTTCCGGGGTCATATCACCCTGCTGATAAAAAGCGAATTCATTCTGGAAGTCTGTCAAATTCTTCGGGATGATTTCTCTTTTGAAGTCCTGGTAGATGAAACTGTTGTAGATTATTGGCGCCGTAAGGAGCCCCGTTTTCAAGTTGTATATCAACTGCATTCCAGACAGCATGATGAGCGTATATTTTTAAGGACCCCGATTTCAGAAGATGATCCCAATACTTCTTCGCTAGTATCGATTTACCCCAATGCCAATTGGTATGAAAGAGAAATCTGGGACCTTTTCGGAATTCGTTTTGAAGGACACCCAGACTTGAGGCGGCTGCTGCTGCCAAAAGGATGGGAAGGACATCCCCTCAGGAAGGATGTCCCTATCAAGGTGGAAGAAACCCGCTTCACTTTTAACAATGACGAAATTGATCGCGGAAAACCACGGGCAGAGAATTAAAAGGGTAATGAGCAAAGAGGATATGTATGCCTATCCACTATGAAGTAACGTCAGTGACACTGGATGAAATCAAGAACCTGGTTTCAGACCGGGCTGTGACCGGTGAGACCATGCTCTTGAACATGGGTCCCCAGCATCCCAGCACGCATGGTGTGCTGCGTTTGCTGTTGGAGCTGGATGGGGAAACAATTATCACCTGCATCCCGGATATTGGCTATCTCCACACCGGGATTGAAAAATCCATGGAGGGAAAATCTTATCAGCTAGCAGAAGTTCTTACTGACCGGATGGATTACTTAAATACGGTTGGAAACAATCTGGCTTATTGTCTTGCGGTTGAGAAGCTAGTTGAACTGGATGTGCCGCCTCGTGCCCAGGTAATCCGGGTCATCCTGGCAGAGCTGCAGCGCATCGCCTCTCATTTGATCTGGCTGGCTACCCAGGCCTTAGACCTGGCTGCCCAATCTGTTTTCCTGTACTGCTTCCGGGAGAGGGAACTCATCATGGATATCTTTGAGCTGGTTTCCGGCCAGCGGATGATGACAACCTATATCCGCCCGGGAGGAGTTTGGCGGGATCTGCCAGTCGAGTTCGAAGATGCAGTGCGAGACTTTTTAGGACATTTCCCTAAACGGATCCAGATGTATGAGGATTTATTGACTAACAATCCGCTCTTCGTCGACCGCACCAAAGGGATTGCAGTCATCAGCGGCAAGGAAGCTGTCCGCTGGGGAATGACCGGTCCTAGCCTGCGGGGTTCCGGAGTGGATTATGACTTGAGGAAAGTAAAACCTTACTCCGGTTATGAGCAGTACGAATTTGATGTGCCGCTCGGCGAAAATGGAGATGTATTCAGCCGTTATATTATCCGCATCCAGGAGATGAGGGAATCATTAAAGATTATTCAACAAGCTTTAGATAAACTTCCTTCTGGTCCCTTCCGCAGTGATAACCGGAAATTTGTTCCTCCGCCGCGGTCAGAACTGGGAACCAGCATGGAAGCACTGATTCATCATTTTAAACTTTGGACCGAGGGATTTGACGCACCAAAAGGTGCTGTATATGTGCCAGTATCTTCTCCGCGAGGAGAACTGGGAGTCTTGTTGGAATCGGATGGAGGGCCGAAACCTTATCGAGCGCATTGGAGAACACCATCCTTTGCCAACTTACAGGCTTTACCGATCCTATCAGAAGGTCACCTGGTGGCAGATCTAGTCGCTATTATTGGAAGCCTTGATATTGTCTTGGGAGACATAGACCGGTGAACGATTTATTGTCAAAGTATCCTGAAGAAATTAAAAAGATTCTGGCAAAATATCCGCCCGAGGGGAAGAGATCGGCTGTAATGCCGCTGCTCTTCCTGGCTCAGCGAAAAGAAGGATACATCAGGGAGCAGGCTTTATCTGAAATCAGTCAGATCCTTGATATTCAGGAAACCGAAGTAGCTACCCTGGTGGGTTTTTATACCTTGTTTCATGACGGCAAAGCGGGCAGCTACCGCATTCAGGTTTGCACGGATTTGTGCTGCGCGTTGAGGGGTTCCGAGGATTTCTTGACTAGTTTGTGTGAAGCGCTGGAGATTAAACCGGGAGAAACCACCCTGGATGGATTGGTAACAGTAGAAGAAGTCAAATGCCTGGCAGCTTGCGATAAAGCGCCCATGTACCAGCTGCAGGGAAAAGACGGAATTTCTTATCACGAAAATTGCAGTGTTGGTAATACATTAGAGATGATCGAAGAATTACGTGAGAGCGGCACTCAAAAACAGGAGGAGACTAAATGAGCAAATATGTGCTCCTCCGCCACCGGGATATCCCTGATATCAAAGAGCTCAAAGTCTATCAGGATCAAGGCGGGTTTAAAGCTTTCAAGCAGGCGGTTACCAGCCTGGATCCGGGACAGGTGACCGAAATTGTAAAAGCCTCAGGTCTACGCGGTCGGGGCGGTGCGGGATTCCCGACTGGCGTGAAATGGTCTTTTATGGATCAGAACAGTTGGCCGCACTACGTTGTCGCCAATGCGGACGAATCAGAGCCGGGCACATTTAAGGATCGGGAAATTATTGAAGGAAACCCGCTGCAGTTTCTGGAAGGCGTGGCTATCGGTTCGTATGCGGTAGGCGCTCAAGCGGCTTATATCTATTTGAGGGGAGAGTTTTGGCAGCTGGCGGAATTCCTGGACGGCAAGATAAATGAATTGGAAAAAGCAGGTTTGCTCGGTGAAAACCTGTTTGGCACAGAGTACAGTTTAAAGATTCACACCCATTTGGGAGCGGGGGCTTATATCTGTGGTGAGGAAACCGCTTTGCTGGAATCTCTGGAAGGTAAACGAGGACAGCCCCGTCTCCGCCCGCCGTTCCCGCCATCGTACGGCCTGTACGGCAAACCAACAGTAGTAAATAATGTAGAAACCTTCACCAATATCCCTTTGATCCTGGAAAATGGCGCGGATTGGTACCGGAATTTAGGAACGGAAGATTCGGCGGGGGTGAAAGTTTTCTCGCTTTCCGGCCGGGTGAAAAAACCGGGAAACTATGAACTGCCTTTTGGATCTACTTACCGCGAGTTGATATTCGAACATGGTGGCGGAATCATTAATGATGCCCAGATTAAAGCAATCATGCCGGCTGGAGCTTCATCTTCGATTCTGAGAGCCAGTGACGAAGTACTGGATACACCTCTGGAGTATGCCTCAATCCGGAAGTTGGGATCAGATGTTGGATCGGGTTCCGTGATTGTAATTGATGAGACTATCAGCATGGATTGGGTGATTAAAAAGACTATTGATTTCTTTCAGCACGAATCGTGCGGAAAATGCACTCCCTGCCGGGAAGGCACTTACTGGATGAGCCATCTCACCCGGCAAATTCATTCCGGAAAAAAGACAGAAGAACAAATTCAGCTTTTATACGATGTTGCTACAAATATTCAGGGCAAATGTCTGTGCGCTCTGGGAGAGTTCTCTGTGATGGGTGTGCTGACCAGCATTGACCGTTTCCCGCAGGATTTTGGCAGAGAACCGAAAGGGTCGGATCAGGGGTAATTATTACGGATAGGTTATGAGTGAAAAAATCACGTTAACGATTGACAGCCAGCAGGTTATAACTGAGAAAGGTACAAAGGTTGTCGATGCTGCCAAATCAGCAGGAATTGATATTTCGGTATTCTGCTACCATCCCAAATTGGAGCCGGTGGGTGCTTGCCGGATATGCCTGGTGGAAATCGGGCGGACTCAAAGGGACAGGAGTACAGGGGAGCTGGTGCTCGAAGCTGATGGCACACCCCAGATATCCTTTTCTGGAAATCTAGAAACTGCCTGTACTGTGCCAGTTGCTGAAGGCATGGTGATTCATACTGCCAACGAGAAAGTAACTAAAGCCAGGGAAGACATTTTAGAATTTATCCTCACTTCCCATCCTTTGGATTGTCCTGTTTGTGATAAGGGCGGCGAGTGTTCCCTGCAAGAAATGACCTTTGAATATGGCTTGGGCGAAAGTCGCTTCCCCCTGGATGAAAAGATCCACCTGGGAAAACATCTTCCCCTGGGAGATTTGATAACTCTTGACCAGGAGCGCTGTATCCAGTGCGGCAGGTGTGTTAGATTCCAGAAAGAAATCGCTGCTGATCCGGTTTTAGAGTTTTATCACCGGGGTCGGAAAACAGATATCGTGTCTTATTCCAATCCACCCTTTGACAGTTATTGGTCAGGGAATACCACCGATTTATGCCCGGTGGGTGCATTGACGACCAGGGATTTCCGATTTGAAGCCCGCATCTGGGAGATGAATGCCAGCCCATCAATTTGTTCCCACTGCACGGTGGGCTGCAATATTACCCTCAATACACGGTTGGATCCAAAAACCGGACGGAGCAAAATTCAACGGGTGATGCCCCGCCAGAATGAATGGGTCAATGAGATCTGGATTTGCGACAAAGGCCGTTTTGCCCATAACTTCACTTCCAGCGAAGAACGATTAACGAAACCCCTGGCTAGAAATCCCGAAGGAAAATTAAAACCTGTTACCTGGCAGAAGGCAATTAAGATTGCCTCTGAACGGCTTAAATCTCACCCTGATGGCCTGGTAACTTTAGCCGGCGGCCGATTAGCCAACGAGGATTTTTATCAACTGCGAACTTTGACTGAGGGTTTGTCGGGGAAACTCATTTTGGATTCTTCCCTGGCTGGTGGTGATCTCACCGCCCGGGTAGGTTTGGGGCAGGGATCAAATATTAAGGATCTAGGATCTGGAACAGCAATCCTGGTGATTGCCTGTGATTTAGAAGAAGAAGCACCGCTGTGGTGGCTGCGAGTTAGAGCGGCAGCGGAGCGCGGAGCGACACTGATTGTCGCCAACCCGCGAGAGACCAAACTTGAGAAATCCGCGGAATATATTCTGCGTTATGAGTATGGGGAAGAAACCCAAACAGTTTTAGATTTGCTCGAGAAAGAGAGCGAAGCATCCCGCGTTTTTAAAGAAGCAGAGAATGGAATTGTTCTCTTTGGATCTGAGGGGATGAATTTTGGATCTTCTCAAGTACTGGCTCAAGCCTGCGCGAATCTACTGATCAAAACAAACCATGTAGGGAAAACGAATAATGGATTAATGGCCGTTTGGCCTGAAGTTAACACTCAAGGCGCCTGGGATATGGGATTTAAGCCGGATGAAAATTTACCAGAAGCCCTGAAAGGTGCTGAAACCCTGATCATTGCCGGTGCGGATCCTGTTGGAGATGGCATCATCCCTGATCTCAAGGGAAAATTCCTCCTGGTTCAGGAATTATTCTTGACCAAAACTGCTGCCCAGGCTGACCTGGTCTTGCCGGTTTTGGCCGTTACGGAAAAATCTGGTACTTTCACGTCCGGTGAAAGGCGGGTGCAGTTATTTGAAATGGCTCTCCCGGCTTCAGGTGAGTGCCTGGCGGATCATGAAATAGCCGCTAAACTCGGGCAAGCTCTGGGAATAGAAATGATCCAGGGATCTGCCGAACAAGTATTGGAAGAAATCATCAAACACCAGCCAGGTTATGCTTCTCTCTCCCTGGCAGCCCTGGGTGAAGTTCCGGAGCAGCAGCCATTTGTGGCCAAGGAAGCGCTGTCGTACACAGGAACAGTCTTTAGAAACACCAGCGGTGTGGGTGTCCAACTTCCTTCTGCGGCAGAAAATGGCAAAATGCCCCTTGAAAAATTCACTCTTCCCCGGAAAAGCTTTGACGATGGCATGTTAGCAGTTCCTGTGACTCACCTCTACGACCAGGGAATCATGGTCCGCACCTCAGAGATACTGGGTCCCCGCCTGATAAAAAACCAGCTGATTCTAAATCCAATTGATGCAGAAAAAGAGGGATTATCCGCTGGCATCCGGGTTGAGATCAGCCTTGGGGAACGAACGTATGAAGCGGCTGTTGATATTGATCAGAAGGTGCCTGTAGGTGTGATCCTTATCCCGCGCAGTATGGGAATACCCCTGGATGGTCCGGAGAACGCGGTTCTGAAAGCGGTGAAGTAATCCCGGCAGTCGGGGTTAAAGGTTTATTTTATGGACATGATTTTAGTGCTTGAATGGGTGATTAAATCGATCCTTCTTATCCTCTTCGGGATAACTGGATTTGCTTATACCACCTATTATGAACGCCGTGCGTTGGCTCGGATCCAAACCAGGATTGGACCCAACAGGGCAGGCCCGGCCGGGCTGCTGCAGCCGGTTGCTGACGGCATTAAATTGATTTTTAACGAAGAACTTATCCCTGCCAAGGCAGATAAAGTATTATTCGTTTTAGCTCCAATTATCACTGTTCTGCCTGCCCTGATTATCTGGGCGGTTGTTCCCTGGGGAACATCGATTACGATTTCCGGCAGAGAAATTCCGCTTTACCTGGCGGATATTAATGTCGGTGCCTTGTATATTATGGCGGTCGCATCTATTGCGGTTTACGGGATCGTGATTGCTGGATGGTCATCAAACAGTAAATATCCGCTGCTGGGAAGCCTGCGGTCAACAGCCCAAATTATCAGCTACGAACTTTCATTGGGCTTGGCTTTTGTGGGACCGATCATGTTATCGAATTCCATGAGTATGGTCAGCATCGTCGAGAAGCAGCAGGAAACAGCCTGGTTCATTGTTTTGCAGCCGCTGGGATTTGTAATCTTTTTCCTGGCAATTCTGGCAGAGATCAACCGGGCTCCATTTGATATGCCAGAAGCTGAGCAGGAATTAGTTGGTGGATATCATACTGAATATTCCGGCATGAAGTTCGCCTTGTTCTTTATGGCGGAGTACATCAAGATGATTGCCGTTAGCGCCATTGCCGCTACTTTGTTCCTGGGTGGATACAGTGGACCCTGGGTGGAGAGTATCCCCTGGTTGGGACCGATTTATCTATTGTTAAAAATCTTTATTTTGTTGTTTGTCTTCATCTGGATTCGGGGAACATTACCGCGGTTCCGGTACGATCGGCTGATGGCATTTGGCTGGAAAATCATGCTGCCGGCTGCCCTGATCAATGTGTTTCTCACAGCTGTTGTGATTATGTTTTTGCCTTAACGACCCGTAAGCGGTCGGAGTATATTTATGAAGATACCAGAATTATTGAAGGTAAATGAAATATTCAGAGGCTTGTGGATAACCTTCCGGTCCATGTTTGAAAAGCCGGTAACGATTCAGTATCCTGAGGAAAAGCGTCCTCCAAAACCGCGTTTTAAGGGAAGGCATGCCCTCAAGCGTTATGATAACGGGTTGGAAAAGTGCATTGGTTGTGCTTTGTGCGCGGCTGCCTGTCCTTCTGATGCCATATTTGTTGAGCCAGCGGAAAATACCGATGAGGAACGTTATTCTCCCGGGGAACGGTATGCCGCGACTTATGAAATCAACTTGATGCGCTGTATCTACTGCGGATTTTGCGCGGATGCTTGCCCAACGGAAGCAATCGTTTTGGAACATATCTATGAATTGGCTTACTTAGATCGCAGGGAAGCGTTTTTTACCAAGGAGAAACTTCTGGATCCGGTACCTGATTCCGGCAGGGAGACTCCCCAGGCAGTTAAACCGGGTCTCTTCAACCGTTCCATCCCGGAGATGAAGGATCCTGTGTAGGGCAGATGCGCTATTCGTTAGAAAATTGATTGTTGTTAAGAGCAGGAATTGAAATGCCGGAGAATTATGACAGCTGAATTGATATTATTTCTTGTCCTGGCCCTTGTAGCAGTAGGAGCGGCCCTGGGTTTATTGTTCAGCCGCAATGCGGTTTATGCGGCATTGTTCCTGGTGTTGAATTTCATCACAGTTGCTGTCTTTTACTTGTTGTTGAATGCGCCATTTCTGGCGATGGCACAGGTAACAATCTACGCTGGAGCAATCATGGTTTTGTTCCTGTTTGTGATCATGCTCCTGGGTGCTAGAAAATTAAAAACCAGCGGTGAAAATCTTTGGCAGCGCCGATTGGCGATTGGCCTGGGTGTGGTTCTGTTAGGAGAACTGGTTGTCTTGTTCTTTGCCAAGGGATGGAGAGGCACTCTGATCGGAGATATCGGATCCAAATTTGGAAGCCCGGAACATATTGGTATTGAGCTATTTAATCAGTACCTGCTTCCGTTTGAAATTACATCAATCTTGCTGTTGGTAGGCATTATTGGCGCGATTGTACTTACCAAGGATAACTGAGACCCGGACCGGGAGATTAATTTATGATTCCCATATCATATTACATTCTGCTTTCTGCAATTTTATTCACCATTGGTGCTGTCTGTGTTTTGATTCGCAGGAACGCAATTATTATTTTTATGGGAATTGAGTTAATGCTTAATGCCGCCAATTTGGCTTTTGTGGCGTTTGCCAATCAGCACCAGTCAGTCAGCGGTCAGATTATTGTATTTTTTGTAATAGCCGTTGCTGCTGCGGAGGTTGCTGTGGGTTTGGCGCTGATCGTCACCATTTTCCGTACAAAACGAAGCATTGATGTGGACCAGTTAAGCAGCCTGAAAGGCTGATAAATACCAACTGAGAAAAACTTATGCTCTTAAGTGAAGCTGTCACCCAAGGACCGGAATTCTTTTCTTTTGCCCCGGGGTTAATCCTGTTCCCGGTCATCGGTCTGTTAATTAACATGTTTTTTGGCGGCAGGATGAAAGAACGGACAATTGGCATCCTGGCCAGCACTGCCTCTGGATTGTCATTCCTGACTGCGGTGTTACTGGCAGTATCTCTGTTGTCTCATCCGGAAGGGATGATTATTCCCCTGGCGGAATGGATTTCAATTGGAGAGCTGCAGGTGAATTGGACCATGCGGGTGGATACCCTGTCCGCCACGATGATGTTGGTTGTTTCCGGGGTCGGAACCCTGATCCATATTTACGCTATCGGCTATATGCATGAAGATGTCCGCTTTAAGGGAGATCTAAACCGCTATCAACGCTTTTTTGTATTCTTTAACCTTTTTATCGCTGCTATGATGATCCTGGTCAGCGCTGATAATTATTTGATGTTATTTGTCGGTTGGGAGGGGGTGGGACTGTGTTCTTATTTATTAATTGGTTTCTGGTATGACAAGGACTTATTAGGCAGGCCGGGAATTGAAAATGCCCTGGCAGGCAGTAAAGCCTTTATTGCCAACCGCATCGGAGACTTTGGTTTCCTGATGGCTGGTTTCACCATGTTTTGGACTTTCCGCACCATGACCTTCAGTGAAGTGTTTTCCCAGGTTCACCATATCGCTGAAACCCAACCGGGCGCGATCCTGGCGATTACCTTGTTTATGCTGCTGGGGGTGGCTGGAAAATCTGCTCAGCTGCCGCTGTTTGTCTGGCTGCCGGATGCGATGGCTGGACCTACACCGGTATCAGCATTAATCCATGCGGCAACGATGGTCACCGCCGGCGTTTACCTGGTGGCCCGGTCCGCACCGCTGTACACTGCTGTACCTGATGCCCAATCCGTGGTTGCCTGGGTGGGAGGAGTAACAGCCCTCTTTGCGGCTACGATTGCGGTGGGGCAAACTGACTTGAAAAAAGTTCTGGCATATTCAACCATCAGCCAGCTTGGTTTTATGGTGGCTGCGGTTGGGATGGGCGCTTACGTGGCAGGTATGTTCCACCTGGTCACTCACGCTTTCTTTAAAGCATTGTTATTCCTTTCAGCCGGGTCAATTATCCTGGGTATAGAACGGGGGCATCATCACCTTGATCATGGGGATCATAATGATGAAGAAGTATTCGATCCCGGCGATATGCGCTTGATGGGCGGGCTGCGTAAAAGAATGCCGGTAACTTTCTGGGTGTTCCTGGTAGGCGCAGTAGCACTGGCTGGTATTCCCCCCCTGGCTGGATTCTTCTCCAAGGATGAAATACTGGCGGAAGCGTTCCAGCTCAACTTCCCGGTTTATATCCTGCTGGCCATTGCTGCCTTCCTCACCGCGTTTTACATGGGAAGACAGGTTTGGTTGGTATTCTTCGGGGATCCCCGTCACCCGGCAGCTGAACATGCCGAGGAAAGTCCGCCGATAATCACCGTGCCCTTAATCGCCCTGGCTGTCCTGGCTTCAATGGGAGGAATGCTCAATCTTCCCGGGGTTCACACCTTTACCCTCTGGCAGGAACATACCTTTGAGGCTTTTCACCTTCATCTTCACCATGGAGAGTTTAATCCCTGGATCGCATTGATCTCTACAGGATTAGCAGTGGTCGCTATCTTCCTGGCCTGGCTGCTGTACGGCCGAAAGCCGCTGGAAGAAAACCAGCCGGATCCGCTGAGGAAAATCCTTGGTCCGGTCTTTACCGGCATGAACCGTAAATGGTATGTAGATGAGATTTATGAAACCTTAATTATTAATCGGTACATTGACCTGGCTAAATTCTTGTCAATCAAGGTGGATTGGGATTTCTGGCATGATTGGTTCCATGACAAAGTGATTGCCGCTTCTTACCGTCAGGGAGCGAGGTTCCTGGCCGGACCGATTGATTTAGGCATTATTGATGGCATATCCAAAGGGTTGGCAAAATTTTTCCAATCCCTGGCGACACAATTCCGGAAATTACAAACAGGGTATGTGCGCAACTATGCCCTGGCAGTATTTGCGGGTGTAGTAGTTATTCTAGGATATTTGATTCTGCAGTAAACGTTGGATGGTTTCAGTTCAACGGATAATGGAGGACCTATTATTATGACTTTTTTCACGAATCCCCTCAATTTGGTCACCCTCTTCCCTCTGGTAGGGGTGCTGGTGATCTTGTTGTTCAAACAAGAGCAGAAGAAGGAAATTCGCTGGACGGCATTGATCGTTTCCTTAATCACTTTTGGTTTATCTATCTGGGTTTTGACCCTGTTTGACCCGAATAATCCTGATTTGCAGCTGGTGATCAATTTATCCTGGATCGAAATCGCCGATTGGGAAATTTCATACCAGATGGGTGTGGATGGGTTAAGCATATTACTGGTTTTACTAACTACATTTTTAACCCCCATCTCCCTGCTCTCCACCTGGACAGCGGTTGAAGACAGGGTAAAAGATTTCATGATCTTTTTCCTGCTCCTGGAAGTAGGTATGCTGGGTGTGTTTTTGGCCCAGGATTTATTCCTTTTCTATGTTTTCTGGGAATTCACGCTGGTCCCGATGTATTTTTTGATAGGTATCTGGGGAGGTCCAAAGCGGATGTACGCCGCCGTGAAATTCTTCCTCTATACTATGACCGGATCAGTATTGATGCTGCTGGCGATTTTGTGGCTCGGTATTTACCAGGGTACCTTCTCGGTTCCGGATCTGACCGCGATGGGCGGTATCCCGGCTCAAGTTCAGCTTTGGCTGTTCCTGGCTTTTGCGGCAGCATTTGCTATTAAAGTGCCTATGTGGCCGCTGCATTCCTGGCTTCCGGATGCTCACGTTCAGGCACCAACAGCAGGGTCTGTGATCCTTGCCGGCGTGCTGCTTAAAATGGGAACATACGGATTCCTCCGCTTTAATATCCCCCTTTTCCCCAAAGCAGCCCTTCAGGCAGCTCCCTGGATGGCGCTCCTGGCTGTGATTGGTATCCTGTACGGGGCGGCTGTCTCGTATTATCAGAAAGATGTGAAGATGCTGGTTGCTTATTCTTCAGTCAGCCACCTTGGATTTGTCATGTTGGGATTATTTGCCCTCAATCCGCAGGGAATTCAAGGCGGTATCCTGCAAATGGTTAACCACGGTATCAGCACCGGTGCTTTGTTCCTCCTGGTTGGTATGATTTATGAACGGCGCCATACCCGCGTGATGGACGACTTTGGCGGGTTGTGGAAAGTGATGCCGGTTTATGGGGCGCTGACCCTGGTGGTAACCCTTTCCTCCATGGGATTGCCGGGGCTGAACGGTTTTGCCGGTGAATTCCCCATTCTGCTGGGTGCCTTCGGTTCGGAGGCAATTGGATCTCCCTGGTATGCCGGCTTAGCCGCGCTGGGAGTCATCCTGGCAGCGGTGTATTTGCTGTATATGTTCCAGAAATTATTCCTTGGCCCGCTTGATAAAGAAGAAAACAAAGGGTTAAAGGACCTCACGGTAAGGGAATTAGTTACCATCACTCCCCTGGTAATCCTGATCTTCTGGATCGGGCTTTACCCCAAACCATTTTTCACGCTGATGGCGCCTGCGGTTGAAAAACTGCTCACTATTATCGAAACAGCATCGCTGGCGATGTATTAAACCCTCAGGGTAAAACTTATGACAACGATAGATTTTTACGCCATTCTCCCCTTAATAACCCTGGTTGCCTGGGCCAGCGCGCTCCTGCTTCTAGATCTCTTTTTCACCCGGAAAATAGAAGGGTTAACCCCCATTCTGGCTGCCCTGGGATTACTGATAACGTTAGTTATTTCAGCATTGAACCCTGTTGCCGGATCAACCGCGTTTAACGGGATGATTGAAGCCGATGGTTTTTCCAGTTATTTGCAGATCCTGTTTGCCGGGAGCGGAATTGTCGGAATAGCCCTGGCATATGGCTATCTGAAAAGAATGGGAATTAACAGGGGAGAATATTATCCCTTGCTGCTGTACTCAATCAGCGGGATGATATTAATGGCTCAGGCTGCTGATTTAATCGTGGTCTTCCTGGCCCTGGAACTGCTATCCATTCCCCTTTATATCCTGGCAGGAATAGCCCGCCCAAACCCCGCTTCCGAAGAAGCAGCGCTGAAATATTTCTTGTTAGGCGCCTTTGCGGGAGGTTTTGTCGTTTACGGTGTGGCACTGAGTTTTGGCGCGACCGGTACAACATCTTTGTCCAGCATTGTTGCAGCTGTGGACTCAGGGTTAGCAAATATGCCATTGCTGCTGATTGGAGCGGGTTTGATTCTGATTGGCCTGGGATTTAAAGTAGCTCTGGTCCCCTTCCATATGTGGACCCCGGATGTGTATCACGGCGCTCCCACCCCTTTGACTGCCTTTATGGCTGTAGGTGCCAAAGCGGCTGGTTTTGCGGCCTTGCTGCGAATTTTCCTGGCAGCGCTTCCGGTCCTGGCGGGAAATTTTGTCCCGGTTTTCTGGATATTATCTGCCCTGACCATGTTTGCTGGAAACCTGATCGCCATAGTGCAGGACAATATCAAACGCATGCTGGCATATTCCAGCATCGCCCACGCGGGTTACATCATGATGGCCGTGGTTGCTTTCGGGCAAGAGTTTGTTAGCAAGGATGCTGTTGCTTCCAGTTTGTTTTACCTGCTGGCCTACGCGGTAACTAATTTTGGAGCCTGGTCAGTAGTGATTGCCCTGGAACGAGCGGAGGGGAAGGGACTGCAGCTGGAAGATTATTATGGATTGGGAAAGAAGTATCCGGTTTTGGCAGCCGCCATGCTGGTGTTTATGCTGTCTTTCATCGGCGTGCCGCCAACAATTGGTTTTATGGGAAAATTTTAT
>Ga0255364_10003_pt2 | contig 31289 bp, 26 predicted proteins | sample ANMaggSSYBR01G12_FD_182087 | JGI IMG/M metagenome (GOLD analysis project Ga0255364, IMG submission 182087) | Sediment cell enrichment communities from methane seep in Santa Monica Basin, California, United Staets - ANME aggregate JGI... | ecosystem: Environmental > Aquatic > Marine > Cold seeps >...
AAGGGTGCCATTTCCAACCAGGCCAGGCCATTACCTGCGTCTTCAGCCTTGACCTCGTCGAAGCACTCCTGAGGATCAGTGATCGGTTCTTCGTGCGCCAGGTGTGCCATCCATCCGGTGCCGGTGTACTCCCAGTACATGTCAATCTCACCAGCAAGTAATGCTTCGCGATTGACAGCGGTGCCGCCCAGTCCTACCTGATCATCTACTTCATAACCAGCATCTTCCAAGGCAAGCACAGCGATATAACCCAGGATGAACTGCTCGCTGAAGTCCTTGGAACCAACGACAACCAAACCCTTTTCTTCTTCTGGTACTTCAACAGGTGCAGGCGCGCAAGCCCCAAGCAACAGGGAGATAACTACAAGTACTGCAAATATTAAACTAATTTGTTTCTTCATGAGGTTCTCCTCTTTATCTCGATGTTAATCTAATTAACAATGGTTCAGTCAGCTCTGATATCTCCTCAGTTCATTCCCGGTTGACTGGAAAGCGCAGCAACAAAATGCACTAAATCCACCTTCCTGGACTGCCCGCCTACATAGGCGGCTTAATAATCGACGGTAATTCAGTTTCTAACTACCGAATCCGGGCAAATTGAGCAGATACTGATTAATCATTTCTTTTATAACCACCTCCTCACACTTATTTACCACAACTCATCAATAATTATGCACTCGCTGTAGGAACTACCAGCCTGTCTTGAATCTTTCCCAGGATAAAATCTACCAGGATAGCCATAATGGCAGTTAAAATGGCTCCAACCAGGATTAAGCTATCCCTCATTAGCGGGATGCCAGCGATGATGAATGTCCCCAATCCACCGGCGCCGATGAACGCGCCCAGTGCTGCCGTGCCAACATTGATCACAGCCGCGGTGCGCATACCGGCAAACATGACAGGGAATGATAGCGGTAACTCAATCTGCAGCAGTATTTGGCGGCTGGTCATGCCCATTCCTGTGGCTGCTTCAATGACGTTGGGGTCTACTTCCTCGATCCCGATAGCTGTGTTGCGTACAATGGGCAGAAGAGCATACAGCCAGAGGGCAAATACGGCTGTTTTAAAACCAATGCCAAGGATGCCCATAAAGACAGCCAGGATGGCAATACTGGGCACCGACTGACCGACATTGGCCACTCCCAGGATTAGCCCAGAGAAATCGCGGAATCCCTGTCTAGTTATCAGGATACCGGCAGGTACTGCAACCGCGATGGCTAAAGATGTAGAGACTAGGATAAGGCGCAAGTGCTCTGTGATGGCATCCCCTACGCGTTTGAAACCGATCTCGTAGCTGCCCAACATGTTTGCTTCCATGCTCCCCGGTTCGATGGTGAGCAGCAGTCGGTTATAGACAAGTACCGATACAATTATCATAAGAACCGGGATCACTGTCCAACTCATCATATCCTTGATAGTGATCCGGCGAAGTCGCTGCCAAAAATTGGTATCTTCTTTCATTGGCTATACCTCCTCTCCCTCAGCAACAGCATTACTCTCAATGACAGACTCGTGAATCATTTTAGTATCGATCAATCCTCGCACACGGTTCTGTCCATCCACTACGCAGACGTTGGCATAGTCAACCACCAACATTTCCGATAAAGCATCTTTCAGGTTGGTAGTCAATTGGATAGAGGTGGCAGCTGGTTCCAAATATTCCTCCACCCAGCCGGTCTTGCCCTTTAAATCTTTAACCCGGACATACCCTTTCAACGTTTGTGCAGAGTCAACTACGTAAGCAAACCTGATTTTTTTCTCTGTCATGAAACCCACAGCCTGTTCCACATCCTGGGTGGCCTGAAGAAGCGGTGGACGCGAGTTCATTACTTCTTCCACCCGAACCAGATTAAGCCTCTTGAGTGCCCGGTCAGCTCCTACAAAATCTTCCACGAACTCATTGGCTGGATAGGCCAGGATATTGGCCGGCGAATCGTACTGTTCAAGCAATCCACCCACGTTGAGTATGCAGATCTTGTCTCCCATCTTGATGGCTTCGTCTATATCGTGAGTAACAAAAAGGATCGTCTTTTTGATCTCTTGCTGCAAGCGTAGAAATTCATTCTGCAGTATGTTGCGGTTGATGGGGTCTATTGCTCCAAAAGGCTCATCCATCAACATCACCGGCGGATCGGTGGCCATACCTCGCGCCACACCGATTCGCTGCCGCTGTCCGCCCGATAACTCGTGGGGATAACGCTCCAGAAAATCGACGGGCATGTTCATCATTGTGACTAACTCTTCCGCCCGGTGGCGGATGCGCGCTTCATCCCAATCCAATAATTGAGGAACCGTACCAATATTTTCCAAAATGGTTCGATGGGGAAAAAGCCCTATCTGCTGGATGATGTATCCAATGCTGCGCCGTAACTGGATGGGGTCCATTTCGAGCACGTTGCTCATTTCATCCCGCTCATCCAGCACGTGGATAGCCCCGTCGGTTGCATCGATTAATCGATTGACCAGCTTCATAGCTGTGGTCTTGCCGCAACCGGAAGGCCCGACAATGGTGCATATCTCTCCGGTGGGGACTGTGAATGATAGATTGTCTACCGCGGGAGACGACATTCCGGGGTAAATCTTGGTTACATTCTCGAACTTGATCATTATTGTTCTCCTTCACTTAACTTCTTATCAGGCTGCCTCTCTCCTGCCTTTCAATCCCTCAGGAGTCAACCGGTCTTGAAGCCAACCCAGGAAATAGTCCACTGCCAGGGCCAGGATGGCCACTAAAATCGCTCCAGCATAATACCGCTTCTCCTGTGCTCGATAGATACCCTCGAAGATATACCTGCCCAGGGTATCGTTGCCAATATAAGCCGCAATAGATGCGATTCCGATTAGCATAACTATCGACACGCGAACACCAGTCATGATGACCGGTACCGCCATTGGCAGCTTGACTTTGAGCAGAAGCTGCCCCTCTGTCATGCCCATGCCCCGTCCAGCCTCAATGATCTCCGGCATCACTGCTTTTATACCTGTGTAGGTATTACGCAGGATTGGCAGTTGGGCATACAAGATAAGGGCAAAGGCAGCATTAAAAGGCCCAATTCCCAACGGTTTGATCATGGCACCAAACAACGCTACACTGGGTATGGTTAAGATAATACCGGCGACGTAGAGGGTCAGATCGCTAGCCACCTCTCCAGCCAAGAATAGTGCATACAGAATGACAATGAACACTGCTATGATCATCCCTACTGCAGCCGGCTTAGCAATGATCGCGGCCACGATTTCAAGCAGGGGTCCAAAATAGAGATTGTCTATCCTTTTAAGCGAACGGCTCCAGTCTTTCGCCGTACTCATAATCTGGTCAGCCATTCCTTCCCCCAATAATCCCGATGATGCAGCCCAGAGCAGCAAGAATAAAACCAGCGGAATCAAGATAGAAAGGTGGGAAAGTTTCGGCTTCCGGGCAGGCCAGGTAATAAATACACCTATCGTTACACCAAGCACTATCGCGATAGAGACGGAGAAAGCGACCAGCCAGAGATGACCCATCAATAATTCTTGCGCTGTTCCCTTGGTCCACTGCTCGGCGATAAAGAACCATTGAGTAGTGATGACATTTTCCTCGCCAACAATGAACATGGAAGCTACCCTGAATATTCCCCAGGCGAGGAATGGCGCGCCGAGGGTGTAAAAAACCGCACTGGATTTCATCTCGTGTGCCGCTTGCAAAGCAAACAACAGCAATAGAAACCCATAGAGAGCCAACAGAATAACAACGACACCTACTACTCCTACGGGACTTAGGGGATCAAGAACAGCAGTTAACGTCAACCCCAATTTTTCACCTACAAACAGAAAAGCAGTTATGATCATACCCAGGGGTACAATGACAAGAGACAACAAATAACTCTGTTGTGAAAAGCTGCCTATTCCACCAAACCCCCTGGCGATAAAAAATATAAGCAGGCTGAGAATGAAAAAGTCGGTCTCGGCGAAAAAGATCATCCGCATTAACTCAACCAAAGCAGCCTCTGTCCCCATCCCTGTTACCAGGGCAGCCGGCTTGATAGCCAAAGCCCAAAGACCGAGTACCAACCCTAAGAGACCCACCCCCAATACTGTCTTTAGCGGGTCAGCCCGAGTTTTCTGAGCGCGAAATGCGTCTAGATTAGGCTCGGTCAGGATGGACATCCATCCATTCAACATTTCGCGCCAGAATCCGTTTTGTCTTTGTGTTCGTGCTAGATCTGTCGCCATAGTTCCTCCTTTTTTCGAGATGCTCAGAAGCTACTTACTCATGAAATTTGATTATCAAGTCTCCAGAATTCCCCTTCTTCCTCAATAACACTCTCCAGAATTGCCTCTCGGGTAGCTTTAACCTCAATGATTATTGCCTGTCGGGCGATAGCAACATCACGAGTTTGCAATGCATCAATGACGAGCGAGTGTCTACTTTCCAGCGTCTCACCGTCTCGGCATAGAATCATAAAACGGAGCAGCCGATCGTGTAAGCAACCCAACGTCTCCACCAGTTCATAGTTACCCGATGCCTCAGCAATCAGGTAGTGGAAGGTCCGGTTCTCGCTCATGTAACGGATGTATGTTTCATCGTCTTCGTCAGTGTAGCCAGCATGAACGTGTTTGAGCTGTTCTAGCTGCCTATCGGTGATCCGGACCACGGCTCGTTCGATACAAGCTACTTCTAGTATTTCGCGCAGTTCGAGCATATCGCGCAATTGTTTGAGGGTGATGTGGGTGACAAAATATCCAGAGCGGGGCTTGATCGTTACCAGCCCTTCCTGGTTGAGCATCTGGAGTGCATCGCGCACCGGCGTAATGCTAGTGCCGTAGCTTAGGGCAAGCTTATCCAGGTCTAACCTTTCACCTGGTTTGCGATGTCCAACACCAATGGAACGCCGAAGGTTATTGTAGATCAGACTCTTTGAGGTACCATTTGATTCCGAACGAGGCATGAACGCAACTCCATTAATGGCAAACAAATGTACGATAGCTATACTGCGGGGGAATTATTAACTGTAATAGTATCATAATATATCAGTTCTAAGTATAGATATATTAGATATTCACTCTGATTTTCGCCTAGTTTCCTCAAAACCGTCCTATTTAGCGTTCGACTCCCCTAGAAAACCATCTCAGTTTTTCCTCCTTTAGAGAATAAACCTAAGCGGTTTTTGGCTATATTGATAACTATTCCCTGCTATCTGATCCATTCTTCCTTTGATTTCACCAAGGTTGCACCAGGAAGCCAATTGAACCATCCCAATGAACCAATGGGTGCGATTTTCGAGGACCTTGCGTTTCAAATAATTTCTTTCTCAATTGACTTACTCTCAAATTAATAACCCTGTTTGCAATATAGGCGCGGGTTAACGAGGAGGTCCAAATATTGGATAAAAGCCCTTGGCCTGAAGACTATTAACAGCAAAACCCTACCGAATGGTAGGGTTTAGCATATGTGACTTAGTAGGCGATCACTCGCCTCGAACCTATACGTTTCTTTTAGATATTGTCTACGATATTTTGGAAAATATTGCCAATGGCTGGGCCAAGAAGGGATAGAATAACGATCACTACGACTGCAACTAATACAAGAATTAGAGCATACTCTACGAGACCTTGTCCTTTTTCTTTCGGTGCGAATAACATGGTTTTTACCTCCTATCTATTTGAATTTCAATTAAGGTGTATGCATACCTTTCATGTTAATACATATCATAATGAACAACACCTCAAATTGCAATACGTTTTCCCAACAATTATGCAAAGTCTTTCTGGCTCTCAGTTGGCAAAAATAGCGAAACTCCTCCTGGGCCCCCTACCTAATACTTTATCCAACTAAATTCACTTTACATAATCTTTACCCGGCGGTCACATCTACACCAGGTAAAGTCCAGAGAGATCGGAAAACATTCCACCTATTTGACTGTTGGCTAAGATCATATTAGGCTAGTTTTAGACCATTCTAACTCGAGAAGGAAATCCCAAGCCCAACATCGGAGCTTATCAAAAAGGTGATGAAAGGTAAACGCATTACGATCACACGATACGGACACTCCACTTCATATACATTCACATACAATTTATTTGCACCCAAGAGTCTGCACAAGCGCAGCGGGAAGAAAAACGGTGGGCAAAGAACGTAACATGGCAGGTAACAGGATCTGATTGGCTATCTCATATCCCAATCACCGGTTTGTTTTCATAACTTCTATAAATGGACTTTTTGCCTAAATATAGGTTTCAATCTCGCTCCCAAAAATTGATTGCCGCACTAATTCACGAAGGTTTTTTTTAGAGAAGTTGCTGTCTCCGGCGAGCAACTTGTAACTGGAGTGAGGAATAATTATTTACTTCCCTCTCCCAAAAGTCAAAGAAATTTCGAGCAGAAAAGGGTTAGAAGAAATGCTCAAATTCAAGAATTTTTTCAGCAGGCTTTAGCGTCCTGCAGCCTTTTCACAAAGAATTTCCGCCTGATTATCGTACATCACATAGCAAACATCTCGCGTAGGGTTAGCTGCCACTACTGTTGAAGTCCAGGGGAAAGGTCCCTGCAAAACAAGAGAAGGATATGTTCTTTTCATAGATTCTTGATACCAATCGTAATGCAGCAAGTCTGTGGCTAGCAGGACCAAATCGGCCCGTTCATCAAGAGCGAAATGAAAATAACACAAAGAAAAAGTAGCTTGATCTCCCTCGGTAAAAACAATTGCGTTCTCCGGCGCTAAAGCAAAAACTTCTTTTACAAAATTCCCGGCACGGGCATCTTGGGACGCATCAACATTTTCCCAGTTACCAATAACCACAACAACTAAATTTAAAATTAAGAAAGACAAAAAGAACACTTGCAAAAATACTTTGTGTTTTTTTAGATACCTAATACTAAACCCCACGCAAATCCCGATCCAAATCGAAAATGAGATAATGGCAGGGATAAAGTAAATATATGAATCCGAAGATTGATAAATAAGGGATGTAATCCAGAATACCACTCCAATCCAGATTGTTAAAATATATAACTTTGAGGTTTTGTAGAACATGACCAGTCCTAAAAAATCCCAGAATAATTCCCACCAAACCAAATTGCTGCAAGATTAAAGACCCGCTTGCTTCTATCCGCGGCCATAGAGAAGCGAGCGTATTTTGCTAGGGCCTACCGGAAAAGAAGAGCGAGAGTTTCAACAATTAGTCGTTAGAGACAATAACTATTCATCCCTTGCAAATGGAACTGATTTTTTCATCATCGACATTGAATATGCTTATCCAAAAGACTTGGTCGCGGTAGAATGGCGCTCAGAGGGGCCGAAAAAGAAGTATCCCGAGAAATACTTACCTAATCTCTTCATTATTGAAATGAAATACGGAGACAAATCTCTCAAGGGCAAATCAGGGTTAAAAGATCATCAAAGGCAATTTCATCATTTACTCTCAAATGAACCTTATCTGGAACAATTCAAACAAGAAATGATCCATTTATTTGACCAGAAAAGAGAGCTTGGATTAATCCCTTACCTGGCAAAATCAGAAAATAAAAATGCTGTTACCAAATTCGACGATGAAATTCAACTTGCATTTTTAATTGCCAATTATGATCCCGCTAGCGAACTATTCATTAAAGAAATGGAATTACTAGAAAGCCTTGAGGTGAATTTTATTGTTTCCAATTTTATGGGATATGGAATCTGCCATCAGTCCGTCTATAGCTATGCGCAGTTTCAGCAGCGATTTATGAGACAGATTCATGAAGTTTAAAATCCACTGCGGAACCCAAGAAATAGGCGGCTCGTGCGTAGAGATCTGGACCGATACAACCCGCATCGTGGTCGATTTTGGGATGCCCTTGGTTAATCCAGATCGAACGAAGTTTAACTCCCGGGAAATCAAACATAAATCTGGGCAGGATTTAATATCTGAAGGGATCCTGTCAGATATTCAAAGTTTTTATAATGGAAGACAAATCTAAGCATTTTTTGGCTATATCGCCAACAAATCCCCGCTATCGGATCTTTTCTCCCGTTAATTGCACCGAGATTGCACCAGGACGTGAATAAAATCCAAAAACGACTCGATTTCTTTTCGATACTAATTACAAGACAGAGAGCTTGTATTTATCAAATACAAGTGTTATAACTTGTATATGAAATTGGTTTTTCAGGAGGTCTAATGTGATAGAAAACAAAATATATGCGGTTGTGACAGGAGATATTGTCGGATCGTCTAAGCTAAATATGAATGGGCAACCCAATGTTTCTAGTGTCATTCAGTCTGCCGCCGCGAGAATATCTGCCCAATATCAATCCTCTGTCCACGGAGACATCGACATTTTTCGCGGAGACAGCTGGCAAATGGTAATTACAAAACCGGAATACTCTCTTAGGATTGGTTTGTTACTTCGCTCATTGCTGCTTTCTACACCAGGATTCAAGCAATTGGATACAAGATTTTCTATTGGCTTTGGATCAATCGATTACCTCCCAGAAAATAATATATCTACTGGAAATGGAGAGGCGTTCCTGCTATCAGGAACGGGACTGGAACGCTGCAAGAAACCAATCCGAATGTGTCTCAATTTTCCACAAGGATTTCGCTCATCTACTACCCGGGCGCTGAATATCATTATTCGGTTGATCGACCTGCATGTACAACACTGGACAAATAAACAAGCCGAAGCAGCCTCTGGTGTACTGATTGGATTGACTCAGAGGGAGATTGCCAATAATTGGGTCAAGGAACCGGTCACCCAACAGGCTATATCCCAGCACTTAGAAGGAGCCGGCTGGACTCAAATCAATGACAGTTTGGAGTATTTCGAATCCATACTGCCAACACTTTTCTAACCTAACAAGATCCACAAGCCTATAGACTTGTAAGGGCAATAAACAAGTACAAAGCCTTGTATCAGAGAAAGAGGAAATGATGAACGTTCAGTTTGTCCCTATTTTATTACCATTGCTATTTGCTCATCTCCTGACAGATTTTCTCATCCAGTCTGATTCAGATGTCCGTCAAAAGGACAAACCGCTGGTACTAATCAAACACGGTTTAACGGTAGGAATAATCAGCTACTTAGCTTTGGGTATTATAAACGCCTGGGATATTGTCTTAGGAGTTATGATCAGTCACACCCTTCTAGATGCTTGGAAAATAAGAACAAATAAAGGAACTAATCTCTCTCGGTTCGTTACTGATCAGGGAGCTCATATTCTCATTTTGATCCTTTTTTCATACGCTGCTTCTGGATTTAAATATCATGCTGCTACCAGCCTCTGGACAATATTTTTCGGCAAAGGATTTCTTCAAGCAATCACACTGGTTTCAGGTGGGATTTTATCAATACTTGTTGGAAGCTTTATAGTTGAGTACACATTTGAATCATTTGATTTTAAAGAAAAGAAACAAGCAAAATCTAATCCTCCAGAAAAAACCACAACGGATAATTACAAGAATTCTGGTATTGAAGATGGAGGGAAAATAATTGGTTATCTGGAACGAAGTTTGATTTTCCTCTTTATTCTCGCTGGATATCCTGCTGGTATCGGCTTTTTAATTGCAGCCAAATCAGTCTTCCGTTTTGGGGAATTAACTGACCCTTCTCGCCGCCAGCAAGCAGAATACATTATTATCGGTACCCTTCTTAGTATACTTTTTGGCACTTCTATTTCCTTTCTTACCGTCGAAATTTTACGATTAATCAAACTGATGTAACTTTTGCCTTAAACGAAAACTTGTGTAGCTTTCATCATACATTCGTCAATACCTGCAGAGGAGGATTGACATTTCAAAAGGATCATGCTGGCTGCCAGGATTTACTGGATGTAGTAAAGAGGATCAAACCAGCCATCCACATCTTTGGGCATATACATGAGGATTACGGAATCAACGCAATAGACGGTACTACTTTCATCAATGCCAGCAGCTGTGATCAGCTGTATCAGCCTGTGAATCCGCCGTTGATCCATTAATTTGAAGTGCAAGATGAGGTTTGAGTATGGAAATAACGTGTTACAAGGTATATACATTAGCAGTACATCTCAACCAAAGGAATTAGTAATATGGCAAAAACAACTACAATTTCAGCCAGAATTGACCCGAATATAAAGAAACGGGCTGAACAGGTTTTTAGAGAACTGGGATTAACTTCTTCTCAGGCAATAACACTGTTCTATAAGCAGGTAGAACTTCAACAAGGTTTACCCTTCATTGTGAAAATTCCAAATGACCTTACTGCGGAAACCTTGGAAGCTGCCAGGTCTCGGAGCAACACAGAAAGTTTCAACACCGTAGAATATCTCTTTGACGACCTGGGAATCCAATGAGTGCGATCCTCCGGGCTTCACAATTCAAGAAAGATGTCAAACAAATGGGAAAGCGCGGGAAAATATTTGCAGAATTCAAAGGGATAATCAGGAAACTAACAGAGGGGGAAACTCTAGAAACCAAATATCGGGATCATGTATTATCTGGTCAATATAAAAGAACCCGCGAGTGTCATATTGAGCCGGATTGGCTGCTTATCTACGAGTTGACCGATAGCAAACTTGTCCTTGTCCGTACTGGAACCCATTCAGACTTGTTTAAGTAGTAACAATAAAAATTCCCAACCATCTTTTCTTTTCTTCTTTCAATTGCACCGGGGTTGCACCAGAACTGCACCAACCAAACTGGATTGGCGGCTCGATTTCTTTCATTTTCTTGCTATTTTTTGCTGGGAAAATAATCAAAAAAATAAGGGTATTAACACCTATCAGCGAAAATCAGACGTCGCTGTTAACATGTTTCTTGTTAGGGTAAAGTAGTTATGTCCTATTCTGGCAATGTTAAAATTTCCTAATGGAGGAGGATAGGACATGACACAGAATAGGATCATAGAAATGGCAGCTTCCAGATAAAGCGATGTGAAATATTGAAGATAGCAGAAAAAAAGAAGGTCACGCAACAAGCAGGAACTCGCCAAATAGAGGTGAGTGAACGGCACTTCCGACGCTTGCTGCGAAGGTACAGGCTTGATGAGCCAGCAGGGATCATTTCGGGACATAGCAACAAGCCCAGCAATAATTAGATGCCCCCTCTCCGGACAATCATTCCTTGATATTAATGATTTCAATTGTTTTTTTCAGCAGAAAGTTGTTGAGTGTATCACAGGACCCATTATTCCTGAATTCGCTGAATTCATCCCAATCTTTAAAATTTTTACCCGTAATTCTTGAACATTCAAAATACTCGAACTCTTTGATGAAATTCTTGACTAGAATTTTTGCCATGCTGAAAAACTCTGAATCCATCGCTTTGTATATATTTTTCATTTTTTCGGGTTCTGTGTTTTTTGGATCCAAAGCATACTTGAGACCCAGTGACATGAGTGCCCCTGAGAGCGCACCACATCCGCCGCCGGATAATCCCGTACCGCCATCTAAAGCGACAGATATCCTCTCCAGTTCCTCGTTACCAACCCTAGTTTTTTGCCTGATATCCCTAAGTATTTTTTGAGCGCAATGCTCGGCGGTTTTAACCGTTTCTTTTTTTGTGTTTGGTTCATGCTCAGTCAATTCGTTCTTTATTTTCTCCGCAGAATCATATTTTTCTACAAAATATTCCATGCTTTCGCCAGCCCGAGCGACACATCCTTTGACTTTTTGTGGATTGAGCAGCCCAAGCACAGTAATTCGTTGATAATTAAGTTCTGTTCTTTCACGGCATAGCGATGTGTTAAAACGATTTTCAAACCAAGAGACATCCGCTCTGATCTCGTCTAAGAGTTGAATTTCATCTTCAAGCGTCCACTGCCCTGACAACTCCTTGTCCCTAATCATGGCGGAACTAACTGCCCCGCCAATCACAACGCCACAGGTTGAACCATTATTTAAGATACCGCCAGCAAGACCGGTTAATGCCATAATCAAGTCGTCGTTGTGCATCTTTTGCATGACTTGTAATGGAATTAGTTGTGATTTCGCACAGTTAAAGGTGGTAAACAGAAGCTTTTTCGATTGTTTGTTGTAAGCGCCGGGGTTCAAAATGTCTCTTTTTTTTGCATAGAATTCAACTTGTTTTTGAGTGGGCGTATTTTTAATAAAACGACACCAACATATTTTAAGTGACCCCGGTACATTGCCTTCTTTTAAAAAGCCACCCGGAGATATAAATGCCCATTATTTCTTTTTATATGTTGATATAGTCACACCATTAAATGCCGCTCTGTTATCTTTGACAAGATCAAACTTATCTGTTTTTACCAAACTTTCTAAGCCGTCATTTTCTATATATCCTTTGAAATTTTGATAATGTTCTCCGCCTGCTATTCGTTCAATTAAATCTATGCCCATTCTGCCAAATTTTGTTGTTTTTTCATCAAAAGCATAGTCAACGATAAGAATGATTCCGTCTTCCTTGATAAGTAGAGTAGGGACAGGTCGTCATACCTTAGATCTCTCTAAGACGATCTACCCATCCCCCTCTCCGAACCGGACGTGCAGCTTTCACCGCATCCGGCTCTCCATGTAATCATACTGAGAAGAAGTATTTCGGCCACTTAGAATGTTTTCAGTGAGCGTAACTCACTGTGTTTTTCTTGGTGGCATTTCTGACAAAGAGTTGTTAGGTTATCTAGATTTTCCGCCATAGGCGTTCCTGCCTTAGCACGTACATGGTGCACATGCAAGTTAGATTTCTCACCGCACACAATACATCTGTATTTATCCCGCTTGAGGACTTTGCGACGGGTTGCTTCCCATCCTGCCCCATAACCACTGGGGATGGCGGGGTACATTTCCTTTAGCAGATCCTCGGCAGGATTCTCTTTCGAGAGTTTCATCAACTTCTCGATCTCACCGGGTAGGTAAGGATTGAGTTGCGAGTGGAATCTTACGTATTTGATGGGGATTAGATCCAGACTGCAGATTAGATCTGCAGCTTTTCCTGGTTCAGTCCAGACACCAAATTGCCTTTGCCCGTATTTCCTGTCACTACGAAAGTTACTAAACTTTCGTGGTATGAAGTACTTAAGGTAACCCCGTCTACCATTATTCTTTCTACCAGGAGCTTTCATAAGCTTGCGGGCTAGGCGTAAGTTTTCCCACCAGATGTAGTGAGCCGCATTCCTTAGCGCTCTCTTAGAGCTGAACCATCTATAGTAGTAACCCCAACCTCGTACCAGGCTATTGACATAGCTGATGGCTCGAGGTGAGACTCCATGGTTATGAATGGCTATTTTCAGGCGCTTCTTGTAGGCGCGCTTGAACTCTTTGAGCTTATCTTTGGAAGGTTGTGCGAATACCCTTTCACCAAATCTCCGGATATTGAATCCTAAGAAATCATATCCGTTTTGGATGTGCGTAATAAGAGTCTTTTCACTCGAAAGTTCAAGACCCATATCGCGCAAGAATATCGTCACATCATCCTTGATGGCGGCAGCATCTACCTCTGAGGAGCATGCGATAACGAAATCATCGGCATACCTGACTATAAATCTCTTTGGGCGTTTCGTTCTTTGATACCACGAGTGGTTATCATACATCTCAGCGATGTATTGATCCAGCTCATTGAGAAATATATTTGCCAACAGAGGAGATATGATGCCTCCTTGAGGTGTTCCCTGCTTGGGGTAGGTGGTCTCGCCAGTCTCGTAATCGATAAATCCTGCTCTTAGCATTTTCGAAATGAGCCGTATAACACGTTCATCCCGGATCACTTTTCGTAGAATTCTCAATAATTTGACATGATCGATTTCATCAAAGCAAGCTTTGACGTCACCTTCAACAGCCCAATCAAACTTATGCCGACCATGGAGACTCCATAATCGACTGACCGCATGATGGGTGGATCTGTGTCGACGAAATCCATAGCTATGATTGTAGAACTTGGCCTCATAAATGGGGTCAAGAATCAACCGTAGCATTTCCTGGATCGTTCGATCTTTGATCGTAGGTATCCCTAAAGGGCGCATCTTGCCATTCGCTTTTGGAATGTAAACCCGTCTGACGGGTTGCGGTTGTACTCTTTTGGATCTGATTTCAGAGATAATCTCTTCCACCAAATTCAATCTAGATTTGAGCGATTCGTAGTCGCTCCAACTCTTGCCATCAACGCCAGCTGTTGAAGCGCCCGTATTATTCAATACGTTAGTTAGCGCTATCCGAGCTAGCCTCCTTGTTCGCATCAATCCGAAGATCTTTGAGAACGTTTCTTGATGGGTACTTCTTATTGCGAGTTTGGTTTGGATTCGTTTGAGCCACGCATCATCTGCGTGTCTTGTTGTGAAATGTAACATAGCCAACCACCTCCCTATAAAAGGAGGCCAAAACCAAATCTTCTCAGATTACACTGCATCCCTTCGCCCTGTGGACGGCTTTCCCGTCCTCCGTGGACAGGTCGCAAAACGTATCTTTTGAATACGCTATTCACCTATCGACTACTATGGATGCTCCGAGCTTCTCTCATCACGTCAACGTCAGCTGTCCAATCCAGGCGACCCTGGATGGATGAGAAAAGTTCCCAAGTTCATATATACACGTCTTTACACCATACACTTAGGCTCCTACTTTCCGCCGGATATTTCTTAGAACCATTGCTCAGTAGGCTCTAAGTCGACTGTCAAGAATGACAGTTCGATCGGATTTGCAACAAACAGGCGCGTCCGACTTCTATCGTCCAACCGTATCATCCATGATTTCAGTTGGGTGAAGCTGACGACGGTTCAGACGTAGGTTCGTCTATTTCCTAGCCATATGTAGGTAACGAGAATAGCCCGGCCTCTTGGGAGTATGGATCTCCCTCACCGGTACATTCCAGATGGACTCCACAAGTAAATCTTGCTCTCGATTTACCCATGCCATCTTGTTCTATCTTTTCGCTAGACTGAGGTGCTAGCTAACTGGCGTTTCAGCCAGTGGAATCGTGTATATACGCTTCTTGGCGTACGTCTATGAGCCTCTTCTACCAATTTTTCTTGAGTTTTTCTATCTTTTTCGTGAATAGCGAAACTGATAAGGACAATATCAAATATTGCATCATCAAAATTTGTTTTTGTAGCATCCGTATTATAAATTTCTATCGGATGTCCACCCTTTTGGGCTACTTTCAACATCGCTTTTGAAATATCAAGACAATGAAGATTTTTAAACCCGTTTTTTGACAACAATTTAAGTTGATTTCCCGTACCGCAACACAGATCTAAAATTGACTTATCTTTATATTGCAAAAGCTCCTTCATCACTGCTAATCTTATGGGATTAATAGCTAAGTAAAGAACAGGATCATATATAGTTGCTGAAAAATTATTGTCTTCTTTCATAATCAAATTCTCCATCGTTTGGTGAAAAAATGATCGCTACAACCAGAATATGCTTGATCGCCAAAACGGTTGAATATGCATTGCCGAAGCTGAACAGTCCCTCAAAAGCTGGGGAACGATTAGCTTGCAGCAAGCCGGTAGACATGACCTGCCCCCATAATATGTACCAGTTGTTATGTTACACCAGCAAGCTGAAGTTGTGAAGTGAAGGGGACGAAAGCTTCTGGTGTTGGGGCGTATACCCCAGTGCGCTGTGTGTTCTGAAGGGAATCTGATTTGATAGCAGGCGCTCAATATAAACATCTGATCTTTAGCCAGACGCCGACTGAATAATCCCCCTGCTTTCTCCCATTTTGAGGACAATTCTAAGCAATTTTTTGTTAGATAGACAACTTATTCCCTAATATCTGATCTATTCTAGTTCTGGTTGCACCGGGGTTGCACCAGGAATCATTTAAGCCTACCCAAAAAACACCCCTATCTGCTACATTTCTTGACTTTTCCCCTCTAAAAAGCCCACCACGCACCCGTAGCTCAATGGATAGGCCCTTCGTCTCCCACTTCGCTTTCGCTCAGTGTCCGCTCAGGGCAAACTCTTGACTTCGAATTGGACGGCAGGACTGAAAATCCTTTCCATGGGGGAGAGCCTGCCCTGATCCCCGCAGGGGAAGTCGAAGGGTCCATCCTCTCTACAGAGTTGATAACAATCTGTCCATTAAGTCCATAATTTCCATCCTTTCCACCCTATTTGCACCACAATTGCACCAGAAACTGTCACCATATCAACTGGTTTGGCATCTCGTTTTCTTCTATTTTTCTGTTGGTTTATAAATAATAACTAGTCAAGAAATGTGAACCTTAAAAAGTGTTGCAATCATAAAATCAGACGCCCTTATTTTTTGCGCTAGATTACTCTTTTCTGTCTGTGACCTGCCCCCGGTTCCCCACTGCCCAATTTTATCATTTATGATAAAATACCTGCCTGTACATATGGGGGGCAAGTCAGTCCTCAGCCAGGATGGAGGATTGGTAAAATTCATGCACTGTATGCGTTTGACGGTAAGGGAAATAAACGTCACTCCGCTGCAGAAAGCTGCTCCGGTGTATGAATGACTTTAGACACATGCCGAAGAAGGATTTCTATGAAAAAAGGACTGCTTTCTACCGGGTTGATCTTGTTGTTGACACTAGCCTCTTCCTGCCACTCGATTCCTACCCTACCTCCCCCGGAATCGACGATCGGTCTTTTCGCGCCGGGTACGGCTACCGCACAACCTGAAACCCTCAAAGTCGATGAGACAGCGACTCAAAATCCCCCTTCTCCCACCTTCACACTAGAGCCGACCCTGACAGCATCCTCTACTGAAACACCTACTCACACTCCGGTTCCTTCAGTTACTCCAACAATCCCACCGACACAAACCCAATCCCCCACACCAACCCAACCCCTCAATCAGTATAGTTCCTACCTTCAAAACGTGACTCGGGAATCAATCACGATTATGTGGGAAACTCCTCTTCGCTACAGCTGGAGCAAATTACGCTATCGGCTGGTGGGTGATACAACCTGGATCGAAAAGTCCTTCTCAGAAAAAACAAAAATTCACGAAATCTCCCTTCTGGGACTTATCCCAGACACTACCTATGAATATCAAGTAAGCATGGACGGCAGCAGCCAGTGGAGTCCCTCATGGCCAGCTGTTTTTACCACTGCCCCAGATGCCAGCCAGACCTTCCGGGCAGCTGTTTACGGAGATTCCCGGACCCAACACGAGCAGCATCGTGAGGTTGTTAAATCAATAACTAAAAACGAACCCGATATCCTTCTACACACCGGAGATATCGTCGAAGAGGGGATGAATTATAAGAATTGGGACAAAGAATTTTTCCATCCCGCAGCTGATCTTATTGCCTACGTTCCCCTCTATCCAGTCATTGGAAATCATGAATACAATGGGTCGGAACGGATGTGGTATTATGATTTCTTCTCTCCTCCGGGGAACGAACAATGGTATGCCTTTACCTACGGATGCGCCAGGTTTGTCATCCTTGATTCCAATTTTAATTTCTCGCCTGGAGGCTCTCAGTATTCATGGCTGGTAGAGGAATTCCAGTCATCTGGTTATATCAATTCGAAATGGCAAATTGCGCTTTTCCATCACCCCCCTTATACCAGTGGCAGTCATCTCGGGGACGAAGTTCCAATCGCTGATTACCTGGTCCCATTGTTTGAAGCAAATGGCGTGGATATGGTTTTCTCGGGGCACAATCACCATTATGAACGCAGTATCAAGGATGGTATCTATTACATCGTTTCAGGAGGGGGAGGTGCCTACCTTTATGGTTTCCCCAATTTATCTCTCAATCCTTACTCGCAGGTTCGCAGTACCATCTATCATCACGCCACACTTGATTTCTACTGTTCGGATGATTATCTAGAATTAAATGTTTGGGATATTTCCCTCAACTTGATTGATGGTCCGGTCCTCCTGGATTTACAGATATACGAATGATGTAGAACGTTAATCCTCTGCTGGGTATCGTTAACCCTTATATAACAACTACATCCAAGTTGAGCCATTGGCATGAAACCTCAACTCGTTCATTAAAACCGTGATACCGCAACGGATCACTGATCTGTTTAGGTCTCCCGGCCGTTTGCAGGGTCGGTGGCTTTTACTTACTCCGGCAAAATTTTACCCTCCCCGTCTGTGCTGCACTGCGCCTGGGGTTATTATCCCCCGGTTCCGGAAACAATTCTGGCTCCCACTGCCCAATTTCAACATGTTATACTAACACAATAACTATAGAAAAATATAAGCTATGTATAGAAACGAATTTAAGTTTATTATCAATGCCCATCAAAAAATTTTGATGGGAAATAAATTACGCAACCTATGCCAGCGGGATTCCTTTAGTGATGCGGCTGGGGGATATTTGATTTCAAGTTTATATTTTGATGATTATCATCAAAGTGCTTTTTTTGATAAGACGAACGGGGTCAGAGATCGCAAGAAATTTAGGATTCGTGTTTACAATTATCAATCTGATGTCATCAAACTAGAAAGAAAAATCAAACGGGGAAATTTAACCGATAAATCGCACCTTCAAATCTCAAGGGAAGAATATGATCAACTGGTTCGTGGCGATGTGAGTTTTTTGAGCCATAAAGATGATGGTGTTGCGAAGGATTTTTATCTTTATTATCGGACGAAGAACTTACGCTCAAGGGTAGTAGTTGAATATCGTCGTGAAGCGTTTATCTATAAATATGGGGATGTGCGAATTTGTTTTGATACTTTGCTTAAGGCAGGGAGTTTTCAAGATGATTTGTTCTCAAATGGGCCTAGGATCTCAGTGATCCCTCCCGATCAGATTATTTTTGAAGTGAAATATACAGGATATCTCCCTGATATTATTCGAAATCTTATACAATTAAAGAACCTTCAATGGCAATCTATCTCAAAATATGCTAAGTGTTTTGTTGTTGGTTTGTAGATAAAAGGGAAGAAATATGACTTGGAACGATTTTTTTCAAAACACAGATTTTTTTACGACTGATTTATCCGTGATGTCAATTGCATATACGTTGCTTTTTTCATTTGCGTTAGGCTTGTTCATCTTTATTATCTATCGTGTCAGTTATCAGGGTGTGATGTATTCAAAGACATTCAATGTGACCTTGATCGCTATATCTATGATTACTTCATCAATTATCATGGCGATCTCGAGTAATATCATATTGTCCCTGGGTATGGTGGGTGCTTTGTCAATTGTTCGATTTCGTACGGCTATCAAAGATCCGATTGATGTAGCTTATTTATTTTGGGCAGTTGGTATAGGTATCACTAGTGGCGCAGGGCTTTGGATGTTAGCGTTGATGTCTTCTGTCTTAATTGGAATCACTTTGTTTGTATTATCCAAAATATCAGATTTGAATACGCCATATTTGTGTGTGATTTCTTATCAGACAGAAGAAACGAATGATTTGGTTTTTAAGCTGATTGAAAAGGAAGCCAAAAGGTATCGATTGAAATCAAAGGTTTTTGATGGCGAAAATTATGAGTTGACAGTTGAGATCAGAAGCAGAAAAAAAACCGATAATCTCGTAAACAAGATAGGGGGAATTAATCATGTTAATTCAGTCGCGCTGCTTGGTTACGATGGAGATTTTGCTGTTTAGGAACCATCAATGAATAAATCCATTTCTCCTTTTGCCAGGATTCTCATTGTAATTATTGGATTTGGCTTAATTGCCGGATTCATGTTTGTTATGGTTGAATTTGAAAAGAGAATCGCAGCTGAAATTGAACTCAAGCAATTGGAGATAAAAAGCCAAAATTTGTATTTCCAAAAACAGTCAAAGGTCATTATCACGGAAGTGATGTCATCAAATTCTATGACGATTTTGGATGGCTTTGGTTCAAGTTCAGATTGGATAGAATTTAATAATCCGAGCGACGAGGCCATTAACCTCAAGGATGCGGGGCTATCTACAAATATTGATGATCCCATGATGTGGGTGTTTCCAGATTTTGAGATTGGCTCAGGGGAATATAAGATTGTTTATGCTTCCGGCTTGAACGAAGCGGACGACTCTGGGATTTTGCATTTGAATTTTAAGTTAAATGCTGAAATTGGCGAAACACTTTACTTTACATCTGCCCTTGGTACGCTGATGTCTTCAATTGAACTCCCACCGCTGGATAGTGACATCTCTTACGGGGTGGATGAAGCAGGTACCTGGCTTTTCTTTAATCACCCAACGCCTAATGAAAAAAATGGCCTGGATGGTCAAGGAACACAGGACTTTAAGGTTTACATAGATTCCCCTTTGATGATCACCGAATATATGATCAATAATCTATCTGTGCTCTATGATGAGGATGGTGATTATGTTGACTGGGTTGAATTATATAATGACAGTGATGAACCATTCTCTTTAGCACAGCTTCATTTTTCAGACGATAAAACGGATCTTCGAAAATGGGCGTTTCCCAATATAGTTATTGAGCCAAAATCTTATTTGGTTATATTTGCATCTGGAAAAGACAGGGTTACTGAAAATGTGCATACCAATTTCCGTTTATCCCAATTTGAGACATTGGTGATTTCCACTCTATATAGTGAAATCCTGGTTGAATTACCGATCGATCCTTTAATTGAGGATATCTCAAGAGGAGTTAAGGATGATGAATGGGTTTATTTTTCTGAGCCTACGCCAGGTAAGGAAAACAGCACAAAAATCAGCACAACAATGGACATTACAGCAGAAAGAAATCCCGCATCAGGGATTATCATCAACGAATTTATGTCTAACAACCGATACGGCATATTGGATGCATACGGCAAGTCCAGTGACTGGATAGAGATTTACAATCCGACAGATACTGATGTATCATTAAAAGGATTTGCTCTGTCAGATGATGCTGCCGACCCATTTAGATGGCGATTCCCGGAAAGCGCCGTACTGCCTACGGGCGAATATCTGGTTGTCTTTGCAAGCGGCAATGATGAAGTAATAAACGGAGAGTACCATACAAATTTTTCTCTCAGCACAAATGATGATATGGTACTGCTGTCAGAGCCGAATGCGGCTGTTGCCGACAGTATGGTTGTCGAGCAATTACCCGGGAATGCATCCAAAGGCAGAACACCGGATGGCGAAATAGCTTATTTCTCTGTTCCCACACCCGGCAGAATAAATGACACTCGTCCGATCAATCACCTGGATTCCGAAGTTGATATCATTTTACAAGACCTTTATATTAATGAAGTCGCGGCATCCAGAATAAATCTTAACAGAGAGGGATATCAGGGACTGATAGAATATATTGAGCTTTTCAACGACGGCAGCGAAGATATAAACTTATCCGGTTATTCTATATCAGTTGGTCTGGACAGTGAGTTTTTTTTTGACAATATTACTATCAAAGCAGGTAAATACTTACTGCTTCTGGCAAAAGGCGGCATACCGGCTGCCGGAGAATCAATTGTAATTAAGGATATACGCTTAAACGGAGCCGGCGAAACAATAATTTTAAAAGACAATACCGGTAATATAATAGACTACTTAGAGACAGGCTATCTTTTAGGTGACTACAGCTTTGGCCGCTCGGCAGACAATAAATACAAAGAAGTTTTCTTTGATACAAAAACTCCGGGAAAGAATAACAGCGACAGAGAATTTATATCAATCTGTGCTAAACCCACATTTTCTGCAAAGGGAGGTATGGTTTCCGAAAAAAGCATTGTGGTGGAACTCAATGCTGAAGCAGGCACAATTATCAAATATACGACAAACGGAGATGAGCCGACATTAACATCTACAACATACACCAAACCAATAACAATCAATGAAAACGCCGTCATCAGAGCCATAGCAATAAGCGGCAGCAAACTGCCCAGCGCCATAGCAAGCAGTACGTATATTTTTGATAAAACACACGACATTCCGATCATGTGTATATCCTCAGGCAACTATGGTCTGTTCAGCTATGACTATGGTATCTATGCAGCCGGCAAAGGGCATACCGACTCTGAATTTCCATTCTACACTGCAAATTACTGGTGGGATGCCGAACGCACTGTATCAATTGAGTACTATGAAACTGACGGGGAACTAGCCCTTGACTTTAATGCCGGCATACAGATATTCGGAGGCTTTTCACGTGCGCTTGACCAAAAATCATTTATCATTCATATGCGTGATGGATATGGCCTTGATGAACTCTACTACCCCTTTTTTGAAGGATCTGATGTAAACATATATAAAGATTTTATATTACGCAACGGCGGACAGGATACGCAAACGAAAATGAAAGACTATTTTATCTCAAAGTGCGCTATAGAGGAAGGAAATCAAGACGGTATGCGCGGTCAGTCCGTAGCTGTCTATATCAACGGAGAATACTGGGGACTATATAACATAAGAGAAAGAATAAATGCAGATTATTTATCCTATCATTACAATCTTGACACTGATAATATTAATATTATTGCTGCAAACGGCGTTGCCCTGCACGGCAATAATGAAGACTGGCTTCAACTACAAGAGTTCTGTATGAATAATGATTTCACTATACAGGAAAACTACGAAAAACTGATAAATTGGATTGATATCGAAAACTTTACCGATTATATAATTTTTCAGACTTTTTTTTCAAATACCGATTCCGGCAACATTAAATTCTGGCGGGATGAATCCAAAACTATGAAATGGCGTGTATTATTTTATGATGTGGATGTATCATTACGCGATAACAGCTATCACCTCGAAATGATAAAAAAAATGTTCGGACTATCCGGCGAATATATCGGTTTTAGCCCTCATATACAAAAAGCCCTGATACAAAATCCTCAATATCAGGAATACTTTTTGCAGAGATATGCTTATTATCTTACAGAGGTTTTTACAGATGAATATCTGGAAAGCGGAATTGACAAAATTGCTGATACCATGAAAAATGAAATGGTTTATCATGCACAAAGATGGAAATATTACGGCTCATATGATCAATGGCTGGAAAGTGTAGAAATTTTTAAAAACAATGCACTAGGCCGCGGCGAAATTGTTGCCGGTTTACTGCAAAATTTTATGAATGTAGATGATGATAAAATGAAGGAATTAATCCCGTGGTATCAGCCTAGTCAATAGAATCTCTATATAAAATATCAAAAGCGGCCAAAAAAGCCGCTTATAGTCAGACGCTAACCCATTTGATATCCTCGGTTATCCAGCCGCCTGATCTGATGTCAGTCGCCCGTTTTTTTATCCCCCACTTCTCACCCATTTAGAGGGCAAACCTAAGCGTTTTCTGACCAAACAGGCAGCTATATTGGACGTTTTCCGGTTTTATTGCACCACGGTTGCACCAGAAAATTCGAATGAAGAAATGTCCATACTGCGCAGAAGAGATAAAAAAAGAAGCCATCCTTTGTCGGTATTGTCGAAAAGATCTACCTCCCAGTAGTAGCGATAACCTTCCATCAGCATTTTGAATTACGAAAAAGAAATTCCATGAAAAAATGTCCCTATTGCGCTGAAGAAATTCAAGATGAGGCAATTCTTTGCAGGTATTGTAAAAGTGACCTAGATGTAAGTCAAAATTTAAAAATCAACACATAAACCTGCTCTGAATAAGGGAATCTACACTCTAGATCTAAATGATTTGATGTCTCTTTCAAGAGCCTGGGCAGAAAGTTATTCAAAAATTCCGGAAGAATTATCAAACGAAACAACCCGCGTACTCACCCGCATATTAAAAGAATACATGCCTCCAATCCAAAAAAAACATATCAAGTATAAGTACTTTCCATTAAATCAACTTGAAATGGCTATCAAGGAAGTAACTGCTCATTCCTTAGGTTGGTGCTATATAGCAAGTTCGATTGGAATAGAAACTGGTTTTGGAAACATTCCAGATAAGAATTTAGCAAAGTATATAGAAAGAATTAATGAGCCAATTCTAAAATATCTTGCTGGTTATATAGATTATTTATGGGATCGAAGAAAATTTAAGGACAAAGAAGCACACAATTTGATTGATTTATTAAGGAATATAATTATTCAGGGGTCAAATTCTCTCGTAATAACTGGATCGAAGTGAATTAAATGAAACTCCCATCCCAACCTCACTTGAGGACTTCTGAGAGCTTTTCTACCTCGCTTTTGTGCTCAAATCTGAGCATGGCCAGAAATTGCTCTACTTCCTCACTATGTGGTTCGGGATGGGTCCAAGAAGGTGGGCGGTATTGGACTCGAACTGAACTGGATCAATTCTGTCACCTTGTTCATTCTGTATCTTTTCAGTAAAATGTAGACCAATTAGATGATTGATGCTAAATACACCCTCCATCTTGGGAAAAAGCAAGTCGCTCTTCAGGTGAAGTGGAAATGGAATTGAATATCGTAGACGTATATGCGGCAGTGACCTACCAAGAAACGATTTTAAACGCTGTCAGGAATGGCGAGAAAGCTGGGGAGGTGCCGGCCATGAACTAATCTAGGAACGTAGTCCTAAAAAAGACAGCGCTTCTTACCACGGGAGAGAATAGAATTATGACAAATGATCCTCAAGAATATCCGTCAAATGAGACAAACGATAGTACAGACCGAAAACCCATTAACATTGCTCGATGGGCGGGAATCACCCTCAATCTAATCCTGATAGTTGGATTACTGCTGCTGCCTGGGCGAGTTATCCCTGCTGCCCAAGAGGTTCTAACCTCGACTGCTGGCAGTTTGCGAGTGCTGTCAGAATCATTCAGTAGGATCAACAGTACTTTAGAGGTTTCAACCCAAGCCCTGGAATCCACCTCAGATGCCCTGGGGCACACTTCCAGTTCGATCGAAAAGTCTACCGCTGTAATTGACTCGGCCTCCGGGATCATGGATGACATTGGAGATGGTTTGATCACTGGTGCGCAGGGAGCCCTGGAGCGAGTTGAAACAGCCTCTACCACAATAGATAATGCTCTGGATCTGCTTGGCTCCCTGGGTTTACTGGATCAGAGCGGACAGAATTCCCAGGCTACGCTTAGTGAATCTATTAGGGATTTGAACCTGGTCCTGGACAGCTGGCCAGCTGAATTCAAAAACCTGGGCAATTCCTTGGATGAGGTCACTCTGGACATTGACGAAGTTACAGCTTCTCTCGATGAGATCAGGGATGATGTGGACGAGTTTTTGTCTGAACTAGACCGACTGATCGATCAGTTAGAAATCCTTTCCACAGATTTTGCTAATACAGCTAACCAGCTCGATCTATGGGTAAACAGAGTACCCTTGCTCAGCTGGTTGTTTTTTGGGGTTCTGGCACTGGCGTTGCTGGTTAATACGTTCATCCAGGCCTCGAATATACGGGAGCGGGGAGAGATAAATCTAAAAACTTCTGGGAAGTGACCCTTGCCCAAGCAGACAACCTGGCATTGAATGAGGTCTTTGATCACTCAGCCTGATAGTGGGATGATTGGCTAACCAGATTGAAAACGCCCATTGTTGATAACTGGAGGTCCCCGTATTTAAGGATGACGTTAATAAACCCTGGCCTCATCCTTGATATGAAACAGAAATCATCCTTTGGGTTGTTGTGGCTTTTAGATTAATAGAATATATTGCTTCCAGTGAGTCCAATCTGTACTTAGTAATCATCACTTATTGGAGGAAATCATACAATTAACACCCCCTAAACAAATCGTTTTCTGGATTTCAGTAGTACTGGCCGTTGTAGGAATTATAGGGTCCTTCGTGGTAGGCCCCGTTATGTTCTGGTTTGTCGTGGCTGGTTATGTCCTGTTGGCCTTAGGCAATTTTGCCAAAGGTTTCTAAGTCTGACTTTTCGAAAGTTCGATTCAAAAACTCCGGACTCGCAAAAACCTCCAGTATAAGAACTGGAGGTTTTTTTTATTAACTATCCAGAGTTAATTTCTCAATTTTTCTATCGTACGAAAGGATGAGGTCTGCCGAGGTAAATCGTGCTAAAAATTGATTGTCTTTCATAGAGTTTATTCATATGATTATGGATAACGTTTACAGGGTATATTTGATGCCAATTATCCATGAAAGAGAATCTTACACCGAATGTAGTGTACTAACTCCTTCAGATTTTATTTGGAGGAAAATATAAACAGAAGGTTTAGTATTGCGGAGATTAGGAAGAAATAAAGTACCCGGAGAAAGCATCAGTACCACGGGTTTATATAACATCGTTCAAAAGCGCGGTGCGATGATCGGTAAACCCGAGCTGTAGCCGCATGATCTTAGAAGAACCTATGCCGAACTTGGTAGACGCGCTGGTGTGCCGATATCTCAGATCAGCAAACTGCTGGGGCATGCCAGTATTGAGACCACCCAAGATTACCTCAATATAGAGCTCGATCTGGAGATGACCATCAGCGATTTTGTTCCGTTCTAACCACTCCCGATACGGACACACTGAGTATATCGTTCCTGTAAAATTATTCTTAGACACATTCTCTTCGCGCAAACCTACGACCTGCTAAGGAAAAAGGGTTTATTGGTAATTATGGCTAGCAGGAAGATATCCCCCTGACCTTCCCAGCAGCCTCACCTTGGACGAGTTTCTCCTATTGCCTGGCAACATATTAACTTCCTTGGAAAATTTGAGTTCTTGACACACCTGCGCCCATTGATCTTGAATTGGTAGTTCGGGAGCTAGCCCAGGGATCAGTCGACATTTACGAAGATCTGGATTGAACCTCTTTGAGGGGATGTGCAAAAAACCCCCTACTTCAGCATATGGAAGTCGGATTTAACCGACTCTTTTCCCAGCACGAAGGGCTTCCATGAACTGAGCAGGCGGCTTCAGCCCCGCTCTCGTTGCACTAGGGCTAGGGCACTAAAAAGAAGTGCCGCATAATATATACAGCCGCTAGCACATATAAAAGTGGATATAACCTGAGCATCTGCGTATCCAATCGCGTGGCGAGTTTATGCTTCTCTACAATTTCCAACCGTTTAAGCACCACATTAAATACCACGACAAAAGCTGTGATGACAAAAGTGCTGATTAAAGCAGCGTCTAGGGAAGTGAGATAGCCCAGGCGGGGCAAATCATTTGAAATAGTGAAGTTAAAGGTAATAAACAGGAGTAAATTCCCGCCTGCAACATCCACTCGTTTCCCGTAATCTTTTAAGAAAAACGAAAACCAAGAAACAATGATGACCACCAAGATCGGTACAAATATGCGGATAAGGTAGAAACTCAGGTGTCGGCTAGATTTAAAGCCAAAAGAATAACGGGATGTAAGGGTTCCTGTACTGGCTTCCTCGCTACTTACTGTAACGTCAGAACCTACGATATACCATTCTTCTTCACCTAGTTGTGTTCCCAATTCTGTGAACTCTTCATTATCTTGAAAGATGTAAATATCTTCAGACCATAACGAATCTACGCGAATAAAAAATTGCTGTGTGTCAAAGGGGAATGTCTTAAAATTAAAGTCAGGTGCCTGAAAAGTTGTGCTAAAACGCTCCAGATACGTAGCGTGCCCATCTGGCAAGATAACGACCTCTTGGTTTTGTATCCAACGGTTTCCCTGTTGATTATAAAATGTAAAATCTGGCCATTTATCTCCAAAATCATGAATAAAATCATTGATATTATTTTGATTATATATTTTCTTGTAGCAATTACATTCTTCCGGGCTAAAGGATAGGCGCGGGTCGTACCAATCCATTTTCAACGTAGCCACCACACTAAAATTTTCTGCTTTTTGGTCAATATCAGTAATCTGTTGTAAGCGGATTCCCACATTAACGGGAATTGCTGAATCCAATACAGAAACACCTGTAGCCTTCTCAGTATTACCGGATAAAACCTTTGGCGCATTTAACCCGGCAGTCATACGGTAGTCTCCACAACAGCCAATAATACGCAAACTATACCCGCTACTATCTTCAGGGAATGTGTAAACAAGCGTTGCACTGTCTTTACCACTTTCAGGCACAACCATTGTCATAGGCTTGCCGCCAAAATCCAATAAAAGAATTTTTGGCTCTAAATCGCCTTCGATTCTCTCTACTGAAATATAAAGCTTATCTCCCACCTTAACATCAGGAATGCCATAATAAGTGCTTGGTTTGATTTCTGAGAGCGTGCCTGTGAATATCTCGATGCCCATATTCTCGGGGCTAGCCAACTTGTTCAGGGTAGCGATAAGCGCGGTATTCCCCGCCCTTCCAGAGAGAACTTCTGGTTCGTCTATTCCCACATAGAGGGTGTAATCTCCGTAGGTGTCTTCCCAAAGTGTAGTTATCGAAGATGATGCTACTAGATAATAACTTCCGTCTTCGGGAATAGTAAAGGACAAAGCGGCGGCATATCCTGCCCCGCTATCATCGTCCCAAACTAAAAAATACTTGTCACGTATCGCATTAATGGCTTCCACTGGGTTTTCATCATCAAAAGCGGCATCCATTTCTTGTGCAAAGTCCCTTTGAATCGTATCTAAATCTGTTTCGGCATCTAATAATCCGATAAAAGGATCCAAATTCCCTGAAGTACCTTGCATCAATAAGTAAAGCGTTTCTCCCTCTTTCAGCTCAGACAAATCATAATAAACACTCCCACCAGAATTAATATGCCCATAAAGGCGTTGCGACCTCCCCTCTTCTTCTTGTGCCGCGGCAGAAATGCTTGAACCGATTAACAAAAATAACCCAAGTATTATTAATAACAGAAATTTGGAACCTGTATAGATTTTATTTTGAGACTTCATCTTTTACTCCACTGTGAGTTTTTATAAATTCTTCATGATTGTAATGGATTATAGGTGAGGAAAAAGACTCGTTAAATTCTTTTGGATGAAGAACCGCTTCGCACATGACTTTAGCTTGAGTGTTGCAACTCAGCATTTTCTGAGCGTGGACATTATTTTGCTCACGCTGCGAATCTGCTTGGGTGCGGCACCCAAGCCCAAATCACGTTCATATTGGAGAAGAATATCCTCACATTATGTTGTGGGAATTCCTCCCTTATCCTCGCTGGCAGTTATATGTACATCCCGCTGTGGGTAGGGCATTTCAAATTTCTGTTCTTCAAAAATATCCCAAATTTTGAGCCGTAATGCGCTGGAAACGGGGGTCATCTTTATTGTGCTTGCAACCCAGATTCGTAATTCGTAGTTGATGCTATTATCACCAAAGTCGGTTAGGAAAACTTCTGGGGAGGGGGTGTCTAAAATATCTGGGTAGGCTTTCGCTGTTTCTAGTAAGGATGCCATTACTTCGTGAGGGTTATCGTTATAACTGGCTCCAATTGGGATAATGATGCGTTTACGTTTTGGGCTGTTTTTGTACGAATAGTTGACTACGGCATCCCCTAAAAGTTGTCCGTTCGGGACAATTAATTTGGTATTGTCAAAGGTTCTAATGAGGGTGGCGCGTAGGCTAATGTCTTCTACTATGCCAGCTGTATCGCCGGTGTGGATTATGTCTCCTGGTACTAGGCTGCGCTCGAAGAGTAAAATAAATCCGCTGATGAAGTTGTTGACCAATTCTTGCATGCCAAAACCAAGCCCAACTGATAGCCCACCGACAACAACCGCCATAGCTGTCATATCTACGCCTGCCACAGATAAGCCAATTAGCATGCCTACAAAAACAGTTATATAGCCACTAATGGTCGCGATAATTGGAATGATTGAAGGGTCGGCTTCTATGCGAGGTAGAAGCACATTTGTAAGCAAGTTACGAATATATTTCCCCAGCAAAACGAAGAGGTATAGAACGAAGAAACCGCCCAATAAATGCCCGAAGGAAATCAAGATACCATTTGCGAAGCTAAATTTATAGTTCAGGATGGGAGATAGTGCCCCGACTACTTGAAGTATTGCCAATAGAAAGATAACAGGGCGCAAGACTTTATCTGTCCAGAGGGAGATTTTTTGCGCTTTAAAATGTTGCTTGATGAGTGCCTTAAAAAGGCTGTAAAAGACCCATAAGGCAAAGAAAGGGAGTAGCCATTCTAAAATTAAAAAAGGATATTTCAGTTCTTTAAGAATCTCTACTGTTATTATGCCGACAAACCAAATTGCAAATGGAATTGACCCTTGCTGGCAGATTTTGATAATCTCTAGTATCCAAGGGGCGTATTCTATTCCTTCCCATTTGTTCAAAAGTAGATGTATTCTTCTGAATGCTCTTTTTATAAACCACCCAAAAATCACTCCAAAAAACAGGGTAATTCCCAGATAGATGGCTTCAGGGATTAACTCGTTTGTGAAAAACACTTTGAACCATAGGGTGATGGCTTGGATAATCTCATTCATTTTTTATCCTCTGTCCATTCTGAAGTTTTGTCGTAGATAAAGTTGCGAATTTCGGGATCTGTGGTTAGATCGACTGAGTTGTGGGGGGATATTATATGATTCATCAAATTGGAAAAATGTAATATCTGTTTTTCCTTTTCCCCATATTTCTGTCAGTTTGTCTACGTAATGGAGGGCAGTTGATTCCGTGAAGGCAGGGACCGTTGTGGATCCGTCTGCTAGCACTACGGTGTCTGGTTCCGCGCCGCGGCAGGCTGCCATTAATGTCAACAATGCGCTCAATACTGCGAGTGCAAGCTTGCTCATGGTTGGAATTCCTACTCTAAAAAAAGAACACGGCTCCTTGCGGAAAACCTTTGTGCAAGATTCGCTGACAAGGAACCGTGTTCGTACCTGCTTCTTTATCGAATTATAATGTTAGAATATAATTCACTAGCCTCTCAGAGAGCACACTGAAAAGCGCGATGAATACGGACGCAACCAGCGCGCCCAAAAAGCCTTTTACCCGCATGCCCTTCACAAACTTGTCGCTGATCATCAGGATGATACCCGCCACAATCAGACTGATGGTGTGCGCCAGCCAATTGATTGTGACTGCCCCGGTGAGGTTCAAAAAGCCGAACAACCAGTGAGCCAGTACAGATACAATGGCAATCACAATTGCGGCCGTGAACGCGCTGCCGAAGTTATCAACCTCGAGACCTAAACCGAATTTGCCAACGACCCAAATAATGAAGCCGTTGCCTATGAACATAAACACTACCGATAGAATTATAACTAAGATAACACTGGCACTCATTTTGTTTCTCCTTAAATATTGTTGATAAGTTGAATTTTCTTTTGTAGGGCAAATTTACAAATTCCAGTTGCTGTGGTATCAGACCATGCGGTCTCAGACCTATTCATAAACCCAGTCTACACGATTACGTTAATGACAATAAATACCACCTCCTTTTATACTGTTTCCTACAGTTGTCTTTCTTGCCGTTTTTTTCATTCGATAATTTCCGTGTGCGTCTCTAAGCCTAAATGGTATCACAAGAGACCGATTCCCAGACTGTGCTCTTTGCTTCAGTTATTTATGCTTTCCGAAGTGGGAGACAGTTTCAATGTCCCTCCATCAGCCCACATATCCAGATACAAAAAGCTGTCTTGAAAGAAGAAATTGGCTGTAAAACCGAGATTCTGTACAAATTCGTTGCCGAGAGAGTTCGGTTCACACGCCACTTTGGTC
>Ga0255364_10062_pt1 | contig 31224 bp, 29 predicted proteins | sample ANMaggSSYBR01G12_FD_182087 | JGI IMG/M metagenome (GOLD analysis project Ga0255364, IMG submission 182087) | Sediment cell enrichment communities from methane seep in Santa Monica Basin, California, United Staets - ANME aggregate JGI... | ecosystem: Environmental > Aquatic > Marine > Cold seeps >...
GATCATAACCAAGTTACGAGAAGCGGAAGTATATCTCAGCCAGGGGCAAACAATAGCGCATGCTTGAAGGAAAATTTAAATCAGTGACCAGACCTATTATCGCTGACGCTGGGAAAATGGGGGAATGGATGTCACTCAAGCCAGGAAGCTCAAAGAAATGGAAAAAGAAAACACCCTGCTGAAGAAGCTGGTAGCGGATCTCTCGTTGGATAATGCCATTCTCAAGGAAGTGCTCTCAAAAAAGTAGTTTCGCCCGACAGGAAACGCAAGGCGGTGGATCAAGCAATTGAAGCCCTTGATGTGTCTGAGCGCAGAGCCTGTCGGGTGGTGGGGCAGCCCCTGGGAAAACGGCTATATTGAATCGTTCAATGGGAAGATGAGAGACGAATTATTGAATGGAGAAATCTTTTATATTTTGAAGGAAGCAAGAATCATAATTGAGAAGTAGAGGAAGGAATACAACACGATCAGGCCGCACAGCGCTTTGGGTTATAGACCGCCATTTCCGCTGCGATCATGGTTCCTACTACCAAATTTTATCAACCTGCACTAACATAAGGAGTGGTACAAATAATGGGGCACGTCAAGTGTCGTGTCAGGCCCCAAACCAGAACCGAACTTCCTTGTAGTTGTCAGCACAATATCTCAGAAGCGCCCAGATGAAAACAATCAGACCCCCCATTTCGAGACTCTCCTCAATAGCTACTATCATGCTGTACATTAAATTTTTAGGGCCGTTTAATTCAGCGTAACGCCCCCCGATAAGCTCGACACCGATTGCCCCTCCGATAAAGAGGATCACAGCCACCAAGAAGCTGAGCCTTGTTTTCGTTGGGAGATGCAACATAAATCTCAGGAAGAACAGCGCGAGAACCAGTACAAGCGCGATACCGGGGATGACCCAGGCATAATAAAAAACCCCGAGATTGTCACCGCCCAGCAGTATCCTGATCGGTTTAATCAGTTTTTCATGCACTTGAAAGGCCTCGTCGTAAGCCAAAAACATGAACCCGCTTGAAAGGATCGCCCATTTCAAAACATGGACAGTTCTTTTCTTCCTATTAATTAAGGTGATGATTGCGAGAAGTAGAGATGAGAATATCAATAACAAAACGGAGAAAAAGGTCGGAATATTATTCTCCTTATCAACATCAAAGATGCGGACAAGCCTTATAGGAATGTCATGCCAAAGTACATATTTTGATAACTGTCCTCCGATGCTGGCAAGAACTAGAAGACACGCCACTGCTCCCAATATGCGAGCAATGGTAGATGGTTTTAGTGATATTTGATTCATTTTCATTCTCCTGGGATCCTAACATAAAAGCTCGTTTACCCTGAGGTAACGAAGGGGTACGAAGGATCCTGTAAAGAGCACCTGGCGCTGGTTGGTTTTCGATATGATACTGAAGTAGTTGAAGATGATGAACCGCACGATGAAAATAAAATGGAAAGAATCATTAATGATATATTTTCATGTGTTATCCATTCTTCCAAATCTCTGGAGGGATATAACTCCCCTAATTCTTCCATCCATTTTTTTACTAATTCTCCTCCTGTCGGAATTCCAGATGATTTCGAAGCACCGGATCCAAGTATAAAGCAATATTTTTTATCTTCCCTTATATTATTACAAAAATGATAAAGAAATGTTTTTAATTGAATTTTATTCATAAATATCCTTCCGACCATATTCAGGTATAGCTTTAATCATTTCTCAAATTTATAATATTACAATAAATTCCTTTCTCTACTATTCGAAGTATAGCATGATGTTTTATTGAATCGAATCGCCAATCCATTTGATAGATTGAATTTCTGGTGCAGTTGGGATGGAACTAGTGGAAACTTTGGAAACAGTGGACTTTATTCCCCCCACCGATAAGAAACAATGGACATAATAGACATCTGTGTAAAGGAAATACATTCATTCAAGTGATGGGGTATCATATAATTTGTCTATTATGCACATCAATGACCACTACAACAAATTGATTCTTTTTAGAAGGAAAATTTTGTGATGAAGAAATTGATTTCAAAACATTCTCTCTTCATTCTATTAATTACATTCAATATTCTGTTTGCAGTTTTCTTCGGAAGCGATTTTGGGGACTCTGCTGATGAAAATACGCGATATAACTTTGCTCTTGAATCAATTGCTAGATATTCAAATCTAGAACCAAATCCTCGGATTGGAGATAAAGGTCCTATTTATTTTGTTTTGGCAAAAATCGGAGGAGATTTGATCCGATTGATAAATCCCAGTTTATCAAATATTCAAGCCTGGCATTATAGCCATTTCCTCTCATTTATCCTGGCAACAATCGCTTTTTATTCTATCTGTTTACATTTTCTATCACCACAAATAGCTTTTATTACTTCTGCTTTGTTCAATACCCAGCCCCTACTCTTTGGCCATGCTTTTATTAATCCTAAAGACATACCTTTTATGTCATTATTTTTATTGACCATTTCCTCTGGATTAATGATGGTAAACAAATTGAAAGACAATAATAAAAACAACAACGGAAGTGATTTTTTTCCGGTACTATCAAGATCCATCCGTCAAGATTGGCTTAATTTGAAACAATTTCCAAAGCTAATCTACTTTCTTTCGACATCAATTAATCTTATTATTATCTTACTGCTTAATATTTTTGCGGAACAAGTCCAGTTAAAAATTCAATCAATGATAAATAAACTCAATGTTGGTTGGGTTTACAACATCATAAATAGTCTTGCCCAGACCTTATTTAATGGAGATATCAGAAATGGTATCTCCATCCAAAATACCAAAACTGTTTATCCATATTTAATGATTTTTCTGATAATCATAGTTCTACTTTTTTTTCTTGGGTTATCAATCTCCTATTTTCCAAAAAGCATTGGATTTTTATCAGGTTTTTCATCAAGAAAGGATTTACGCACAGATTTTTCTATCATCTTGAGAAACAAATGGATTTATCTTTCGGGTTTAATCCTGGGGATATCGATCACAAATCGCTCACTTGGATTGGCCGCAGGATTATATATCCTATTTTATTTATGGGTAAAGGACCGGTCAAAATTTATATCAACATCGATAACATATTTGGGTATATCTCTATTGGTTGTCTATTTATCTTGGCCGGGCTTATGGGGAAATCCAATTATTGGGGTCTTTAAAAGTTTCCTCGGAGTTTCAACTTTTTCATGGGGTGGCAAGGTCTTGTTCTTTGGTGAAACACTTTCTCCAAATAATTTGCCCGCGATGTACATCCCAACCTTAATGTCCATCCAATTTACAATTCCAGCCCTGATCCTTTTCCTTGTAGGAGTAACCGTATCCCTGGTAAAAAGATATAGGAATGAGTTAGATAAAACATTGTTTTTCATTATCGCGACCTGGTTATTCCTACCGTTAATCATGATCTTCATTGTAAAACCGTCAATCTACGACAATTTCCGCCATTTTTTATTTCTTACCCCTCCTGTTTTCCTGTTTGCAGGTTTAGGTATTAAATATATCTTTTCCAAGATAAACAATAAAATAATATCGTTTCTCTTTACCTTTGCGATTTTGCTTCCAGGGATTGTTGGAATCATAGATCTTCATCCATATCAATACATCTATTACAACAGTCTCATAGGCGGCGTAGAGGGAGCCTTCCGGAGATTTGAAACCGATTATTGGTATACATCCTATTATGAATCTACAAAATATATAAATCAGGTATCATCAAAAAGTGATACGATTTTGGTTTATGGATCGTGGCAGATTGTTGATTATTATGCCAGGGAAGACTTAACGATAATTAAATACAGCAAAGATGATGAGGAAACACAATTTGAAGAATCTGATTATGCCATTATCTCTACCAGAGGAAACAAAGATCTATACTTATTACCTGATGAACAAACAATTTTCACCATTGAAGAATCAGGAGCCACTTTAGCGGTTGTGAGAAAATTAAAATAGATAGCCAAGGTTATCTGGACAGCTTACTCTATATTAACTAGCACCAGTTTACAAAAAAGACCGGGTTCATTGATGAAACCCGGTCTTTATTTTATTTTTCACTTTCCCTCAAATGAGGGAACAACAGCACTTCCCGAATAGTTTGCTGATCCGTAAGCAGCATAACCAGCCGATCCACCCCCATACCAAATCCTCCGCTGGGAGGCATACCGTAACGCATAGCTCGCAGATAATCTTCATCCAATGGATGGTGTTCGTCATCCCCTTCTGAATAAGCGCGGCCCATTTCCAGGAAACGCTCCTCCTGGTCAACTGGATCATTAATTTCAGTAAACGCATTACAGAGTTCGATTCCACCCATAAATCCCTCAAAACGCTCAACGGTTCCGGGATCATCTGGTTTGGTTTTTGCCAGCGGAGAGATTTCTCTCGGATAATCATAAACGAAAGTGGGCTGAATGAATGTGGGCTCCAGAAATTGCCCTAAAATATCGTCAATGAGTTTTCCCCGGGAAGATTTCGGATTAAATTCCATCTCCAGGGATTTCATCGCCCCGGCAAGATCCTTGGCAGTTTCAAATTTCTGGATATCAATCCCAGTCTGATCAATAATACCCTGCCGAAGTTCAACTCGCTGCCAGGGTTGATCTAAGCGGATTTCTTGGTTTTTGAAGGAAAAAGACTTCGCTCCTAAGACTTCTTCAACCACAAAGGAGAGCATCTCTTCTGTTAGCGACATCACATCTTCGTAGTCCGCATAAGCCATGTAAAATTCCATCTGGGTAAATTCGGGGTTATGCTTAAAAGATACACCCTCATTCCGGAAATCCCGGCCGATTTCGTATACTTTCTCAAAGCCACCCACCAGCAGACGTTTTAAGTACAATTCAAATGAAATTCTGAGGTAAAGATCCTGCTTTAGCTGATTATGATGGGTAATAAATGGCTGAGCAGCTGCTCCGCCATAGATTGGCTGCAGAATCGGGGTTTCTACCTCAAGGAAACCCTTTGAGTCCATAAAATGCTGTATGGCGCGGATAGTTCTTGTTCGGATCTTGAATACTTCCCTTACATCCGGATTGACCGCTAGATCTGCATACCGCTGCCGGTAGCGAGTTTCTGGGTCAGTTAGGGTAGCATGTTGAACAACTTCACCATCCACTACCTGATCTTTGGCTGCGGGAAGCGGAGAAATTGCTTTCGCCAGCATAGTAAAATCAGAGATCCACAGGGATACCTCCCCTGTCCGGGTCCGGAATATTTTTCCTGAGGCTTGGATAAAATCACCCAGGTCAAAATGATCCTTAAAGAAGGTTACCTGGTCCTCACCGATCTCATCTGCTCTAAAAAAGAATTGAATCTTTCCGGTACCATCTTCAATATGGGCAAAAGTAACTTTTCCCATTGGACGTACAGAACGGATCCTGCCAGTCAGTGTAGCCAGGATCGGTTCATGGTCTTGATCATTTTCAACAGCCAAAAATTCCTCGGTCGCTTCCTGAACTGTATGAGTTCGTTCGGTTCTTCGCGGATATGGATCAATACCGAGATCTTTGATTTGTTTTAATTTTTCCAAACGAACTTTTTCCAGATTGGAATAATCTACCATAAGGACTTCCTTGTGATTAAAAAAACCCCGTGCGATGTTTCAGCGCACGGGGGAGAATTCAATTAAAACGGTTCAGCCAATTTTCAGGATTTTCACCGTGAAAACCCCTCCCGGGGCAGGAACATCCACCTGTTCCCCTTTAGCATGTCCCATTAACGCATTGCCTAACGGCGATTCGTAGGAAATTTTCCCTTCCACGGGATCTGATTCCGCGCGTCCGACAACCACGTAGGTTTCCTTCTCTTTGTCGGAAGTTTCAACCGTTACTTTGGTTCCTATCTGCACCAGATCGGTTTTAGATAGGTCATCAACGATTTCAGCTTGCGCAAGAATACTTTTCAGATACTGGATTCGACCTTCTACAAATGCCTGGGCGTTTTTTGCCGCCTCAACTTCCACATCTGCATCTACGCCGAGAGGACTGCCATCCAGGGCCTCTCTTAATCGGTCCGCGACTTCCTGCCTTCGTTCCGATTGGAGGTATTCTAATTCCGTCTTTAGTTTATCATACCCGTCTTGGGTTAGTAACGATGGGGCCATATTGTTTTCCTGCACTATCCAGGGATTTAGTTAATTAATAGAAAAAGAGCTTTTATAAGAGATTTGAAACCCTTAAAAGCCCTACCCTGTGAAAAGTGCGGTTATTCTATCATAGGTATTCTAAGCCTGCAAGGGAGTAATCCTGCCTGAAAAATCAAGGCTCTTCGGTCGTTTTCCATAATCCTACACCCCCCATAGTGGATGAAAATTCCTCAATTTCCCCCATTAATGCCCCCTTACTCTCCCAAAAAATAGTTAGCTGGGATTGATAAGCCAAGGCAGCCTGCTGCCATCTCTGAATCCCTCTCTCCGATACCGTATAAATTTCTACTTCCCAATCTGTTGAATTCCGCATAAAATCCAGGATTTCTTTTCCATCTGCTTCCCTGGCATAGGGATAATCTGCGTAGTAGAAGAGAGGGATTTCCAGCCGGCTTGCGGCTTTACGGGTTACTTCGTGATCAACATGGTTTCCAATACTCAGAGGAACGACAATCTGTGCTTCGGCGGGCAGCTGATCTTTTAGATCGTCTGTCAAAGCTGTTATTAAGTCAACCTCTCCAGGATCCAGTCCACCAAACAAATCATTGTCATTTTGATAATAATAATTTCCTGAGTCAGATTTTCGATAGATACAATCCAGGTATGAAAGGTAATGAGGAGCTGCCCCTACAATCTTGCTGGATATTAGGTCTTCTTCTCTTCGAATTTTTACTGCATTCTCTTCCAACCCCCAATTATCATGCAGTGTTTCAGCAAACTGAGATAATGGATCAATTGGAGCATCCGCGGCAAAAATAGTCCAGATTTCAACATCCTGGCCGGAATTTGATTGTTCCCAAATCAACCCTCCGCAGGAAAAGATAACATCATCCAAATGAGGGGAGAGATAAATCCATTTCATAGTTAATTTGTATCACAATCAATCCAGCTTATCTACATAGACCCAGATCTGTTTTCCATCCGTTGTAATATGAATCGATCCATGCTGATCCGTACGCAGGAGAGAATAACCTGCCAACCGGTCAATCAAACCCCTATCCGGCAGCCCCTGGCTGTCTTTTATACCAACGCTCAAAAACAGTATCTGGGGATTTAAGTTTCTGATCCACTCCGATGGATTACTGGACTGGTATCCATTATCTGCCGCCATAAGGAGTGTTACATTTCCTAAATCCCTGCCCATCCGGATTTCTTCCCGGTATTTTTCTGAAATTCCATAAGGGAATAGGGACCGAAAGTTTTTGTATTCAATCAGGAGGGTTCCTCCCCTGCGGCTTTCAGCAAGTACTGTGATCTTTACACCATCACCTAATTCCAGAATCTGACCTGGCTCTCCATAAATTATCGGAATTGAGTTCTTCTCCAATTCATTTCTCAGATTTTCCGCTTCCCAGCAAAGCGAATCATCCCCCAACCAATATACTTCTTCAGGTAAAAAACGGGGAAGAATACCCGCCAGGGCATCGATATCCTGCTCCACCGGGGATGCTATCAGGATGGTATTTAACTCCCTTTTAAAGGCAGGCTGTCTGCGTCCCAGGTGATCAGAAAGGCGTTTTGTACTGGGGCCGCCATTGATAAGGATTTTTTCCCCCGAGGGTGTAACCAGATATACCGCGCTGCCTGTGCCAATATCCAGCAAATATAAATGCAGCCGACCATCCGGGGCGATGAATACAGCCTGCCAGCATATTATTAATACAATCCCAAACCCAACGGCAATCAGCGAGGGTTTCAAAGCAGCGATAAACCAGGTAATTACAGATCCTCCAAAGGTTATTACCCCCAAGCATAGATATAACAAAGCTATCCACCCCACGCCTATCTCGCCAGTATAAAGAGTTCTGAAAGGCAGCCTGCTAAACCACTCCACTACCCGGATAGTGTAAAGCACAAAAGGATACACCAGTGGAGCAGCAGCCACCCCCAGCGGGAACCAGATAAGCCCCAGGATTAACGCTAATCCCCCTACCAGCATAATTGGTGGTTGGACAGGCAAAATTGCCGGGTTTGCCAGAAACGTATTCAGGGAAAAGGAATGAAAATGATAAAGCATAACTGGAAAGGTCGTCAGTTGGGCTGCAAAAGTAAACAGAATGTATTCACTGACAGGTTGAGTGATTCGCTGGGCAGTCTGCTCGGGAAGAAACCTGGACGAGAATTTAAAGAACCGTTGAGCAAATGGATCTGCATATAAAATTAATCCTAATGTAGCTGAAAGAGATAATTGAAATGAGATATCCCAGGGAAGTTGGGGATTGATGAGAATCATAATCAGGCTCGCCAGGGCAGCCGCATTAATTCCATGCTGCCTTCTCCCAATTTGTTGAGCAAAGATCGATAAGCCGCCCATAACTGCAGCGCGAACAACCGCGGCATCAGCTCCCACCAGCAAGGTATAAAGGCCGATTCCCATCACAGCTGCTACAGCCCCTTGCCGGGGATTTAGGAGCCGGCTGAAAAATCGGGAAAATAAACCTGCCACAATAGTGATGTTAAATCCAGAGATGGCAATAATATGGGTGGTGCCTGTATCCCGGAAAGCCTGCTGGACCTGATCAGGTATCCCGGTTTCAACTCCCAATAAAATTCCTGCCAGCAAGGAGGCTTCCGGATCAGGCCAGAGGCGATACAAAATTTCCAGCGCTCTCGATTTCAGTTCAAAGATACCCCGGAGTACTAAATTGCCTTGTCCATGCTCCAAAACTGCTATTTCCGCCTTGGGCAGATAAACATAAATTCCTTTGCGATTCAGATATTCCCGGTAGGAATAATCCTCATCTTCTGGAGGTGTTTCCAGATATCCAGTCAGCTGTACCCGATCTCCAAACTTGGGGTTTTTTTCAACAGGAATCTTCGCAAGCAACAACCCCTGAACAGGAAAATCCTCCTCCCAGTGTGAGATTTGAATCCGTTCGGTTTTAACCTGGAGATTAGTGACCTGATCCCGAGAATCCGGGAAATCATTGATCACCCCTGTAATGATCACGGAGGAATTTTTATCAGCATAATTTGTCAGATATTCAGGGTCTTCAAAATCCGGAAGAGCGGTAAGGTATCGTGATCCACCCAGGATAAACGATATAAACAAAATGAGGATCATTCCCCGTGGAAAGGCGGATAATTTCTGATAACCCGGATATTTTAACCAAAACAAACCAATCAGAACTAAACTTCCACCAATACCCAGAAGAACCCAGATAAAAAATTTCCAGGGTAGGATATCAGCAGAAATCACACCTGCAAAGAAAGAGCAAGTTATCCAGATAATCGGCATCGTTCTCCCCCACTGCCTTGTATTTAAATGACAAATCCCCCTCAAATTTTTTCAGATGCTATTTATTCGATATTCACCAGTATAAAATTATCCCGCAGGACACGCTTCTCTTCATTGGCTTCATTGGCTCTGTACATCAACTGCTGGGCAAGGATCGCTGTGCCAAAAACAAACAGCCGTCTTGGGGATGGGTTTTCTTCCTGTAAAATCACTTCATCCGGGATCTTCAGTCTTTTACAAAGGGTCTGAATTTCCGTTTCCCCAAAGTTTCCTTCCCCCATATCACGAATAAATTTATTTCGGATATGCCAAATCAGTACCAGGTCATGATACTCCGTTCTGCTGATCAATCCAAATCCAAAAGCAGCTTTAATTCTGGCTTCAAAAGTACCTAATGGGTTTTCCTCACCCAAAAGCATCTTGGAAATCTTTTCGTCTTCTACGATGAAACACTCCAGCAAACGGGCAAGATGAGTATTCAAATAGGTAGTTCCCAGGATTGCAACTGCCCGGTCGCTCTTCTTTTGAAATTCATCAACCAGCCGCTTCCATTCGCGGATAGCTCCAGCTTTTGGGTCTTCCATCTCTATTTTCCTCAGACAAAACAATCAGTTTAGTCAGGTCTTATTTATTATACATGACAACTTGATTTCAGGACGAGAACTAACAATTTTCCAATCTGAAGTACTCAATCGAGTCTTGCTTCGTTGAAGATCCATTCAAACTCATTCGAATAAATTTCCGCAACCTCTTCACTGTGAATCACCAATGTATTCTCATCATTGATCACTTCAGCGCTGCGGGTGAGATTATAAGATCCTGTAATGACTATCTTTTCATCCAGGATGATCACTTTGTGATGCATCTTTTCTGAATAAGTATCTAAATGAACTTCCAGGTCGTGATCACTCAATCTTTGATATTCCGATCCCAGCCCGGATCGCTCCTGGTAAGCATCCACAACCCCCCGGATTAAAATCCCCTGGTTGGCCTGGTAGATAAGCGCATCGGCTATTGGATCGGACGTGAATGAGTAAAACATAAAATCTATCGTTTTATCTGCTTCCAGGATCAACTCGATCATCCGCTCTGCAGTTGAATCATCTGGTGAAAAATAAGTTTCCATTTGGATGTTGTCAATCGTTAATACCGGATGAGGTGTGTTATCCAGAACTATCTCCCCGAAAAAACCTTCCAAAAACATTTCTTCAAATTCGGAGGTGTAATTTTCTGCTACCAGGGTGGAACGGATCCGTACCAGGTTATTGAGATGGCGATAAGCCCCGTTAATCGTCATGTTCATGGATCCTGTCCAAACTTCTGACTGATCAATGATAAAAAATTTGTTATGCATTAAACCATCTGCCTGGTCAGCTACAACTGGAATACCAGCAGCAATCAGGTCTTGGATCTCCGGTCGATCCAGGGAATCTTCTTCTACAACCATCCGGACAACTACACCCCTCTCGTGGGCCCGGATCAAGGCATTCCGGATCGTCCATAAATTCAGGTCATATAAAGCAGCATCAATTTGATGCCGGGCATCATCCAGGGAATCGGCCAGCAATCGATCTGGTCCGCCCCGGAAATTATCATTTGCAATGGCGGTGAAATAAACACTGAAGAGTTGATTTGGAGAAGAATAGCCTGCCGGCGTGATACTGGGAACAGGATCCAGCCACGTGGCAGGTTTTGGTCCACAAGCACCCAGGATAATAACCAGGCACAATATCTTCCCGAAAAGAAGGGCTCGATTATTCTTATTCATTTAGATATTTATCCCCCTCAGGCTGTGCCTAAACAGCGAATGAGCACATTTCTCCGGTGTTTGTGGGTCCTGTGTTCAAACAGGTAAATCCCCTGCCAGGTCCCAAGTTGAAGCTCACCCTCGTCAACCGGAATACTTAAGCTAGTGGCAGTCAAGATCGATCTCATGTGAGAGGGGGAATCATCACTGCCTTCCATAGTATGCCGGTACCAGGATTCCCCCTCAGGGATGAGGTGATCCAGAAAAGCCTCTAAATCTTGCCTGGCTGTTGGATCATAACTTTCATTAATCACGAGAGACGCGCTGGTATGTGGGATAAACAGATGGCAGATCCCATCCCTAACAGCCCAATTCTTAATCAATGGAGAAATCTGGTGGGTGATTGGATAAAGTCCTTTCCCCCGGGTTTCAATTTGGATTGTTTCTTTATACCAATTCACAATATTACCTCCCTATTCCTATTGTACCGGAAAACAAAAAGGGCAGCGAGATCTCGCTGCCCTTTCGACTGTCTTATGTGGATTAACTAGAATTAGTCGTCGGATTCTTCCTCGGATTCTTCGTCGGATTCTTCCTCGGATTCTTCGTCGGATTCTTCCTCGGATTCTTCGTCGGATTCTTCCTCGGATTCTTCCTCGAAATCGTCCTCGGAATCGTCATCGGAATCGTCGCTGAACATCTCTTCGCTCGCTTCCGGTTCAGTGCTGAAAGAGGTTGCGCTCTCACCCAGGGCTTCAACGTCCTGTGCTTGCGGGCCCTTGTCACTTTCAACAACATCAAACGTTACCCGCTGACCTTCGTCAAGGGTTTTAAAGCCGGCTCCACCGATCGCGCTGTAGTGGACGAATACATCGCCTTCACCATTGTCGCGTTCAATAAACCCATAGCCTTTTCCTGCGTTAAACCATTTTACAGTTCCGGTCTCACGCTCTGCCATAAAAAATCTCCTTCGTACTAAATGATATTTACTCCGCAGTGCGTTCCCCCTCGTTCTAAACAAATAATTGCTCAAGAAACGTACGTTCTGCTTCTGCAGTGGGATATTTCCAACTACACTAAATTAATATAGCATGAACGTTGAAGATCGTCAACTAAACAATCTAGAATTGTCTATACAATTTATTTAATCCAAAATATCCCAAGAATTCCCATTTTGAACGGAAAAAACCTCGGAATCTACAGATCCTCAACACCAGGTTGATGAACGGGAAATCATCTTCGCCCGGGCACGCCTAATTCCGGGCACACCTGAGTATAAAACTTACTATCGGCTCCATCCAGATCACCAGGAACCAGACGATGCCTCCCGTAAAAAACCGGGGCTGCTCTCACCTGATGCAGCATATACCGATCCCCTGCACTCAGCTGCTGCTGGAGCCAGTTTTTTCCTGACAAGTGCCCTGCGGGAAGCAGTGGACGGTCCAGTCGCTGAAGAGAAAATTAATAACTCACCGGAAGATCTGACCAGGGCAGTGAAATATTTGGCCGGTTTTTACGGTGCGGTGGATTGTGGAATCACCATTCTTAAATCCAGCCATCTCTACTCCCATATTGGCCGCGGCAGTGGTGAATACGGCGCTCCCGTTATACTGAATCACAAGTTTGGAATTGCTTTTACGGTTGAAATGGATTTTCAGATGACCGGTTCAGCCCCCTTCCCACCCATCACTATGGAATCTGGTAAGCAGTATGTTGAATCGGCCCGGGTCGCCGTCCAGCTGGCTGCTGCCATCCGTTCCCTGGGATATTCTGCCCGGGCTCACATCGACGGCAACTACCGGGTTATCGCTCCGCTGGTTGCCAGGGACGCAGGACTATGGAATATTGGCAGAATGGGTTTACTAATGACTCCCCGCCAGGGTCCCAGAGTGAGGGTAGGAGTGGTAACTTCAGATTTACCCCTGATCCCGGACCAAGTTCAACCAGATGAAAGTTTAATTGATTTTTGTGGAATTTGTAAAAAATGTGCTGATAACTGCCCCAGTCAGTCTATCCCTCATGGAACCCGGAAAGAAGCTAACGGGGCTCTTCGTTGGAAAATAGATCCTGAATCCTGCTACCACTACTGGACCACTATCGGTACAGATTGTGGGCGATGTATGGCAGTCTGTCCCTACTCCCATCCTGATAATTGGGCACATAATATCGTTCGCAGGGGGATATCCAAATCCGGTACTTTCCGAAGAGCAGCGCTGGTGATGGATGATTTTTTCTATGGGAAAAAACCATCCACCAGGTCTAAATCAGTCCTACCATCTATTGGTAATAAATAACTGTAGAAGCCTGAACTCGATCTGCCTATTAGGGTAAAATAGATACCAGATAGTCTGTATTCTTCATGTTAAGAATAGACATTAATAATCAGCAGACTATCTGGTAACTAATTTAGAAGAGAGGCGCGTATGGATCCTGTAATTCTATCCCGATGGCAGTTTGCAATTACTACCATCTACCATTTCTTTTTTGTACCTGTAACGTTGGGATTAGCGCTCTTCCTGGCTATTCTGGAGACTCGCTATGTAATTAGCGGCGATGAGATCTACAAACGAATGGTCAAGTTCTGGGGGAAAATATTTCTGATCAACTTTGCCATCGGAGTAGTGACCGGCCTTGTTCAGGAATTCCAGTTTGGGCTCAACTGGTCGGAATATGCCCGCTTCATGGGCGACATTTTTGGCGCCCCGCTGGCTATTGAAGGATTACTGGCCTTTTACTTGGAATCTACTTTTATCGGCATCTGGATCTTCGGATGGGATAAAATTTCGAAGGAAGCCCATGCCGCTGTAATGTGGATGGTGGCACTCGGTTCCAATATGTCCGCTCTCTGGATACTGATCGCCAATTCCTTTATGCAGAATCCTGTGGGTTACGCCATCAGAAATGGCCGGGCAGAAATGACCGACTTCTGGGCTTTGGTTAAGAATCCAAATGTCTGGTACCAATTCCCCCATGTTATAACCGCTGGAATCTCTGTGGGAGGTTTTCTGGTAATGGCTTTCAGCGCTTACCACTTATTAAAGGGCAACCCCAAGACAAAGGATTTTTTCCAGCGATCTTTCCGCTGGGCTGCCGTTTATGCGTTAGTTGGATCTATCCTAGTCGGTTTGATCGGTCATGCACAAGGTCAATTTTTAGCAACAAATCAATCGATGAAAATCTCAGCTATGGAAGGACATTGGGATACAGAACAGCCTGGATCTTTCTCCGTTATCGCAATTATTGATGAGAAGAATCATGAAAACACCTTTGATATAAAAATCCCTTATGCCCTTTCCTATCTACTCTTTAACGATTTTAGTAGTGAGGTAGTGGGAATTAATGAACTTCAAGCCCAATCAGTAGCTCTTTACGGACCGGGCGATTATATTCCACCCGTCACATTAAGCTATTGGTCCTCAAGGACCATGATCGGTATTGGATTGCTGATGATCCTCGTATCTGGATTGGCTGTGCTCTGGTCTTTTAAGAATGATCTCGAAAAACGACCCTGGTTCTTAAAAATCGTCATCCCTTCCGGGCTGCTACCCACAATAGCGATCACTGCTGGTTGGTTGATCGCAGAAACCGGCCGCTGGCCTTGGATTGTCCACGGCCTGCAGAAAGTTGAAAATGCAGTTTCCCCAAATATCAGTCCCGGAAATATAATCTTCTCCCTGGTCAGCCTTTCACTGGTATATGGGGTACTGATGATTGTGGGTATTTCGCTGGCATTAAAATACGGTAAGAGTGACCCGCCTGCAGCGGATGCAATAGGAGAGTAATCATGGACTTAAACACAATCTGGTTTATTCTGATCACATTCTTGTTTACGGGATTCTTCTTTTTAGAAGGATTTGATTACGGCGTTGGCATCCTGCTGCTGATAATTGCAAAAAAGGATAACGAGCGCAGAGCCGTAATCAACACCATTGGACCTGTTTGGGATGGCAATGAAGTCTGGATGATTACTGCCGGCGCTGCTATGTTTGCCGCTTTTCCTCATTTTTATGCCACCCTCTTCAGCGGCTTTTATATCGCGCTGGTTATCATGCTGTTGGGATTGATCATGAGAGGTGTAGCTTTTGAATTCCGCAGCAAACGGGAGAATCAAGCCTGGCGCAGCCACTGGGACAGAGCATTATTTTTCGGCAGTCTGATTCCTGCTTTGCTCTGGGGTGTGACTGTTGCTAACCTGATGAGGGGAGTGGCTATTGAGGCTGATATGAACTACTACGGTGGTTTAATTCCCTTGCTTAATCCCTACTCCTTGCTGGGTGGAGTGGTTTTCCTGGGATTATTCACACTGCACGGTGCCAGCTTCCTGGGATTAAAACTGGAAGGAGATCTCAAACAAAATGTCAAAGATGTCGCTGGTAAAATCTGGATTCCCGTAGTGATCCTGACAGTGGCTTTCCTGGTATGGACCTTCCTGGCAACAGATATTCTGAATAATCCCGGATTTGATGGGCTGATCCCCGCGGTTCTGGCAGCAGTTTCTCTGCTGGCTTACGGTTGGTTCCTGAAGAAAGACAAGGAAGGGCTTACCTTCATCTTTGGTGGATTGGCCATTCTGTTGGCCACAATCATGGTATTCTCCGGTCTTTTCCCCCGATTGATGATTTCAACGCTTGATCCCGCCTACAGCCTTACAATTTACAATGCTTCCTCCAGCGACTACACTCTGAAGGTAATTACCATCGTGGCAGCAATTTTTATCCCCGTCATTCTGGTTTACCAGGGTTGGACCTACTGGATTTTTAGGAAACGACTTAGTCCGGAATCCCCGGATTTGCACTACTAAACACAAAAGAGGTTGGCTGATGGGCCAACCTCTTTTTTTTTATTCGATAATACTAGACTATATGGTTTCGATTATCTCCTGGATATCTTTGGCTACCTCATCAATGGATTGGTCGCCATTAATCTCCTGCAGGATACGCCTGTTTCGATAAAATTCTATTAAGGGACTAGTCTGAGCCTGGTAAACCGCTAATCGCTGCCGGACAGTCTCTGGTTGATCATCTTCCCGCTGGTACAGCTCACCACCATCATTATCACAAATGCCCGTTTTCAGTGGTGGATTAAAAACAAGATGATGGGATTGTCCACAACTCCGGCAAATCCGCCGGCCGCTGGCGCGCTCGATCAGGGCATCATCCGGTACAGCAACTGAAATCACAACAGACAGGGTTGAACCTAAATCTGCCAGGATTTCATCCAACGCTTCTGCCTGAGTAATAGTTCGAGGGAATCCATCCAGTAAAGCTCCCCCCCGGCAGTCTTCCCGATGCAGCCGATCATTAACCATTCCGATGGTAATTCTATCTGGCACCAGATCTCCCCGGTCAATATATTCTTTAGCTTCCAATCCCAGATCAGTCTGATTTTTAATATTTTCCCGGAATAGATCCCCGGAGGCAACCTGGGGGATACCAAGCAGTTGAGTTAAGCGAACTGCCTGGGTACCTTTTCCGGACATTGGCGGTCCCAGTAATACTATGAATCGGCTTTCATCGGGCATACTGCGACCTCCTGGTGAATGCATAAAATTATCTAAAAAAAGTATAGCACGATTCACTCCCGGTTCTGTTATAAACTACCCAAAATCTGGACGGGTAGCGGGATTAACCACTGTGATACTATAATGAAGACTAATTCAGGTTTACTCTATGCTGCCAAATTCCCGTCTTCTCCGTTTTTCTCAAGAAAGCCGTCTATGGTTGGCGCTCACCATCTTCCTGGGATTTTTATCCGGGATTTTTACGGTTGGGCAGGCAAAATTTACCAGCCGGATTGTCAGCCAGGTTTTCCTGGAAGGAGATGGGTTACCTGAAGTACGGAGCCTCTTGGGGCTTACCTTGGTGTTTTTCACTATCCGGGCTTTACTGGCCTGGTTAAGCAGCCTGAGTGCCAAAACAATAGCTGTCCAGGTGAAGAGCCGGGTTAGAAAATTATTGTTAAAACATCTGGAAGGATTGGGACCTTCCTATACCCAGCGCGAACGGAGCGGAGAAATCAGCGCCACAATTGTGGAGGGAGTTGAAGCACTGGATGCTTATTTCAGCCAATACCTTCCCCAGTTAGTGCTCTCTGCCCTGGTTCCCCTGACAATCTTGTTTTTTGTTTTTCCTATAGATGCATTGTCAGGTGTTGTGCTGTTGGTGACTGCACCGCTCATTCCCTATTTTATGTTTCTGATTGGCAGCAGTGCAAAAACCATCACGGACCGTCAATTCAGCACACTCAGCAGGTTGGCAGCTCAATTCCTGGACAGCCTACAGGGCTTAACCACTCTGAAATTATTTAACCAGGCAAAGGCATATACCCAAAAAATCGAAGAAACCAGCGATGAATACCGGAAAACGACCATGAAAGTCCTCCAGATCACCTTCCTCTCTGCCCTGTCGCTGGAGCTGCTGGCAACTCTCAGTACTGCCGTAGTAGCTGTGGAGATCGGATTAAGGCTGCTGTATTCCCGGGTGGCTCTGGAACAAGCTCTTTTCTTGCTGTTGATCGCTCCCGAGTTTTATATTCCCCTGCGTCAGCTGGGGTTACGTTTTCATGCCGGGATGGAGGGAGAAAGCTCGGCAGAACGTATTTTTGAAATCCTTGATACAGAGCCCATCAAGAAAATAGATCCACAGATTACAGGGAATAAATTTACACCCCCTATGAACCAGTTAGTCCTGGATCAGATCAGTTTTTCTTATCCGGGTGAGAATCAAAAAACACTGAAAGATCTCACCCTTATCTTAAATCAAGGGGAGCAGATTGCCCTGGTGGGCGAAAGCGGCGCTGGGAAAAGCACCCTGGCCAATCTAGTCCTGGGATTCTTCCCACCCGATACAGGAAAAATCCTGATCAACGGGAAAGTGCTGCGCGAAGAGGATTTACGGGAGTGGCGGGAGCAGATCGCCTGGGTGCCCCAGGAACCGGCGCTTTTCCAGGATACAATCGCCGCCAATATCCGTCTGGCTCGACCGGAGGCAGATGATGGCGCTGTGGCTGCAGCGGCTTCCGCTGCCCACCTGGCCGAATTTATCGACTCACTGCCCGAAGGGTATGAGACCTTAATCGGCGAAGGTGGGGCCCGCCTTTCCGGCGGGCAGGCACAGCGCCTCGCGCTCGCCCGGGCATTTTTGAAAGATGCACCGATCCTGCTGATGGACGAACCCACCTCGCAGCTGGATCCAGTTACCGAATCACAACTGGCGGATGCCACCCGGAAGTTAATGGCAGGGCGAACCGTGATTACTATCGCTCACCGCCTCAATACTATTTATAAAGCGGATCAAATCCTGGTTCTTCAAAACGGTTCAGTCGTGGAAAAAGGAACTCATCAGGACTTAATCCAAAAAGATGGAATATACAGCACTCTGGTCACTGCCTATACCGGCGCATCCTACTCTCCAACTGAAAATATTGGAAATGAATTAATCTCACTCCTCAACCACAATCACCAACTCTCCAAATCTCCACATCACCCAGTCTCCTCGTCTCCAGCTCTCCCCCGCTCCTCGTCTCCTCCTTCCCTGCTCTCCCTCCCTCCCCCGCCTTCCCATCCCGCCTGGCCGCGCGGGGTGGGGTGCTTAGCTGCCCAGTGGGAGCGGGGCCGGTGCTCGGTGGTGCTTGGGTTGGTAACCATCGGCTCCAGCATCGGTTTGATGGGAACATCCGCCTGGTTGATCTCAGCCGCCGCATTACATCCATCTCTATCTACTCTACAGATCGCCATAGTGGGGGTGCGCCTGTTTGGTATTTTAAGAGGAGTCGCCCGCTACCTGGAGCGTTTGGTATCCCACAACGTTACCCTGAAAGTTCTCACCCGGCTGCGAGTATGGTTTTATAAATCCCTGGTTCCCCTGGCACCTGCCAGGCTGCTCAACTACCGGTCCGGGGATTTGCTGAGTCGGATCATTTCCGATATTAAATCCCTGGAGGATTTTTACGTCCGATCAGCTGCTCCTCCCCTGGTTGCGTTGCTGATAGGGTTAAGCACTTCATTTTTTCTGGGCAGGTATCATCCAATATTTGGCATCTTGCTGGGAATATTTTTCGTCCTGGGTGGTTTAATTCTGCCAATCTTGATCCGAAGATTGGCCCGGATACCGGGTGAAAAGTTAGTCCTGGAACGTTCCCGTTTAGCAGCAGGGCTGGTTAATTTTATCCAGGGGCTGCCCGATTTAATGATCTATGGACAGGCACAAACCAAACAAAATCAGCTGCTGGTGATTGATCAACAATACCAGGCTGCCCAATTAAGAACAGCCCGGATCAATGGTTTGAATTCAGGTTTGATGATCCTGATCAGCAATCTGGCTATGTGGCTGGTATTGATCACGGCTATCCCATTAATTCAGACTGGAGAGATCCCGGGAGTGATGCTGGCCGCCCTGGCGTTGATAACACTGTCTTCATTTGAAGCTGTCCTGCCCCTGCCCCAGGCCATGGAAACCCTCGCCAGCTCATTAAAAGCCGGTTCCAGGTTATTTGAGGTGGTGGATGCAGAACCTGGAGTGAAAGATCCGGTCAAACCGGCCTCTTTCCCAACCCGGCATTCGGTATCATGTGAAGATTTAAGTTTTCACTATCCGGGAAGTCATACAGCAGCCCTGGATGGAATCAGTTTTCAACTCCAGGAAGGAGAAACTCTGGCTATTGTTGGACCAAGCGGAGGTGGTAAATCAACCTTGACCCATCTGCTGCTGCGTTTCTGGGGGGAATACCAGGGAAAACTGACTCTCGGGGAGAACCAGATATCTTTCTCATCGCTGGATCAAGAAACGATCCGGGAACAAATCAGTGTAGTATCCCAAAATGGTTATCTCTTCCACGATATCATCCAGGCCAACATCAGCCTCGGAAATCCAGATGCTGGAATGGAAGAAATCATATCTGCAGCCCGGAAAGCTCAGATCCACCAAAAGATCCTCTCCTTTTCAGACGGTTACCAAACGATCCTTGGCGAACATGGAGAGCGGCTGAGCGCCGGTGAGCGCCAGCGGATTTTGATTGCCCGGGCAGTTCTCAAAGACGCACCAATCTTTTTGCTGGATGAACCGACCGCCAACCTGGACCCACTGACAGAGCGAAAAATTTTGGACACATTATTTGAGATCCTTAAGGATAAAACTGCTCTTCTGGTGACCCATCGATTGGTGGGATTAGCAAAGGCTGACCGTATCCTGGTGCTTCACCAGGGGAAGATTGTGGAGCGTGGAACCGAAACTGAATTGCTACAGCAGGATGGGTTTTACAAGAATATGTGGTCCCTGCAGAACCGTATCCTGGAGTATAAGTAAGGATTGACCCGGATTAATCCTTTTCCCACTCCTCCAGTAAAGTTCCAAAATAGTTTTTTTACTTGGAAGCAACTTTTTAAATTCATCTACGTAAAGTAATATCCGATCCAGATGGAAGAATTAATAACGCGATAGAATTAATTTATGCCAATAAATACCGTAAGTGAGGAAACCCATGGAAGTTTCTACAGAGATTGTTGCACTCCTGGTAATCCTGGTATTTACAGCACTCCTGCTGTTAGCCATTCGAACCTCAAGGAACAGTCGGGAACAAAAGACCGCTCAAGCTTCAACGCTGGGTTTTAAAGCTCTCTCAGAGATTCCAGATGAGCTGAGTTCCCGGGTAAATAATCTGTTCCGAAATCAACAAACTCAGAGTTTATCCATCACGGAACCCTACCACCAGCATGATTTTGAGCGGGATTTATATATATTTGATCTGGATAACACAACCGGGCAGGACACAGAAATAGGATCAGAGATATTTGGGGTGATTTCCCGTCAACTGGCGCTGCCCCACTTTTCGCTTACCTCACTACCTCCCTTTAACACAGATAATATGCTGGGAAACCTGATAGACATGGTCCTGGACAAGGTATTGGATGTGGCTGAAAAATACCAGGGACTCAAACGGATCGAGTTTCCAGATCAGCCCGGTTATGAAAATCAATTCGTGATCTTTGGACAGGATGAATATGCCGTTCTTAATATGCTGGATGGAGTGAATCTCAGAGCCCTGTCCAGAAACAAAAATTACCTGCATTTGGCTGGGTCAGGGGATTTCCTGACTATAGATTTCAGTATACCCACCACTCCCCGGGATCCCAATCGAGATTTCAGAGCCCAGTACCAAGAATTCTTGAGCCTGGTGCAGATGTTTGAAGAAGGTTAGTATATAACAAAGACTTAGGAGGAAAAATGGATCAGAAACAAAATGGGATATTCCTGGCATTAATATCCCTGGTTTTAGGGCTGGCTGTTCTGGCTTGCGGAACCGGCTACCGGACAACCTCTAGATCATCAGGCAATTCAGGCGAAGTTCGGGTCCGGATGAACGAAGCCGATGGAACCGATAGTACCAATCTGGAAATTAATGAAGATTATAATCACAGCAGAGTCACCATTACCGCAAGCCTGCTGGTAGAGTCAGGAAATTGCCAGGCAACTCTGATTGGTCAGGAGGGAACTATCATCAGTTTAAGTGCCTCTCCTGAAAACCCGGCAGAAGTATACGGAGACCTGGTGACGGATGCATTTGGTGAAATTGAGTTGGAAACAATTTGCCAAAATGCAATAAATGTTGATCTGACTATTTCTTATGTACGGTAATAAGTTCAAATAGCCTTACCAACCGGCAAGAAATTCTTTACGCAAATCATATCTAATTATATAGATCGTGATGTTATAATGTATTTGACCGGTCAAAGTTAGACCTATAAGGAGAAATCATGGCTGAGAAGAAAAAAGGATTATTTGGTTTGTTCGGCCGCAAGGAAGAAGAAAAGAAAGTCGAACAACCCACAGCAAGTAAAGACGCAATTCAGGAAGCAAAACTTCGCACTGAAAAATTTAAAAAAGAAACGGCTGGAAAAGTAAAAGCCCAGGATATGCAAAAAGAAAAAGAGAAATTAGCCGTAAAAAAACATGTGGTCGTCAGCGGCGATACCCTGAGTGGAATCGCGAAAAAGTATTATGACGATGCTGGCAGATACATGGCGATCTACGAAGCCAACAAAGCAGTCATCGGTGATAATCCGGATATGATCAAAGTCGGTATGGAATTGGTCATCCCCAAACTTTAAATTATTCATTATAAAAAAACCTTCCCACACCCGGGAAGGTTTTTTTTATTAAATTTTATTGAGTAGATTTAGGCAGGGTTCCTGCGTAAAAAGGAGATAATCATGGCAAAATTAGAACTCGTAGAAGGGATCGGTAATCAATATGCCAGTCAACTTCGGAGAGCAGGAGTCCGGAGCACCTGGAGCTTATTGGAAAAAGGCGCGACCCTCAAAGGTCGGGATGAGATTGCCAGAACTGCTGGAATCAGTGGTAAATTAATTCTAGAATGGGTCAACCATGTGGATTTATTCCGCATCAAAGGTGTAGGAGAAGAATATTCCGACCTGTTGGAAGAAGCCGGTGTGGACACCGTGGTCGAATTGGCGCAGCGTAATGCCTCCAATCTGTATCAGACCATCCTGGTGACCAATAATAAAAAGAAATTAGTCCGCCGCCCACCGTCCAAAAAGATGGTAAACGATTGGGTTACACTCGCCAAAAAACTTCCCCGCAAGGTTTATTACTGAGTCTTCCTCAGTGTATAAACAAGGTTGCAGCCATATAATATTAATCAAAAAAAACCCGCGTGTTGCGGGTTTTTTTTTGAAATTACGGGTAGAGCGATTTATTTCATACCGCCCATCAGGGTTTGAAGCAGCACATCAGCTACCAATTTGCTGGATTGTGCTCGGTGAGGTGTTTCTCCCATTTTACTGGCAGAGATCACCGCATCCATCGCCGCTTCAAGGTTGCTGTCCCCCGATTCCTTGGATTCCATAAAAGCTGCGCCGGCGCTGAGAATGTCGCCTAAATCCAGGCCGTCTTCTCCACCGATGCTTCCTGCCAGTGAATCCAGCAGACCACCGGCTCCCTGGGTAACGGAAGCTTCTCCCCCACCCAGCATAGTCTGCAGGAGGGGAAGCAATTGGGTGGCATCCAGGTCCCGTCCCTGGAAATATTCCGCTGCCTGTCCCAGCCCTTTAGCATACATCGCTGCTGAACCGCTTGGTTTTTCGGTAAGCAGTTCACTGGCCTTGGCAAGACCGCTGGTGACATCCCCACTGGGGGCGTCTTTCATGGCACCGGATACCAGGTTAAAAATATCTACCATGTGGTCGCCGTGATCCTGGTTGTATTCATCAGCCTTATTAAGCGAGGCCTTGTTTTCAACCATGGTTTTGGCAACAGTTGAAAATAGTTTAACAAGATCTACATTACTGCTCATCTTCTATTTCCTCCTGGAAAACGAAAAAAATTATTTCTTGGGGGGGATTTTCAAGACCATACCAACTTTAATCTGATTGGGGTCATCACCAATCAGGTCTTTGTTGGCTTGATAGATATCCTGAAAAGTTGAATCAGAGCTCTCGCCGTAGATTCTTTCAGCAATGCTGGTCAGGGTATCACCGGCTTTGACGGTGTAGGATTCAGTTGTTCCAGATTTTTTAGGATCAAAACTAAATCCCTTGGGTTTTGCTTCATTTTTTTTATCTTCTTTTTCCATCGTATTTCTCCTTTAGATAAGGGATCAATAAGGAAATTATAACTGGTGGATAGAAGCCGGTCAATGAAAGAGGGAGTTATAGAATCAACAGAGTTATTAAGAATAGCGACCCCGGAGTGAAAAAACCTCCGGGGTCTATTTCCCCCTTCCCCCTCACCGCGAGATGTTTTTTAGTAGTAGGATTCGATATCTGAGTACCATTCTTCCAGGAAGGCATCAAAATAAGTTAAATGCCGTAGATTGCTGCCATCGATATTGATGATGTAGATCCCCCTGGGAGAATTTTTATCGGGGCGGCTTACAAAGATGATTTCCTGGCTATCATCGCTGAAACCTTTTACGGCGATATCCCAATTTAATATTTCCACTTTGTTCTTTCCATCAATATCCATGACTATGAATCTATCTTTCCGCTTTTTAATGATTTTGAATATACCTCCAAATTCAGCCTCAGAATAGGCGATTTTTTTTCCATCAGGAGTGAAATAATAACTACTGTTCAAGTCCCCCCGATTTGTGAGCTGTTTTCGGAATAATCCATTTTTATCCAGCAGACATAATTGGAATCCTGGATATCCTGTGGCTGCATCCAATCCAGCACATGTCACAATAATATGTGAACCGTCTGGAGATATTCTGGGGCCTTCATTCAGGGGTGAGTTAGTATTCAAAATATTTAACTCACTTCCATCAATGTTAACAATCGCTAAACCGTTATTATTTGTTTCTAACCAGGTTACAGTAAAAATTACCTTGTTGCCGTCTGGAGAAAAACTTGGATTAGTGATAACTATTTCCGTTATATCTTTCTCCCAACTCGCAACCTTAGTTCCAAAATTTTCAATTAGATCATAGAACCACAGAGCTTGATGAATATTTCCATCAACATTCTCCCCCTGAACATAGGTGATGAACTTATCACCTGGTGATATATCTACATCATGCACAAGATAATCAAGTCGGTATCTTTTCGGTCTATCGTATGCAAGATTAGTCAGATATATGACGGTCTCGCCATTAGTCACCTTAATAAAGGAGATAACCTTGTTCTGTAAATGAGTGGACAATTTTGATGGTTGTTCAATATTAATGACATCTTGGAAATCGCCTTCATTAATTCCTCTACATCCACACGTGAATAGGAAAAACACAAATATATATACATTTAGGGAGATCATGTAAATCTTAATTCTTTTCATTTAATGTGCACCACCAAATACTTCGAGTACCCCTGATCCAGCAAGAAAAGCGATAATTGCAGGACTAAATTCAATTGCAAGCAGAGTAAAAACAGCAAGAACTATTATTGCATCCATTCTTAATGTTTTAGTATCACACTTTAAAACTGAGACTAACTTTGATTGGATGGAATCCAATGGATCATCATTACTATACTGGATCCCTTCTTCTTTATACTTATAGGTCAAACCTCTCCAGGTAAATTGGATGGAATGTTTTGTGACCGTATAATCATAACCAGCTTTTTCATCCTGCCCCTTAATAGCAAAACCCATCTCCCCCGGACCAAAGATATAGCTGACATCCTCATTAAATTTCACTGATCCTTTTGCTGTTGTAAAATCATAATTAATCAAAGAACCAGGATTCAATGTTAATACTGCCTTTTGTTCAATGTTAAACTTCTGCTCCATGTAAAAGAGCTGCAACAAATTCGGTGGAAGATAGGTCCCGGCTACCAATCCCTCCTGGGTGAAGAGGTTAAAATCCCAGGTTTCCCGGGCAGATAGACTCAATAATTTAGGAAGTTTAGAAGGGTTAATTAATTTCAGGATTTGATCTGGATTATTCAGGATTCCCTTAACCGGCTCAATAACTTTTTCGTTAATACCTTTCAGTGTGTTCAAAATCCAGCTATCTTGATCTTCTACTTTATCTTCCGTAGATTTTTTCTTGTTGGTGTTTTTGGTTAAGATTTTTTGCTTAGCTCCAGACGACAAAGAATCCCAGACTGCTTTTGAAAAGCCAGTCGGCGGGGGTAGAACTGGATCAGAGCTATCAGATAATTTCTCAATTAACCTGATTTCCTGATCCGTTAATTCAGGATGATCTTTTCCATCTTTATCTTTCCGGGGAAGATTTTCCTCAAGTTTTGGGATCTCATCATATCCCACCACCACCCGGACAGTTTGATAATCCGGAACCCGGCGGGTGACGGTTTTAGACCCAACCTGGACCCGCTTTTCCTCATAAACAGGTTTGGTCTCAGTAACGGTTTTATGCCCAGCCAGGACTTTTTTATTTTCATATTTAGGTACTTTTTCTACTTCTGTCCGGTATCCCGCAATAACTTTTACCTCTTTGTATTCCGGAACCTGCCTGGTAATTAATTTTGTAGTTTGATATGCCACTCGTTTAATCACTGGTACTTTTTTCCAGCTGGTCTGAGTTCTGGTTCCCACCTGCATCCTTCTTGAACCGATGGTCCGATAAACTGGAACCTTTTTGATGAATTTTTTCCATTCCTGGACTTTTTTTGTAATATAGCGAGTAACCGGAATCTTCTCTTTGACAGTTTTGGTTCCAACCTTGATACGTTTGGTTATGTATTCCGGAATTTTTTTGGTAACTGTTTCATATCCAACCTGGATTCGCCTGATCTCATAAACCGGAACCATCTTTTTTATTCCTCGAAATCCCACCTTTACCTGGATGGTTTGATAGACCGGGACTTCCAATTCAATTGTTTTTAATCCTCTGTAGACAGTTTTTGTTTCGTAACGCGGTACTTTGATTAGCTCCGGCTTTAAATCGGCCGGAGGTGGTGGTCCTGCACCGAACCCCCTTCTCCTGGGATTTGATAAATTTTTACGAAGCTCTTTAAGTGCCAGCCAGGTTTCAATTGATCCAGTTCTACCAACCATGAGTGTTAACATGGATAAGGCACTGAAAAAACCCATCCAGGGAAGCATTGGATCCATGCTTACTGGAAGGAATTTCTTTTCTACAATCAACCCGGCCTTTCCCTGCATTTCCCACTGATCTAAAAATTCGTCGATCGGAACAGTTATTCTTCCCGCCAGGGGATCGTTACAGGTCACCCAACGGCCATTGTCAGAAAAACCTGTAACGGTCACAAAATGACCTGGTTTGTCCGGACCATCTATCCCCAGCGAGACAACCACCGGGATACCCCGTTGAATGTGGTCCATCAGCTGCTGCAGCGTCCAACCATGAAAAGCATAACTGCCGGCATATCCAAATTCGCGGGCAGAATAAGCCAATTCCTCTACCCCGGTTCCCCATTCATATAACAATCCCTGGCGAGAAATAAATGAGAGCAGCTGCTGGTCTGTTGGTGCTACAGCTCCGGATCCCAGCTCCATAAAATCCATCACCATGCCCAGAGCCTGCAGTCCACAGGTGACTTGATCTGGATCCTGGATGCGGAGCGGCACTGCCAGGCTTTGTACAGTTGATCCTGGTATGTGGTTTTTTTGGGGCTCGAGTTGAATATAAGCGGGCGGAGCAGCGGGAAAAGGCAGCTGGATTTTAAGCGGTGAAAAAATGCCGGAGGGATGGGTTTCCCCCTGATTTCCCTCCGACATCACGACGTCCGGGTTTAACCCGGAAATCTCTGGCGCAGTGATCCGCTCCGGCGGCTGTGGAGTAGGTGAAGCGAGAAGATCCTCCTCCGCGTGAACCAGCGACGGGGCGGTAACCGCTCCCATTAACAAAACTAAAACTGCCAATAGATATTTATGGTTGATCATGAAACCCCCGTTGATCGATTTCACTGAAGCTGCGAAGAAGTTGGTCTGATTATTCCCTCATTTAAAAAAATCATCCCGGTCTGTTGGTTATCCCCCACGCCGTCCGGGATGTAATTCCAGTGTACAACAAGAAACCTTTCCTGTCAATAGTATAACTATATCAGGATATTTTTGTAATTATTATAAACTTTTTGATATTTGCCCTTCGACGGAATCTATTCAGAGAGGAGCGATATACTGGGGTTCACTGTCCACTCGGGACATTATTAACTAAAGACTCAAGATGCCAGAAAAGTACTAGTCTGCCAACGGTAATTGCACAATGAACCGGGTTCCGACTCCCTCTTCGCTTTCCACCTTGATGGTTCCCCCATGGGCACTTACCAACTGCCTGGCAATCGCCAAACCAAGACCGCTTCCTCCGCTGGAACGGGAGCGGGTTTTATCGCCCTTCCAGAACCGGTCAAACACAAATGGTAAATCTTCCGAGGGGATACCAGCACCAGTATCTTGAATTGTGATCTGAACTGCCTGATCGCTTTTATCCACACCCAAGATGATTTCTCCCCCATCCGATGTGTAGCGCAGCGCATTGCTCACCAGGTTGCCGAAAATTTGATCCAGCCGGTGCCAATCTCCTTCCAAATTTAGATCTTCCAGCTCTTCTGGATAATTCAATCTAAGCTGGATATCATTTTCTTCCGCTTGGCCGCTGAAACTGGTCACTACATCCTGGAGCAGTTCTTTAACCAGCAGGTTTTGAATATTTAACTCCAGGTTACCGGTTTCAGCCAGGGAAAGTGTCTGTAAATCTTCCACCAGTCGCTGCAGCAGACTGGTTTCCTCAAGCATCGACTTAAAATAATCAGGAGTGGCCTTGTATACACCATCCAGGGCACCTTCCAAATTACCCTGCAAAATGTGTAGTGGCGTGCGAAGCTCATGGGCAACATCCGCAGTCAAATTACGCCGCTGCTGTTCAGCATGCTGAAGTTCCTCCGCCATGTGATTAAAGGATTGGGCTAACTTGATAAATTCCTGATCCCCTTTTTCCTCCACCCGGACACTGAAATCTCCCTCAGCCAGGGTTTCAGCTGCACCCATCACATCTGCCAGGGGATTAACCCAGCGGCGAACTCCCAGGGACCCGATCAACATACCGATGATCGGCACCAGGAATGGTATGCTGCAAAAAATCAGCCGCCGTAGGTCTCTTGATCCGAGCAGTTGCTGGTTGCCGCCAATTACCAGCCCCAGGACTACACCCAGGAACAGCATGGGGATGCCCAGGAACAAGATCCCACCAAAAAAACGCCAGGACATTTTTCGGCGTTGATGTAAGTGCGGACCCGCAAAATGTTCAAAACCTGCCACCCAGGGAGGTCCGGCATGGCCGGTTTTCCAATCTTTGGAATATTTTCCTGGTGAGTGACGGTTATGATTGATGTGTTTTTTCATGATGGATCCCCCTGGAATTTATATCCGAATCCATAGACTGTTTGTATATATACCGGAGCTGTAGAGTCAGGTTCGATTTTCCGGCGCAGATTCTTAATATGGCTGTCCACACTTCGATCCACGCCATCATAGACGACATCGTGCAGACTTTCCAACAATTGCTCCCGGCTCAAGGGTTGTCCGGGGTGTTTGACCAGAGTTTCCAACAGCAGGAACTCACTTCGTGTCAAATGAATTATTTTCCCTTTCAGACTCAGTTGTTTGCGGCGAAGATCCAGCACCAGATCTCCTGCTTTTAAGGTTTCTTCCTGCAACAGGTTACCCTGTGCCCTGCGCAACAGAGCCCGCACACGGGCTACCAGCGCGCGGGGAGAGAAGGGCTTGGTTATGTAATCATCAGCGCCCAGCTCAAGGCCAATCAATTGGTCGGCCTCCTCTGCTCGAGCAGTGAGCATAATAATCGGCACATCAGATTCCCGTCGTATGGCCCGGCAGACATCCAAACCATCCAACCCGGTAAGCATTAAATCCAGCACGATTAAATCGGGGCGTTCCTGGCGGATGATGGCTAAAGCTTGCTGCCCATCCCCGCTGGTAAGCACAGCGAATCCGCTCTTTTCTAGATAATCCTGAGCTAAACGGGTTATTTTAGGTTCATCATCAACAACCAGAATGGTTTTTTTCATAAGCTTTAGTAGGGATTTCCTCTTTAATTAAATAAGGATAACAGGTCAATCCTCAGAAGAATTATACACTTCGTCTAAAATGAAAAAGCGCGGGAAAATTCTTCTCCCGCGCCATCTCACTTGAAATCAGCTTTTTTTATCAGCTGGTTCTTCCCCATCCACAGGTTTTTTACCTTCTGCTTCTGGTTCATCCTCACATCCACAATCACTATGATATCCGTAATGACGCCAATGGTGTGGGTGGTGATAGAAATGAGGAGGGTACATTCCAGATCCTTTTCCATCCGGTTCGCCTGGTTTCATCCCCCGGCGGTAGATGCTTGCACCAAAAATCATCTTCACCAGGAAGATTCCTCCGAAAAGAATAAACAGGAAGGGCAGGATTGATCCCCCAGGAAATCCCCGGTACATCATCTGAGGATAATACCCCTTGGTTCCCCAGTCATCGTGGAACATGAAATCGCCATCAAGATCTTTTTCCTCGCTGGCTGCACCTCTCTGGTAACCCATGTAGAATGCTCCCCGGGTGATGGCTACTACTCCACCAATCAATACTAAAACCATAATTATCCGGAATGCAATCGCCCATCCGGGGTTTTTCTGAAAAAACATAATTACCTCCTAAATGGTTTTTATTTTATATTACGCCCCTAGTATCTCCTTAAATTATGGAGAAATGATGGAGAATTCCGGGAAGATTGGAGGAGATTGAGAAAAGAGATAGGACCAGGTAGTATATAGCTGTCAAGCCGAGCGCTTCGGCAAGCCTGTCCCGAGTGGAGCGGAACGGATTCGAGGGGCTCCCCTTGGTTTCACTCCCTTCGGCTTCGCTCAGGGCGGTGCAGGACAAGCCCTTCAATATGACCATCGATACACACTCCTCTGAAATGCTACTCAGGACTACTTAGGACGTCTTGTTGTTTCTGTCATTGCGAAACCGGAGGTTGCCGCAGGCTTTCGCGGCAATCTCCTGATAAATTCGGGAGATTGCTTCGTTCCACATGCAATGACAGAAACAGGGTATATAGGTGTTAAATTATTGAATCAAAAAAAAGGCCGGTCAGATATGACCGGCCTTTTTTAATACTCCAGATTATTACCTGCTGAAACTATTAGCAATGATCTCAATCAGCTCCGCATATATCGGGGCCAAATCCGGGTCTTCCCCGACCAGGAAAAAGAAAATGTTTGATTCCCCAGATACGATCTCTAAATCAAACGCCCACTGATAATTACCTTCGGAATCGGTCCACTCGAATGCATTCAAGAACGCATCATCTCCGGTTGGCACAGACCAGGGAGAATTTTCAATAAGCTTAAATGTTCCACCCTCGGCTTCGGACTCAATATTGGCGATCAAATCGGCTGAAACTTGATCCGCAGTCTTCCCGGGTTCTACCAGTTCCTCACGAACATAAAGGAAAGTGTAGCTGGCTGGATCATAAAACGTTACCTGGGAATCTTCTACTTCAATTTCCCAATTCTCTGGATAGGAGAAGACTGCAGGAAAGTCTCCTGCAATATAGGTCGAAAGGGGAATCGACCTGGCATCCTCTGCAGGCCGGGTTGGCGCTAGCGGTCCCGGAGTAGGAAAGTCCAGAGCGGAGTCATCATCTTCAACCAATGG
>Ga0255364_10057_pt1 | contig 31114 bp, 22 predicted proteins | sample ANMaggSSYBR01G12_FD_182087 | JGI IMG/M metagenome (GOLD analysis project Ga0255364, IMG submission 182087) | Sediment cell enrichment communities from methane seep in Santa Monica Basin, California, United Staets - ANME aggregate JGI... | ecosystem: Environmental > Aquatic > Marine > Cold seeps >...
TCGTGTCAAGGATTTCTGCCAGGTTGCCACCCACCTCACGCTGGACATTGATTGCTGTAATAATTAAATCTAGATCATCACTGGGAATTCTCCGATGCAAATTATTTAAAGACTCCCCCATAGATATTCCTAACTGCATCTCTTTTACAACCCTGCTGAATTCTTCTGAAAGAGGTGGAGGCAACTCTTTACTAACAGCCTCCAAGGCCTGCATTGTGGAATATCCAGATCTCAATCCATTTACTACCAGATTTAACATATCAGGCAGCTGATTTCCAAAAGTTACCAAGCGTTTATCTTGTTGCCTTCTCATATAAAATCTTGGTGCCATTCCCCCCAGGATTGCCCCAATTAGGGCAGAAATAATATTCTGTCCGCCTACTGCCCAAGCAAAAAATCCCAACAAGAAGGAGGCGATAACCATAGCGGCGACATATTCAGCCGGTCTTAATTTTAAGTCTGCTTGCGCCAGATTGGTCGCAATTCTATCTCCAAATTTTGATCCTTCAAGTTTGTTATCCAACCACTCAGAGAGAGCAGTAGTTTTTTGCTCTTCAGCCAGGGCTACTGCGTCTTCAAATTCTTCTTCAACGTAATGGGAAAAGCGATCATCAAGTATAGATTGCTCATCTCGGAGTGTTATTACAATACCGATAACGAGTAATACTGCTGATAAGCCGCCGCCGATTATAAGTATTATTGTCATGGAGATCAGCCTCAATAGCAGATCTGGTAATTCCTAATTATCCACGTTTAACAGAAAAGATCGATGGTGGTAGATGGATGCCATAAGCTTCAATTTTATCCATATATTTTGGCCTAAGTCCTGTAGGAATCAATTCTCCTAAAACTTTTCCGTCTTCAACTGCAGTCTGTTCAAATCGGAAAATATCTTGCATGGTTATCACATCACCTTCCATACCAACGACTTCAGTGATACTGACAACTTTTCTGGTGCCGTCTTGCATTCTACTCTGATGAATGACCAGATCAATGGCAGATGAGATTTGTTCCCGGATAGCGCGGATAGGCAAATCCATTCCTGCCATCAAAGCCATTGTTTCGACTCTTGCCAAGGTATCTCTGGGAGCATTAGAGTGTGCTGTTGTAAGAGATCCATCATGACCAGTATTCATCGCCTGGAGCATATCCAAGGATTCTTCACCCCGGATCTCACCTACTATGATGCGGTCTGGACGCATACGGAGAGTATTAATTACAAGCTGGCGGATTGTAACCTCTCCTCTTCCTTCAATATTAGGTGGTCGTGACTCGAGTGTTACAACGTGGTCTTGACGCATTTGGAGTTCAGCCGCGTTTTCGACAGTAATGATCCTGTCATCGTTCGGGATGAATGAAGATAACACATTTAATAAGGTAGTTTTACCTGAACCAGTACCCCCAGATATAATAATGTTAAACCTGGCTTTCACAGCTGCTTCCATAAATAATACTGCACCAGGGGTTAAAGTACCAAAATCTATCAGTTGCTCTACAGTAAAAGGATCTTTGGCAAATTTTCGGATTGTCAAGCAGGGACCTATCAGGGAAATCGGCGGAATAACAGCGTTTACACGGGAACCATCTGGTAACCGGGCATCAACATAGGGGCTAGATTCATCAATTCTCCTGCCGAGTGGAGCAACAATGCGGTCAATTATCCGCATAACGTGTTCATCACTTTCAAACGTGATCGGAGCGCGATTAATTTTTCCTGCTTTTTCAAAATATACGCTTTTTGCACCGTTCACCATAACTTCTGTTATGTCATCATCTTCAAGCAGTGGTTGTAGTGGACCAAAACCTAATATTTCAGCTGAAATCTGCTCAAACAGGCGGTGTTTTTCCTGTCGGGAAAGCACAATGCTCTCTTCAGTCAGGATCTGTTCAAATAAATCACGAATAGTTCCTCGAACTTTCTCTACCTCGGAGACGTCAATTGAAGGATCTAATTCAGCTAATAACCTATTTTGAACCCGAACTTTTAGATCGGCATAGGTCTCATCTTGAGCATCCTTTCTTGGGGGAGATACTCTGCGGGCTTCTAAAGTACCTAACTTTGAGCCGCCACTAACCAGAGATGCATCCTCATCGCCAGTAGTCTTACCCTGTTCAATTCTTTTTAGTAGAGACATGTTTATTATCCTGATCTAATTTTGAAAGGTAGTTAATCATCACTAACTGAAGCCTCTTCCAATATTGAGAGTCGCTCGCGAATCTTTCCTACTAATTCCAGTACACTCTTGCCGATTTCTTTTGCTCTTCCTTCTCCCATCATAAATGGTATTCCGCGATTAACAGCCGGCACAACCACTTCTTTATCTTCAGGTAAAACAGCAACAACTTTATGTCCGAGATTATGTCCGACTTTTTCAGGAGTTATGGATAATTGTTTGTCAAACCGGCTCATTACCAATACTATCTTTTGTTTATTAATACCGAGATTGTTTATCAGTAAATTTAACATCATTCTGGTGTTGATTATTGCTGGAATATCCTGGGATGTAATCATCACTAATAAATCGCTGCCATCCAGTGTATCTATAGTTACATCTGACAAACTGGAATCTACATCAACAATCACATAGGAATACATCCTTGCCAAGAATTGTAAAACTTTTACGAATTGAGTTCCTGATATTTTCTCAGCGTCTTCAGGATGTGGCGGCGCAGCTAGAATATCAATCCCAGATGACTCATGGTGTATTACTACATCTTTGACAAGTTCAGGATCAATCTGTTCAGCATGAGGAGTCAAATCAATTACCGAGGTCCGGCCTCTCTCGTTGAGGAATACTACAACATCTCCAAATTGCAAGTTTGCATCAACAATTATCGCAGGTGTATCTGAGCTGTGAAGTGCTACAGCCAGATTTGTGGCTATGGTAGTGGTGCCCACTCCACCTTTAGGACTGTAAACTGCAACTATCTTGCCCAAACCTGACAGGGAAATTGTTGTCCCTCTGGGGTCTGACAATCCACCTGTTCCCCTGCCAATATAATGGGATTCCTGGCGGATTGCTTTCGCTTTAGCCCCTGCCCTGCGAATGACGTTTACCAACTCATCGCTTTTTGGAGGTTTTGTTAAGAAATCTCGCGCTCCGGCTAACATAGCCCTTCGCATGTAATTTGTATCTCCCTGAACAGATAAAATCACTATCTGCGAAACAGGAGCCTGTTCCTGGATCCGTTCTGTAGCTTCGATACCATCCATGTCAGGCATGTTGATATCCATTAGAACCACATCAGGATCCAAGGCTATTGTTTGCTTAATTGCGTCTTTGCCCGTTCTAGCAGTTCCTACAACATTGATATCGTTCTCAAATTGCAAGAGCCGGGCGACATTTTTCCTTGTTTCTTCTTGATCGTCAACGATCAAGACATTAAATTCTTGTTCTTCCATATTAATTTTTCAGTAAAACTATACTATTATTGATTAGGGTACAGGGGCTGGTTCTCCAGAACCTTCACCTGGATCTGGTACTGAATCAACCCTGGGGGCCAATCCATAAGGCAATTTTGCAGGAAGCGGGATTGAGTAATCATCCAGGAAAAATTGCATAGTAGCAGTCTCTGTGTCGACCACAGTACTATCCCCAGCGGATCTCAGCGCTAGACTGATTTCAACACCACTGTCGATTAAGTAGGTAAGATTCACAGCCTCCTGAGGAGACACAATCAGCGTTATGTTATCAGGTGGAGATACATCGGGTGGCGACGGCGCCTCTACTTCACCCGGAAGAGGCTCAGGAGTGGGAGCAGGTAAAGCTCCAGCATCTAACGTTTCGTCATAATTGAAATCGCCAATGTGTAAAACCGTTGCACTTGGAATAATTATTTGGGTTGCTAGCCTGGGTCTCTGATCTTCTGAAGGGATTAAGTAAATACTATCTCCTTGAAAATCGATCAGATTTTCAGTTCGGCCGTAGAATGTGTAATGATCCCATAATTCAGCATGGGCTGCCACTCCAGCAGGCTCGCCTTCTGTGCTAGTAAGCGTAATTTGAGGATTAACAAGTTTCGCAGTTTGGTTTGGGAGTACAGTCTGGAAATCTGCGTCAAGATCAATAAACTGCATAGAAGCGATCACAACAACCCTGTCTCCCGGTCGGAGAGCGTAAGAAACACTGGCAAGTCTGTTAATCGGAATTGATTTAGCTACCATCCCTTCAGGAATAGAGAGAGAGGCAACTGATCCCGCGTCTGACAACTGAGCAGCTGAATCCACTAGCATATTAACTGTCAAGGGAATACCGCTATCCAGGTCGAATTTTGCCTGCCGGCCAACAACCTGAGCTAAGTCAGTAAACATCCCAGTGATGACAAGGTCTCGAGGTAATGGAATTAACCCCAAAACAGTCTCGTCTAACACTGTACCCCTGGGTGCTTTTTGTGTTATCACCACTATATCAACCCGGTCAGGAACAACCATTTCAGCATTAACGTCACTGGTTGATCCGGTAGGTTTAAAGAAATTCTGATATAACAGATAGCCCCCAACAACCAACAACACCAGAATTAAACTCAAGTAAAGGAATACTCTTCCGCGTCGCATATCATCCTCCTAGCTTGTTGCCTGAATAATCCACCCTTATTTTACCTCATTAATAATCCCAATTGTACTGTTCATCTTTCTACCATAGTTTAACGGATATTATTCATATTTTCTATCAGATTTAATATCAATCCTGTCAGGTTGATTCTGAATTTTTTTAGCACATAAGCAAAACCCCACCAGAAGGTAGGGTTTAGCATATGTGACTTAGTAGGCGGCCACTCGCCTAGAACCTATAAGGTCCGTTTAGATGTTGTCAACGATATTCTGGAAAATATTTGAAATAGCTGGGCCAAGAAGGGAGAGAATAACAATCACTACGACTGCAACTAATACAAGTATGAGCGCATACTCTACGAGACCTTGGCCTTTTTCTTTCGGTGCGAATAACATGGTTTTTACCTCCTGTATTTTTAATTTCCATCGAGGTGTATGCAGACCCTTCAGGTTAGTAGGCATTATAAAGAACAATAAATCAAATTGCAATAAGCATTTCCTTACAATTATGCAAAGACATCCTGCCCCTCAGAACTGGCGGGAATAGTGAAGCCTATTCTAGTTCCTTGGCCAATTGCAGTGTCAACATTAAACTCGCCTTTGAGAATTTCTACGCGATCTTTAATTACTTTAATACCCATGCTGCCATCGAGGGCGTGATCAATATTAAATCCTTTGCCATCGTCTTCCACATCAACAACTACCTTATCTTCACCAGTATCTATATGGGCTCGGATTGAATTCGCTTTGCTGTGCCTAACAGCATTACTAACCAATTCTTGGATTGCTCGAAAAACCATAACCTCGAGGTACCCATCAAGTCTTCGCTCGGTACCCGATGCTGTAAAGTTTATTTCTGTTTCATTTTGCTCTTTGAATGCTTCAAAATAATGCCTGAGAGTTGGGATTAACCCCAGATCATCCAGCATCATGGGCCTTAGTTCAAATATAAAATCACGGACCTTGGTAAAGGTCGCATTTGCATTTGCCTTGAGGACATCCAGTTCTTCTCGGGCTTGATCAAGATCGATATCAAACAATCTCTGCGCAATCTCTGCCTGGAGTATAAAATTTGAGAGAGCTTGGGCTGGACCATCGTGCATTTTACTTGACAGCCTGTGGCGTTCAGCTTCCTGCGCCTGAATTACCGATTCAATTAATTCGGCTGCGTTGAGCTCAATTTCACCACCTTCAAGCAGAGGTGTTCTAATTAAAAATCCGCCAATATCCTGCATTTGCATGATAAAGTCCTGAAGGTGAACCTGCTCAGTCTTAAATTTATCCATTTGCCCACGCATCACGAATAACCGCTGCTGAGCATCAAGAGCTTCTTCGTATGCATTCCGAACATCAACAGAACTGAACTCGTCTGTATTATCTTTAATATTTTTTAGTGTTGCCGAGTTAGCAACCTGGCGCTGTGCCAATTTATCAACTTCGATTTGACTTTGTTTTATCTTTTTAGTAACTCCATCGAGTTTTTGTTGAGCTTGCTGGACTTTTAAATCGAGGCTTTCTTTCAGCTGCTCTGTGGTTTTACCAATTTCGGCAGTGTTATTCAAAACCATAATATTTACTCCTGACTGTTCACGCTTATCTTCCTTGAGAGTATAGCATAGGACCAAAGTCCAAGCAATTCACACGTTGACCCCTGCAAGTTCATGCAGTTTCTAATCTTTAATTTACAATTCATGGACTTTCGTTCCAGATGGTGCTTACAGGAGCTATTACCCACCATTTTATCCAGTAAAGACAGATGAAAGTTAATGCCGGTAGTGGAATAAACATAACTGGATTCTGATCATTTTGATAGGGTTGCCTTGCTGTGAGAGTAAATAAAATCCATAAACCAAAGAACATAAGGCCAAGAGCTGATCCTACAATTAGGGGACCTCTCTTTTCCCAGCGTTTATCGCAAACAGCTAATATCAATATTACTGATGGGAAGAGAATAATAAAATAGTCAGGATATGTTTGTATACCAATCCATTGACTGATAACAAGCGTTATAAACGCAACCCATAAAAATCTAGAAAAGTGTTCTTTTCTTCCATTCCACCATTCATAAATCAACAAAATCCCAAGCCCAGTAAAAATGCCCCATTTTAATGAAATTCCAAAAGATGGAATTAATTCAGTTAGCACAGCTGCGAGTGTACCAGCAGTGTTGTAATCCGGATATTTCAAAATTTCCCATAAGTTTTGGAGGATCCAATTTGGGATCAAAAAATATCCAACAAGTACAAGTATTGTTAGTGTTAAAAAGAACCATCTTATCAACACCCAGCGCTTCTGGTAAACAGCCCAAATCAGTATTATTGAGATCAATAAAATAACAAGTTGAGGCATAATGGTTGTGATTGCCAGTAAAAGTCCGGCGGCTTGATCTTTATTTCCTTTAATCAGAAGTAAAATTGCCGAAATCATCAAAGCGACCAGAATGGCTGTATTTCCATTTACTACACCGCGGACACTGTGGTACCAGGTTAAAGAAAATAATAAAATCAATGCCTGGAGCCACAATGGCGGTGTCCATTCTACTAGTCGAAACGAGATAAAAGTCATCGCTACTATTGATAGCTCCAGCGTGGTCATCCAGACCGCTCTTGCTAAAACATAGTTTTTAATTATGGAAAATGGTGCAAATAAGATAACTGAATACAATGGATATGAAAAACGGATCTGTTGTTCGTCTCCTTGAGCAGGATGCCCATAAGCTGCAATCTGGATCTGCGTTGCGACTTCATCGCCATAAGGGCTGTTCCCGCCGTATAGTAAAGCTCTTGTCCCTTCATAATGTACTAAAAAATCATTTCCTCCAGGATTGTTTTTAGAAAATGCGTAATTTACCCAGGCTAATCCTGCTATCACGATAAGTCCCAGGATTATTGCTATCGCCCAATGATTTATGCGGTTATTCCTAAAAGCCACGTAATTTTATCCCTCGATTAAATCTATCGTTCCAACTGAACGCTGGTACAACCTAACTCCAAGCAAAATCATCAACAACGTCCGAATTGGAATTAAATAGTATAAACTCCAAAAATATCCTCTCGACAAAAGAATAGGCCATTCAAGCAAATTGATCAGAACAAGCGAGGCCCCTAACAAATAAGCCTCTCTCTCTGGAAGACAAAGCAATATAAAAGGTAACAGGTACAATACCCATTGTGGGCTGTACCCCGGACTCCAAAGAAAGAATAAAACCATAGCAAGTCCGCTGAATGAAATTACCCAATTACTTGAGTGGATTTTTGATTTTAACAACAAAAATAATCCAAATGCTCCGAATACAATTAATGTCAACCATGCTGGAATCAATGCTATATTTCCAGTTCTAATTTTTACAGTCTCGGCAATTTCCCGATTAACTCTTGGGTTGAAATTACCAGTTCCCAGGTTTTTGTCCATTAAAGCCCAAACAGTTTCCCATGATCCTTTATTGGCTTGGGATAATATTGAAGCGCCGGTCATTTCAGGGTTGATTATATAGAGCGCCCCCCAGACTATAAGTACAATGCCGAATACGAAAATAGTGATCCTAAATGCCTCTTTAATAGGTCGCATTTTCCATAAAACCGGAATAGCCAGGATTGGGAACCATTTTGTAAGTATTCCAGCAGCGATAGCGACGGCCGCAGGACCATCTTTCCTCTGAAGAATTAAGTAGATGCTCAGCAGTAGGAAAAAAACAGCAATTGGGTCAAAATAGCTCCAACTGTAAAAAAGCCCAACTGTTAAAGCAAAATAGGCAGCGGTCCTTGAGTTACTTTTATTGATATTTAGTTTTTCGCCCAATTTGAAAAAGATTAATATTGAACCCGCTTGGAAAAAGCTAATAACCAACGCCAACAGGTAACTATAAGCAGATTCTCTTCCACTTACCAATAGAAAAATTACTCTAGATAAAAATGGAAACAAGGGGGGGAATTCGGTCCAGAAATCTACATTTGGAGTTCCGAGGGATGCTTGTTGAAAAAAATTCCAATAATCGCCATATCCCGGGATTGTTTCGTAGGGAACAGCAATAAACAGGATTAAACGAGCTAATACAAACAAGATCGCGATGAGTTTAGGGTTCGTATTCTTGAGATTCATGACATATCACCAACAAAATATAATTAACTAATAGAGTGCAACCATAAAATTTTATCGATTTTTCATCGATCATTCACCTGTAATTTCAGCCAATTTTAGAGCAGCAAGATTATTATCAGGCCGTAATTTAAGAATCTTTTCATATAAGGCTTCTGCTAAACCCAACTGACTTGAATCCAAATAGCATTGCCCTAAATTAAATAAGGATTCTATAGCGTCATCAGTGTAAATTATATTTTCAAAGCCAGGAAGCAAATCCATTGCAATACTCGGTTTATAAAAAATATACCAACCGTATTGAGATGTTCCCATTTTACCAATTCCATAAGAAGTTGTTCTTTCTAGTAAGGAAATTGCTTGTGAGTAATACTCTATCGCGCCCATGCAATCTGCCTCAAGCACAGCCAAATCCCCAAGATTGAGATTGATATTCGTCATTAGCCTTCCATCCCTACTTCCCATCCAAAGCGCCGTTTTGAGATTCTTTTCAGCCGCAGGAAGGTCTTCTAGCAACAAATATGTCCTTCCTAGAGCCAGATAGATTTCGGGGCTGTTAAAACTCCGAGCTCTAGTAAACGCAATTAAAGCCAAATCGTATTTTCCTGCATCTAGCAAGTCCCAACCTTCCTTGAGATATGTGTTCTTTTCAACTCCAGGCACTTGAATTTTATTATGCCATTCAGATATCACCTCTTCGCGGAAATAAGTTTCTTTAAAAAATGGTTCTTCCGCCCAATAAGAATTCTGTGTCAGCGCTTGATTATAAGCCTCCATTGCTCGATCTTTTTTTCCGGTGTTTTCGAGCATATTTCCCAGAGTAAGATAAAACGCTCCCTGATTCGGTGATTTCTCTGCTGCTATTTTTACGGATTCTACCCCCTTTTCATGGTCCCCTTTAGCCCATTGCAAAAGCCCCAGATTCATCCAGTTTGTACTATATTCAGGTTCAATGTCCAAGCCTTTTTGATAAGCATCTATTGCTTTATTTAGTGAAATCAAATCAATGATTTCACCATTTAAATCCAGAGCTTTTTTGCCGGAAGCAAATCCATCCTGGAACCAATAAAAGGCATTCTCAGGGTCCAGCTTGACAGCTTGATCAAAATAATCCACAGCCTCTGACCAATTCTCCTGGTTTGACTCCTCAATCCCTTTATTAAATGGCGTGAGTGCCCTTATATCAAAACCTAATCCAATTGAAGCGATCAACCACAATCCTGCGATCGAAAAGTTCCCTATCCAATTTTGTGCTTTCGCTTCAGCCATCTTAACGCCAGAAGATAATAGGGCGAGCAAAATAGCCGGCAATATCATTAATAATGGCATCGTTTGTGGAGTTTCAAAGAGGCTGTGAGCGCTTAAGCCTGCAAAAGCCCCAAAGATTCCAGCTAACTCGATTCGATTCAAATTATCGTGGCTTTTCCACGCGTCCCTTGATATTAAAATCAACGACACAATACATATCAGCAAGCCGCCTATACCAATAACACCCATCTCGGCTGCTATATTAAGGTATAAATTATGCGCATGAGTAAGCAGCATATTTGGGGGAATAGATTCTACTTTGAGGTATTCAGATCCAAATGTAAAAAGGCCATTGCCGGTAATTGGTTTCGCCTGGATCATATCCCAGGCGACAACCCATATATAATCTCTTGAGCCAAATATATTTGACCAGTCAGTGGGATGCGACGGATGGCTCGACTGCCATCTAAATAAAACGAAAAGAGTCCCAATTCCCAATATCAAAATTAGGGCAATACTAACAATCATCCATTTTTTCTTAAGTAGTTTTTTCAGGAATTTATTCAGTTGTTCCCGATAAGCCATTCCCCCAAAAAACAGGAATGTTCCTATTGCGCTAAATGTTCCTAACCACCCTGCCCTCGAAGATGTAAAGAAAATTAATAATAAAGCAATAAACATCCATAATCCATTTAGCAATTTAGATCCAAGCTTTTTATTGCCCAAAATCGTAGCCAATCCTATTGGAATCAATAAATTCAGGTATGCAGCAACTAAGTTCGGATGGCCCAGGAACGCTCTTACCCTGTATGTCGCCGGCGGGATCAGATTGCTAAAGCCAGAAATACTAAGCCATCCGCTGTACCAGAGGACCAATTCCCGAACGCCAAAAAAAAGTATGAAGCCACTTACAAGAAACAATACCTTGTTTATCAGTTCAACTGGCAAGCCATGACGAATCAATTCTACGAAAAGGTAATACACCAACACTGCTATGACTAGAATAACAAATGATATTAAGCTTCGGCGAGGATCTATCGAATAAATTGTTGAAACTACCGCTGCGGATAAGAATATAATTATCCCCATATCTAACCTGGTACGAGGAAATTTAATTTTCCGGACAGTTCTGATTAGGATCCAAAGGAATCCTAATCCAGAAATAATAGTCAGATTGATTACATTCAAGGGGTATAAAACTAAGCCATTAAATGTCCCCCCGAGCAAAACGAGATAGCTAATAGCTAAAAATAGACAAGCTTCCTGAAACAAATACCTTGTCCTTTCTCGGGTTATCCCCATCCCTTAAAAAGCTCCTTCGCCTTTGACTACCTTGCCGATCGTTATCAGAAGGATTCTGATATCCAATAGAATTGAGTAATTACGGATGTAATATAGATCGTCTTCCGTGTGGAGATGCATCGGCCGGTCACTTCTCCCCATGATTTGCCACCACCCCGTGATTCCAGGAGATATAGAAAATCTCTTATGCTGCCATTTTTCATACCCGGCTACCACCCATGGCAATTCTGGCCTTGGGCCTACAAAACTCATGTTTCCCAGGAATACATTAAATAATTGGGGGAGCTCGTCGAGGCTTGATTTTCTTAAAATCTTGCCAACTTTCGTTATTCTGGGATCGTCAGGAAATTTGTGGTGGATAATATCTGCTTCGTCCACATCCTCTATGCCGGCATATTCAATATCTGATCCAATTACCATAGTCCGAAACTTATACATCCTAAATAAACGACCGTTCTGCCCAACTCGGTCTTGTATATAAAGCACTGGTCCTTTTCCTTCAATTTTTAATACTAGACTGATTACAGCCATTATAGCAAGGAAGAGTGGCGATATGAATAGAGCCAAGATTAAATCGAAAATCCGCTTTACTAACACTTGGTGTTTTCTCAGGGCAGGTGCCCGTAAATTAAGCAGCGGTATTCCAGCAAATTCTTCAACCTCTGCCCTCTGCATAACAAGAGAAAAATAATCAGGGATAACCCATATAGTCACAGGCATGTCATAAAGTAATTGAACAAGATGATCAACAGCAGCGAATTTATCTCGTGGCAAAGTGATAAACACATCCTGTATTTTTTTCGACACTATAGTATTTCTTAGATCCTTTATAGGCGTTATCGCATCTATAGTATTCTCGGTTGATTTCTTATCGTCACTAATAAATCCTGCAAATGACAAGTTTAGCTGGGGATTTTCAACAATTCTATCCCTTAATTCTATCCCAATTTTTCCCGTTCCAATTATCAGAAACGCCCTGGAATTCTCGTCATTAAATCTAAATTTAATCAGTATCCAAGGAACAAGCCTCCAAATGAAGGTAGCCATGATCACCTGTACAATAAACAACAGAAACAATAATCTTGATACATTCCTGTAAGTCAAATACATAATCCCTGCTAATATTAATGCACCAAGAGAAGACGCAAATAACAGATTAGAAAATTCCTGGAAAAAACTTGCATTATTACGAATATCATAAACCGAGGAAGAGTAGAATATTCCAATCCAAACAATAAGCGAAATTATATAGATGCCTAATTGCAATTCAATAGGATCAACTATTTCCTTAACTAACTGCATTTCATTAAAAATGGGCCGCAAATAAGCTGCAGAATACAAGGAGAGGACTGTGAAGATACCATCAATTAGAATGGATAAGATGATATAGTTTGTCGAATATCTCCTGAACATATCCTTTCCCAGTTCTGCCTAATCTTTTAAACCCGCCATTTCCATTAAAACCAGCATAACAAATTTCGGATACTTTATATATCTCCTCCATAGCCTTTGAGGTTCATCTATCAATCTATACAACCACTCAAATCCACTACGTTGGACCCATTTCGGTGCCTGGTTCTTGTTACCTGACAAAAAATCGAAAGCTGCGCCAACTCCAATCAGCAAAGGAGCATTCAATTTCCCCCGATGCTCAAACATCCAGTATTCCTGTTTTGGCGAACCAAGTCCAACCCATACGACATCAGGATTGAGTTGATTTATATTATTAATCACATCTTGCCGCTCAGTAATTTTTCCAACCTTGAAAGGAGGGGCATACGTCCCACAAATATTAACTTTTGGGTATTCTACCCGTAACTTCGCTTGCAATTGATTTAAAGTCTGATTTGTGCTCCCGTAAAAGAAATGTTTCCAGCCAGTTTTGTTTGATAACTCACATAACGATAATAATAGATCCGGCCCATATACGCGACTTACAGTTTTATTACCTTTCAGCTTCAAGATCCAAACAACAGCCATTCCATCCGGCGTAGTCAATCCACTATTGTTAAAAATCTCTCTAAGGTATTTGTCATCATAACAATCCATTATGCTGTGGGCAGGCGCCACGCAGATATAGGCAAGTTGACGTGTTTTAATCTGATCTTGACAATATGCCAATGCCTGATCTAAATTAATCGCACTAATCATGACACCGAGAATGTTTTGGCGTAATTGATCCATCGTTTGCAAAAAAACTGCTTTTAGTCTATTTAAACGCTAATTAAATATCGAATAATAATCTTTTTTCAAAAATACATTGCATTTCCCTTCAACCGTTGCGTCAAAAATCGCTCTACCTGCTTTTTCATATGCCTTTCTAGCTTCAAAATATGCTAGATCAGATCGTTGCAAATCCGGCAATTGCCATTTACTTCCCTCTGGAAAGTACTGGGGGTGAAAATGATTTTTATCAACTGCGTCTTTGCGAAGTTCAATTGTATTCGGAACCCCTTTATCAGAAAAATTATGGTCAATTCCAATTAAAATCACCTCTGAAAAACCCATAAAAAAAGCTATCTGAAGAGCAATATAGGTAACTGTCCCCCCGCTGCAAATTGGCCTACAGATATCTTTGCTGAATCGATCCTTCAAATCCAATGAGGTTTTAATGTATATTGTTTTTGGATCCAAATTGTCATATACTGATCTTAAATTCCAGTTAATGAATTTAGGCATCTCCAAAGCAGAAATTTCAGCTGCGAATTGTTTCAAGACCAGGTCATTCACAGACACAAAGTAAGTTGGTCTAAAATCAATTTCACTAAACAATAAATATATTCTATTCATCCCAAAAGTAATCTCGTCCTTTATCAAAGAAAGATCCATGTTCTTCAGACTGGGTCCATTCCCAATGATCACGCATCGTTCACCACTATGCCTGTCCTGATAAAAATTTAGGCGTTCCCGGTTTTTTGTAGAGGATAGGGCTGCTGATTTCCACAATAACTTATGGGGGAAATCTTTTATGCGGCGTAGCCCAGCCTGGTAGACACGCTCCGGTGAAATTTCAGCTACCCTAAATCTTTTTGTTAATGAATTTCCCATGATTTGCTTCCGGTTAATGTTTTTTTATTGCATTAACTACAATTTTTAGAAGAGCTCGATCGTCTTCGCTTAACCCTGCCCAGACCAATATTCCATAATATAAACCCACTGATACACAGGCAACTACTAGCAACTCTAAACGTGCGTTTATTATGAAAGTAAGTTTTATAGCGATCAAAGCCAACACCGTGACAATAGTAATTAATAAACTCCGTGCCCAAAACTGATCAAATGGTAAAAATCCCAAGCGTTTCTTTGAGAAATACAACCCTCCTGCAGCTAAACCTGCGAAGGTGATCACGTTGGCAATTGCCGCACCTGTTAATCCATAAATGGGTATTAGGGTCCAATTCGCAGCAATATTCACGACAAAAGCCATAATGGTAATTTTGAACCAGACTTTCTGGTTTCCGGTCATGATTAGCAGCTGATCGACCGGACCTTTTCCAATATTGATCAATTGCGCCAGGGTTAATATCACCAGGGTTTGGGAGCCAATTGAGTAAGCTTCTCCGAACAATGTACTCATAAATGCTTCAGGAACAACTAGAATAATTAAAAATAAGGGCAGGCAAAGATTGAAGACCCACCTAGTACTTGTTCTCATTGTCAGCTTTAGCTCTTTTTGATTTTCCTGGTGAAAGCTGTTAGCAATCATCGGCGCTACCATCGTTTTGAATGAACTCAAAATTGCAATAAACAATACTGATATTAATGATACTGATTGATAAATACCGGTTTCAAATTCCGGTAAAAAATATCCCACGAAAATGCGGTCAATCAAAATGATCAAAGATCCAAATATTGTGGGAACCGCAATGGGCAGCGAGTATTTGATCAATCTTGTCTGCAGATTCCAAATCTTTGCCCAGGGAACTGACTTAACTTTATATACAGTATTAAGTATAATTATTCCCGCAACAAAACTCAAAATGATAGATACCGAACTTACAGCGACATATCCTGTGAGATTCCCGCTGAGAATAAAAACTAATCCGATCAGAAGTAAATTAGTCCCCGGCTGAACAATCTCTTCAATTAGATTAGCGTATCTCATGTCCATTGTTGCCCGGGAAGCGGAGGCAATTACCTTAGCGCCTGCCAAAGCGGGAAAAGCAATGCTAAACCAGCGTAAAATGAGACCCAATTGTGGTTTGTTAAAAAACAAACCGATATCGTCCGCCAGGATATAAATTGCAATTCCTGCAATGATGCCAAACATCAACACTGCCAGCAGAGCGCAGACAACGGTATCGGAAAATTTCTTCTTGTCTCTTCCCCAGTATCGGGACGCGAAATGGATGACTCCACTGTCTAATCCAAGCACTGCCAATATTCCGGCGATGCGCAGGATATTCCAACCGACTGCATACAATCCAAAATAAAATGGGCCAACCAATCGAGCTAAGATCATTTGGCTGATAATATGGGCGCTTCGCCCAAATACCTTTCCAGATAAATTGACTATTACGCCTTGAGCTAGTTTTATTTGATATTGAGATTGATCAGGTCGCGTGAGCATTCTGCTGATCTCCCTCCTGCGGGTTACTGCCCGCAGTTACCCAGACAAAGATAAACACAAAAAATAGTTCTCGCGCATAATAAGTGGGGGCAATAGTAATTGAACCAGCTAACACAACATATAATAAAAACGTAAAGGCTAAGAATACTTCCTGATTTTCTGAGTTAGCTTTAATTTGCCTAATTAAAGACATACCAATTAGAAACATTAGGGAATAAGCTAACAGAAGACCAAGATAACCAAAATCATAAATAGTTTGCAGTCCAAAATGATGTAAATCGATACTGTTCTTGTTTATATACCATTCAAATAAATGATTGTATTTGTGTATGACACCGGATATAGTTTGGCCAGACAAACCATATCCAATCAAATGAATCCATTTGAATGTAGCTAATTGCTCAATTCCTGCCCGCCAGATCACTCCCCGCCCACTTAAGGCATCTGAATTTGACCGAATCAGCGGCGCCAGGAATGCCAAATTCCGAACTATATTTTCCTTTGCGAGTAATACGGCCAGCTGGGCAAATAAACAAAACCCAAAAACTGTTCCCTTTCCAAATAGCCGCACGAATACTATCAACCCTATCGCAAGAATAGCAAATAGCAATGCTCCCCGCGAATCTGTTGTGAGAATTATATAAATACTAAGAATGATTCCCATTATTGTAACAATCAAAGAAGGAATATCTTTTGATCGATTCTTTATAATGCTTATACCCATTGCCACGCTCATTACAAATCCTGCACCTCCCACCATGCCAAACGAACTAATGCCTTCTGCTAGAGGGTAATACACCCGTGCAGTTTCAATACCAATCGATGCCAACATAAGAGAATAAGTCTTCTTGAGATATATCTCTGCTGGGAGATATATCTCTGCTGGGAGATATATCACCGTTTGATTTTCTATCCCTATTAATTGAAAAAGGACATTTATTCCCAAGTAAAAGATTAATCCCATATAGATATATCTCAATAAATACTGCTGTTCATTACGTAATGTTTTCTTTGCGGACAAACCAAAAATCAAGAAGGTTATAATTTGATATATATATAAAAATAAAAAGGGAGTACGTACGCTTGCCCGGAATATCCCAACCAATATAACCAAAAAGTACAATAGCCCGATAATAAGAACTTTTTGCTCGGAATATGTATCACGCAATAAGGCCAAAATGCCGTAAGTGCATATGGTCAGAATTAGCGATAAAATAATGATGGCCAAAACCAGATAACCTGGAGAAATTTGGTCCACGAATGCTCTAACAAAAACAATCGAAAAAACAGTTAATAAACCCGCAATATTAAAAAGCAATAAAACCTGTAGCAAAATACGGGATATATGTTTTGGTACGCCAGTCGGTATTTTTATTATTGGCAAGTGATTATTTATGATCACAAACCAAAAAGGGAATAAGGTCAATAATAAAATCCACGGATTATTATCGAGGCCAAAAACCCTTGGGAGCCGGAAGAAGGTTAATCCGATAACCAGTAAGGTTTTATTTAACAATTCTCTTTTTTTTGCTATTTCCATGTTTGTCTCGTACCTGGTTTTTCCTTGCCGTTATATATTTTGAATCATTCCTTTCTCCCCAGTAATATTATTCCCTCTCCAGAAATCAGTGTTTCCCAGGTTTCTGCAGCTGCCGCAGCCAGCGGTCTATCCGGTTTAATCAAAATGTAATCTATCTCCCAAATATCTAATTTGTTTTGCCATTTATTCTCTGCTTTTAAAATCCCGATCCATTCTTCAATAATCTCATCTCCAAATAAATCCGTGCGCCCATCCACAAATATAGGGAAATCGGGGAGGTTCCAAATCAAATAACCGCCCCAGTTATATTCGTTAAGTATTCTTCCAGAAGCAGAGAATTTCGCTAAGTATTCAGCGGCTGCAAATGGAAAATTTTCTTGTTCAACCTGGTTTATCAAAGATGGCTTATTTACTTCATACACTTTCCAGATTGCTGCTGTTGACAGCAGTAGAAGAAGGGTTAGATTCACCGCATAACGATAACCGGATTTAATTTTATCGTTGGTGCCTGATATAGAAGATAGCCATCTTCGGGCAAACGAAAATTTATCTACGATCGTATTTTTCCAATCCGACAAAAAATATTCCAGATGCCTGGTTAAGATTGGCGCAGTCGCTAATGCAAATGGCCCAAAATTTCTTCTAGCAGTGAGAGCCCCCCACCCAAAAACAACCAGGACTGCCAAATCACTACCATCTATTCGCCGTTTGGATAGGCCTATGGCAGCAATTACACCAAACAGCATCCATAACATTGGCTGTTGATAAAACTGATGAAAATCGGGTGAGGCCCATTCTGAGATTAAATTCTGTAATGATTCAATGCCTATTGTGGTAAAAGGAATTTTCCACATTCCTAAACCGAAGGGGTTAATTAAAACAACCAACGAACAAGCCAGGATCCAAATCCCCAGAATCTTTATCTCCCTCCAGGACAAGTGCTCCATGGAATTCTCTGCTAGAATCTTATTCAAGAGTTCACCACACAGCAGAGCTCCCATAAATACGATCCCTAATATATATCCACCATGGAGATTCGACCATAAAATAAAAATTGGCGCCAACCACAATAACCGGTTAACTTTTTTCCATTTGTAAAGATAAAACAGATAACCAACAGCGGAAAATAAAACCAGAGACATGATTTGAGGACGAGGCGCCCAGACTACACTTGATACTATTCCAGCAAGAATCCCAACGATCACCTTTATCATTGAGTTACTTTCCATTTGTTGATAAACGAAGGCTATGCTGATAACTGCGCATAATCCCACCCACACGGAGAGTGCCCAATATCCGCCAGCGCGGAATACCAGGAACATTAATACCTGGTATAACCAGCTGTGATTCAACCAGGATTCCCCTTCACGGGTAAAAGAAAAAGTGTCAACAGAATATACTTCCCCATTTCGCCAGGTTTCTTCACCCGCTTTCAAATGCCACCACATATCAGTATCAAGCGGAGTCCGTACAGCCATGATTAAAATCAGCAGAAGCAATACTGTCAAATAAAAATTTTCTTCTTTAATCCAGGGCATAAGTGCTCCTATGTTGTTGAAAACGAAGTTTTTGTTTAATTCTCAATTTTCAGCAACATAATCGTTGAGACATGATCCCGGTAAACTGTGTCCCAATCCTCCAGGATTTGCAGATGCTCAACGAGTTTTGATTGAGTAGGCATGAGTACCCAATTGACCTGGTACTCCCGCAGGACTTCTTCCCATCCCGGTGATAACGTTATTACTTGTTCATATTGTCTAGTAAGCAATTCCCCATAAAAATCGGTTTGCCCGTCGATAAATACTAATTTGTCAGGCCAGATTCGGTAAAGCAAGTATCCGCCCCAGGGAAAATAGTTAAAACCATCGCCATTAATTTCATTTTCTTTTATCCAATCAACTGCTTCTACCGGAAATACATCATCGAGAAATTGGTTTCCTTTATCCTGAAAATCTAGTGAGTAACCCATGAGTAACAAGATTCCAATTGCCAAGATTACTACAGAGGACCAAAATCCACCTTTTAGAGATTTTTCTATGTTCACTAACCTGGATTGAAATGCAGTAAATTTTTCTGCAACAATCGAGGTTGCATTGCCGCGAATGAAATCAGCGATTTCAACGACAAGAATTGGTGCAACAATCACTGCATAAAGCGGTATATTTCGAGCTGAGTAAAGCGACATCGCTGTCCAGCCTGATATCAGCAAGACGTGCACCATCTTTATCCTTTTTTTTGTCAGAGCCAGCACAATTACAGATAAAACAATCATGATTAGGAAGGGCCAGGTGCTGCTGTGTTGAAAGTCAGGAGGTAAATATTCAGCTGTATGACTTACCAAATATCGATTACTAAGAAATCCAAAACTAGTTTTCCAAATTCCAAGACCATCTGGATTAAATATTGTTACAGCAAGTGAACTTAATCCAATCCAGATATATGACTTTATACCTTCCCAGCTTTCTCTGTGGTCTATAAAATAACCAACTATATAACAAATCCAGATCAAGACACCAGCAATAAAAGCACCGTGTGTATTTACCCAAATCAGCATAATTAATGGGAAAACTATCCAGTTCTTCCTTATTCCTATACGCAATTTTTCTAATTCAATCGTCCATATTACTGTAAAAAATATTGTAAAAATGTGCGGCCTGGTAAGCCAATGCAAACTTGATGCAGCTGCTGCAAGTATGGTTCCCGCCAATGCTACCAGCGACATATTACTAAGATTAAAACTGTGTTTATACACCAGCCAGAAACTTACCCCTATCACCAGTGCAGTAATCCATACTACCCCATTCAATCCTGCCACTCTATGCGCGAGAGCAAAAATCACATCAGCTAACCACTCATGTGGAGTTAACGGATCTCCCAGTTTAGTATGCGAAAATACATCCCTGGTTGGAATTGATTGGCTGGTAATTATATAATCCCCCAACGTGATATGTCTTCCTAAATCACCGTCAATATTCAATAACTTTGGACCTAAGCCAATCAAAGAAAGGAATATTGCAATGAATAGAATTTCACCCAGGCGGGGCATTAATATGGCTGATATTCCGGAAAGAGACCCTTGTTTTTTCATGGTGTGGTTGTTAACCCCAAGCCAATATCTTGTGGGTGAATTGTTTTTGAAAGATCGTAAAAAACAAAATAATCTCCAATTATTTTTTCACGCCAAGTAATTGATCTATCCTTGAATTGTAGCCTGAGATAACTGTTTAAAGTTGCATGATTCGTTGTAATGTAGGCAACTTGTTCAGCTTCAAGAACTAAATTTCTATATGGAGGATAACGGTCGTCTCTGGCAGTATACCGAAAGTCCTCATGGTACGGCAGTCGTGGCACAAAGATAATTTCCTCTCTGGATAAAAATGCCAGCGGGTAGGACACCCAATAATTAGAATATCCGAGGTAAATTTCTTTCGACTCTAAAAAATCGATCAGCTCGTCCATTTTTCTATGATCAATCTGGGTGATTGCATCAAATTGAGTTGTCATTCCAGGAGGATAATCCAAAACTGACTGAATAGTTCCCCCCAGGTTAAAACTCAATACCAAAAACAATATCCCAATTTGAAGAAATTTATTATCAGAAAACTGACTAACTAAAAAATACGCGCCAAATAAAGCCATCGGTACTATCAACGGCGTAAAATATCGGCCAGATGGATCATTCCCATAAGGAGTGAGAATAAAACCAACCAATAAGACTACTCCAATCAAACTTACAATCGAAATCTCGGATTGAATTTTGTCCGTGCCAATCTTCTTAATACTGAAATATAGAACTGCTAGCCAAAAGATCAGGATAAACGGCAAAATTGGCATCATTAACCAACGAACATCCCAAGGGGGACGAAGGCCCAAAATTACCGTACCTCCGAATAGAATCATGTTCCCGAATCGTTCCAGAGGCTGAAGTAATTCCGATGACCTATTAATATTGGCAATTGCTCCGCCGGTTAGTTCCGAAATTAGAGCTGCGGAGCCCTCACCAATCGCAAATGTCCACCACGGCATAGATCCAAGAATCGCTCCAGATAATATCAATGCGGCAGATTTTAATATCGTTTTCAATTTTTCTGTTTTTATAATTTCCCGAAACAATACGAATACCACTGGTATAGTATAAACAAGAGATAACCCAATCACCCAAAAACCAAATCCGGCTCCTAATCCCCAGGCGATCAAACCAATATTAAAACTTCGATCGGGGATAAACCTTTCTCTTTTAACCTTTTGTATAATCGAGAGACCACTCAGCAGGAGCAGGTTTCCTATTAAAAGCATTTCGCCATATCCCCCTAAGCTGATCGTGGTATAGAGGGCAATATTTACAGGCGGTACAGCAATCAGCAATCCGGAAATCAATGCGATAGATTTCGAACGGAACAATTTAAATCCCAGTAGCGCTGTTGTAGCTACTGTTCCTAAAAATAAGATACTTTGAACAACCCTTATTACCCAAACATACTGTCCAAATATTCTAAATCCCAGGGCAACCAGGATTGCATCCATGCTGCCCAGATATGCCTGGCCATAAAAAAATATTGGGAGGATTCCTTGATTTATATGCCTTGCCATTAATGCCACAATAGCTTCATCAGAATTAAATGGCATTCGTCCCGTTAATAACAGCGCACACTTTAGGCCTGCTGCAACGAACACTGGCAGCCATATGTATCCTGCTAAATCTAGAAATTTTTCTATTCTACGCATAGGGTGAGTTACTATTTATTAAAAAGGTTATTATTGCAATGACTGAAAATATCCAAATTAATTTTGATATTCCCAAAGGACCTTTGACGTATAATATAACAGAATTCATTAACTATCATTAGCCGGTAAAGAGACAAATCTATGCAAAAAGTAATTAAGGAGAATTGGTTTTTCATATTGCTCATCGGTGCTTTAGCTGGGTTTTATTATTTCGGTTTACCTCTAGTTCCATTTCACCCCGATGAAAGCACTCATATTTTCATGAGCCAGGATACAGAACTTCTATTTACGCAGCCTCTTTCCCTCTCTTGGGAACCTGGACTGTCTTTTAATAATGAAATCATGTTGCGGTCCCTCGGGGCACCTCTAACAAAATATCTTATTGGCCTGGCCAGATTGATTACCAATGTTCCCCAGTTAGCTGCTGACTGGAATTGGAGTTTATCGTGGGACGAAAATGTTGCCGCCGGAGCCTTTCCATCTCTCCGTCTGTTATTAACCTCCCGGGCAATGACTACTTTGCTGCTCCCCTTTGCCCTGGTTTTCCTTTACGCCGCAATCAAAAGAGTATATTCTAAAACAACTGCTATTTTGACCGTAATCTTCTTGGGTCTCAATCCATTATTATTACTTCATGGCAGACGAGCAATGAATGAGTCGGCAGCACTATTAGGTATCTGTATTTTTATTTGGGCCATTTCTCAAGATAAAATCCGCCCTTGGTTGCTGGGTTTAGTATTAGCCATAGCCTTTGCTTCCAAACAATCTATGATTGCTTTGCTGCCAATAGGAATTATAGCAGTATGTATGCCGTTTAAGATTCCCCTTGATCCAAACAGTATTGCAAAGCGTCTTGCAGTACTTTGCTTATTTTTCGTTGTGATAACCTATTCCGTGAACCCGTTTTTATGGAAAAATCCAATCCAATCAGCACTATATAGCCACAAGATCACAACTGAACTCCAGTTAAATCAACTTGCAGATTATTATCCACTTGCCGATGACACAAAAAAACAAACTCTTCCCTACCGCACCGTAGCCTTATTCGCAAATCTCTATCTTAATCAACCAAGTACAGCCGATGTGGGAAACTACCTTGAAGAAATTAAATCACAAGATAAAGTCTACTTTGATTTTCCTCTACATAATTTAGGCCGTAGAACAATACCAGCAATTGCTTTCCTTATTCTATCGCTAACCGGTTTTACTCTCGGGGTATTAAAATCATTTTCTCCCAGTGAAACTTCTAAATCCGCTACGATTTATTTTCTTCTAGCTACCACCCTCCAATTTCTTTTTATTCTATTCTTTCTTCCCTTGCCCTGGCAGCGCTACATCATTCCTCTCCTTCCATTTTCTTGTATCTGGGCTTCCCTCGGCCTAACACCACTGATCAATAATTTACATGACACTTAAGTGTATATTCAATTAATATTTTTTTAGTATTAGAGGCAATAAGATATAAGCTATGCTGATACATTATATAGGGATGGTAGATTAAATCTAACCTGAATATGCTCATGTGGTCGATTTTATTACTCAGAAAGCTTTAATAATTATGTTTGGGCCTACTATAAAGCCTACTATTGTGCCTATAATCCTAGGTTTTCTGCTTGGCTCTCTGCCATTTGTAGTCGATTAAATCCACGTTTGTGCATATTCATCAAAGCTGGCAGGCAACTAGTTTGACAATAATGGCGCCCTTGATGGTTCTAAGAAGATTGTTGATGAGGATCTGCATGGTGGTAAAGTTACAGGTACACACGGTGCAGTGATGATTCGAGATACCTTTTGTGATCTTTCATAGACACCGTAAGTCCCTCCCTGCATATCCTGGTAAAACCTCAAAACATTATGTCTATCACTTTATTGTCTCTTTATCATATTTGCATATAACCTGCTACAGTAAGATGATATGCAAGTTTCCGTATCAGGAAACCTAACTTATACAAAAAAAGTAACATCCGAGGGATCGGGAGATGTTTTTTACTTTTTTATTGGCTTATCAAATTTCTTAAGATAACAACAAAACACTTGCGTCTTAGATAATAATAAGGCATACTACACACAGAAGATTTATATCATTCAGATACCTGGAAACACGCTTTGCATCACTCCCTTAGGGAGATTTTTGTATGAGCACAATATCACTTCGTGCATATACTCGCGAAATTGATTCAATGATAGACCAAGGACGTTTGGACGAATCGATTGCTCATTGCAGGCATATTCTTTCCAAATTCCCCAAGCATATTGATACCTATAGATTGCTTGGAAAAGGTTATCTTGAGAACAATCAGAATAGCAATGCCGCAGATATTTTTCAACGAGTTCTATCTGCCATTCCGGATGATTTTATATCCCACGTAGGCATGAGTGTCATTCGAGAGGAAGAAGGCAATCTGGCAGCTGCAGTTCAACACATGGAAAAAGCATTTGAAAGACAACCATACAACAATGCGATTCAAATATCGCTGACACGACTGTATGGCAAACGGGACGGAATTGAACCTCCAAAGGTCAGGTTAACCCAGGGCGCATTGGCCAGGATGTATATCCGTGGCGATCTTCTTAAACAGGGTATCTCTGAATTAAGAACTGCGATAAGCGAAAGCCCCGAACGATATGATTTAAAAACCCTCTTAGCAGAAACATACTTGGTCGGAGATCAGCTGGCAAACGCCATTGATCTTGCCAGTGACATTTTGAAGAAATATCCGTTTAACCTGATCTCAAATCGGATTATGACCCGGTCACTAAAGACCCACGATCATCCGAAAGAGATGGCAATTTGCACTAAACGTCTCTATGCGCTATCACCTTATGAAGCTTATATTTCTGAACATGCTCCGAGTATGGAAAAAGTACCGGATCGCGCAATAACCATAGATCAAATAGATTGGAATGAGGACCAACAAAGTTTAAGTACTGAGACCAAGGAAAACTTACTTCCCTAGTCAGAATCCTCCGGAAGCTCTGAACCTTCCTAATCAATAGGAGATCGTGACACACTTCCTGATTGGTTATTACCCCCAACTCAGGAAAAGAGATAATTATGCCTGATGAAAATACTGGATCTTCATTACCGGAAGATCAAAACTCAAACCCGAATAGCGATGATCAGGGAAATTCAATTCCTGATTGGATGCAGGAAGCCGGCTGGGAAAATTCTAGCGGGACAGTAGATGAATCAAAACCAGTTTTTGATAATCTTGATGATGAAGAAGAGATCGTCCCTGCAGAAATACCTGCCTGGCTAGAAGATGCTGCTCCAGAAGGATTTGATCTTGGTGCAGAACTCTCATCAGATAAGGATGGTGATGAAGATCCCGATAAACACCAGGCGTTGATCGAAGACGATCTGATTCCAATCGCACCTATGGAAGAAGAAAGTACGATTCCTGAGGTAGCTAAAACTGTACCGATCGACATACCAGAAGAAGCACCGGAAGAACCAGGTGGAGACGTACCCTCCTGGTTAAAGAACCTGGAACTCGATGAAGACTCTCAGGAAACAGCAGTCGCCTGGTTAGAAAATATGCCTGAAAGCCTTCGGGCCACGGAAGAAGAACGACAAGCATCCCTAGCAGGGGAAGTTAATCTTGAAGACGCAGAAGATCTATCTGATGAACTGGAGTGGATGGACGATATATTTAATAATGAAGAGGAAAAATCCCTCAGCGCCGATGAGAGTACTGCTGAATTATCTGAAGACCTGGTTGCTGCAGATTTAATTCCTGAACCACAGGCAGACGACAATTTATTCGCGCCAGAGGAAATTGAGTCAATCGAAAGTGAAGTTCCCTCCTGGATAGATGAACTCGGAGACGAGAGCGACTCCCCTCTTCCTTCAAATCTTGAATTGTCTGAAAAAACAATTCCAGACGATTCTGATAAAACACCCACGGAAGAGCCAGATGAAAAAATCCAAAGTCTACCCAAAAGCGAGGATGTTGATAGTTTAATGCCGGATTGGTTATCAGAGATGGATTCCGACGAGGATCTTCCAGCGGAACAATTAATCCCTGAAGATGAAGAAGCATCTCCACTAGCGCAATCTGAGGATGGTGAGATACCCACCTGGTTAGGTGAATTTCAAGATGACATCTCAACACCGGAGGAAGAGGATGAAACGGACAGCCTAGCCTGGTTGGAAAGTTTGGCAGAAAAGCAGGGTTCCCCGGAAGGGGAATTGCTTACCACTCCTGAAGAACGTTCTCAGGCACAATCCCCTGACCATACACCTCTACCGATTCCAGAGAGTGATACCAGCTCAGATGTGTCTACCACAGATGAAACGCTGAATACAAAATTTCCTGATTGGCTTTCCAAGATCGGTGACCAAGAGGATCAAGAAGATTCCGAGGAACCAATTGTGGAAAGTTCAGACGAGAGCGAATTTGAAACTTCGGCCTCTTGGTTAGACCAAATTGATGATTCCCTAAGCGCAGAAACCACTACTGATACCGCCGCGGAAGAGGATAGTGAAGTTTTAGAATGGCTGGAAGGAATGGAAGAACCGGTATCCGCGGATGAAGATATTGAAGAATCTCCCAGTGAGGATTCTGCACCGATCACACTTTCCTCACAAGAACAATCTCCTGATGGCATTCCTGAAGTGAATATCCAAAGCGTTAATTTGCCTGATTGGCTCTCTGAACTTGAAAGTGATAATCAAGGAGATGTTTCTACCCTTCAAAATGCAATCAAGCAATCTGGTCATCCTTTGACAGAAGAAGAAAAAGAATTCCTTGACCGGGCGGAAGAAGAGCGGGCAGAAAATGCAGATTGGCTAGCCAAACTAGATCTAGTTGATGATTCACTCCCGGCAGAAACTGATATTCCAGCTATCAAAGTGGATATACCGGAAGAAAAAATACCTGAAGAGCCGATCGACGAACTTGAAGGAGTCTCTGTTACTGGCGGTATTTTAGATCGACTAAAAGATCCAGATGAAGAGAGCACTGAAACAGAAGTTCCTCAATGGCTAGAGAATCTCAAGAAAGAAGAGGACCCTCAAGAAACTGCAATCCTGTGGTTAAAACAATTTGTGGAGCAGGGTAATGAAGCAATCCTCCAAGATGAAATAAAGCGCTATACCGATGAACTTGATCCCGGAGATATGGTTCCGGGATGGATGGAAGACTTGAAGAATGAAGAAGATCCTCAAACAACCGCAATGCTTTGGTTGGAGAAATTGTCGGGAGAACGGGAACAATCGCAGAAACCGAAACCCCGCAAAGAAGGACCAGACGAATCAGGATGGCTAGCTGAGTTAGAAAAAGAAGCCACCGAACAAACGCAGGAATCTAGCGATGAACCACCAAAAGATTTTAATGATCCTGATGAGGGCTGGTTGGCTGATCTAGACCTTGACGAAAAATTGAAAACAAGCGCGGATGATGATATCTCGGAATCGTCCCAAAGTGAAGATGCAGAAGATACCGAAACACAGGACGGGGAGACTCCTCCCTGGATGAAAGCCACTTCACCCCTGGAAGGGGATTTTTACACAGACGAATTGGTTGGCAATATTGAAAAGGAAGTTGAAATTCCTGAGTGGCTGGCAGGATATGCGGAAGGAGAAAAACCTGAAGATTCTCCAGAAATTGAACCAGAGACTGATCCAGACACTCCTCCCACAGAGCCAGCTTCTGATCAGGAAGAGTACGCCTGGGTTTCAACAACGGACGAAACAAAATCAATGAGAGAACCAATCGATCTAAATAAAGCCGCCATTTCCCAACTTGAAGCCATCCTGGGGATAAGCTATCAGGTCGCTAAAGGCATCGTCACTTACCGTGAAAAAAATGGTCCGTATAAAACCCTGGATGATTTACTCAAAGTTCCTGATATCACAGATGCACAAACTATTGAAATCTTAAAACCCGAAGTTATTATCCGGGAAATAAAAGAAGTCTCTAAGCCAAAGAAAAAAACCGCACCTGTTGTTCAAGAAGCGCCTGAAAAACGGCTTGAAAAAGCCCGGAGTCTTCTGGCAGATTCCAATATCAAGGAATCCCTGGAGCATTATGAATTCCTGATCAAAAAGAAGAAATCAATTCAAGAGGTTATTGAAGATTTGATTCAGGCTTCATACGATCATCCTCTAGACGTGTCTCTTATGAAAACCCTAGGAGACGCCTACATGAGGGTAAATAAACTCGAAGAAGCCCTGGAGGCATATTCAAAAGCAGAAGATTTGCTTCGATAAGTAGAAATATTTCTAAAAAAAAAGGGAATGTTCTTATGAACATTCCCTTTTTTTATGGGAAATCGAGGTTACGAGAAACTTAAATACGAATCAAATATTCTTCGGGCTATTCCCTAATTTATAGGAACCAAGTATACTTATCCCGAAAGAAAACTTATTTTTATGGAGGATTTTTGTGGAAAGAACATTAGTTTTAGTAAAACCGGACGGTGTCCAGCGCGGATTAATTGGGGAAATCATTAAACGCCTTGAGCAGCGCGGGCTTCGTTTAATTGCTGGTAAGTTCATTCTGGTTAGTCGTGATTTTGCTGAGGAACATTATGGAATTCATAAGGGAAAGCCCTTCTATGAAACGCTACTTGATTACATCACTTCTTCACCAGTTATGGCTATGGCCTGGGATGGTCCAAACGCAGTAGCTGCAGTCCGCCAGACCATGGGCGCAACCAAACCCACTGAAGCCGCTCCCGGATCTGTCCGCCATGATTTTGGTCTTGAAATAGGCCGAAACCTGACCCATGCCTCAGATTCCCCCGAAAATGGAGTCAAGGAAGTGGCTCTCTGGTTTACTAAAGAGGAACTCCTTGATTGGGATCGCGCTCTGACTCCCTGGATCTTCGAATAAGTTCTCAAATATTTAATAAATAAGTTCCAGTGAAAAACCCTGGAACTTTATTCTTTAAAGTGGCTTTGGTATAATCGCCGAAATAACCTCATCTCATATCTATTTAAATATGGCAGATTCACAATTTATTTCTAAGCTTGAAAAAATACTTCCAACAGTTCAATCTCCTGGCAGGTACACCGGAGGTGAATTTAACCAGGTCATAAAGAATTGGGACTCTGTTAGCGTTCATCTTGCATTACTTTTTCCTGAAATATACGATTTAGGAATGTCTAATCTGGGTTTGATGATCCTTTACGATTTAATTAATCAACATCCAGCTTTTGGTGCAGAACGAGCATTTATCCCCTGGATAGATATGGAAGCTGCCATGCGCGCAGAAAGCATTCCTCTATATTCTTTGGAAACAAAACATGCATTATCAGAATTTGATATTCTGGCTGTATCCCTTCCCTATGAAAGTTTGTATACAAACTTCCTCAACGCTCTCGATCTTGCCGGGCTGCCGCTTTATTCTACTCAACGGTCTGAAGATTCTCCTCTGATAATCGCTGGCGGACACGCAGTCTTTAACCCAGAGCCAATAGCTCCCTTTATTGATGCTGCTGTAATAGGTGAAGGCGAAGAAGTCATCATTGAAATCCTAGAAAACTATCAATTCCATAAAAATAATCATCATTCCAGATTAGAAACCCTTGAATCTTTATCGCAGATTAATGGAGTCTATGTCCCTTCTTTTTACAAGCCTCAGTACCACTCAGACGGGATCTTCTCACACATGGAATTAACTAACCATGTCGCTTCAGAAACCATCCAGAAACGTATTGTCGGTACATTGCCCCCGCCGCCCCTTAAACCAATAGTTCCTTATATCGATACTGTCCATAACCGGGCGCCATTGGAGATTATGCGGGGCTGCACCCGGGGTTGCCGGTTCTGCCAGGCTGGTATCATCACTCGTCCTGTTCGTGAACGATCAAGCGAGGATATTCTCCAGGCAATGAAGGTATTAATTCCCAATACAGGATACTCAGAAATCGGTTTATTATCTCTATCTTCTTCTGACTATACGAAAATTGTTGATTTGATACAAGCCATTAACGAACAGTTTTTAGACCAGAATATAGCTGTATCACTGCCATCACTCCGGATAGAATCTGTCTCAGTTGAGTTAATGGATGCCCTGGCGGGTAAACGCCGAGGTGGATTTACTCTTGCTCCAGAAGCCGCCTCTGAACGTCTCAGGAAAATTATTAATAAACCTATCTCTGATCAACAACTCCTGGATACATCCCGGGAGATCTACCAGCATGGTTGGCATACGATTAAACTTTATTTCATGATTGGTCACCCCTCGGAAACACTGGAAGACGTCCAGGCAATCGCGGATCTTTCCAAAAAAGTGCTTGAAGAAGGTAAAAATATTATCGGAAATCGAGCACAAGTGCATGTCAGCGTGAGCACATTTGTCCCCAAGCCTCATACACCATTCCAATGGGTTGGGGTATGCACAATACCGGAAATAAAAATTAAACTTGATTTACTCCAGGCTGAGGTCCGCGGGAGGGGTCAAAAGTTAAACTGGAATGATCCTGAGCAAACCCAATTCGAAGCTTGGTTATCCCGGGGAGATCGACGACTGGCTGATGTAATCTATCAAGCCTGGAAAATGGGAGCTAAATTTGATGCCTGGAATGAACACTTCAACTATCAGTGCTGGCTGGATGCATTCACCCAAGCAGGACTTGAACCCAATCAATACACAATAAGAGAACGTCCAATTGAGGAAAACTTCCCCTGGGATCATATTGGATCGGGAGTTAAAAAATCATTTTTGCTCGAAGATTACAAGTGGAGCAAAGTTGGCCAAATTCGCCCGGATTGCCGAGGTGATTGTTATGCCTGCGGGATTCTTCCCTCCTATAATGATCTCCGTCATCTAAATCCTGGCCCCCTCTGGCTTTGCCCAGAAGTGGTTCGCTGATTTCCACCTGCAATGAAATAATATATCAAGGTCTAAATGAAAAAACAGCGTTACAGAATATATTTTTCCAAAACAGAAGAGATGCGATTTACAGGCCACCTGGACTTAATTCTCACCTGGGAAAGGACCTTTCGTCGGGCTGGATTGCCTCTGGCCTACAGCGAAGGGTTTTCTCCGCGGCCGGTTTTGAATTTGGCGGCTCCCCTTCCCCTTGGTTTCACCAGCACAGGCGAAATTGGGGATTTCTGGTTATCAGATA
>Ga0255364_10045_pt1 | contig 31068 bp, 33 predicted proteins | sample ANMaggSSYBR01G12_FD_182087 | JGI IMG/M metagenome (GOLD analysis project Ga0255364, IMG submission 182087) | Sediment cell enrichment communities from methane seep in Santa Monica Basin, California, United Staets - ANME aggregate JGI... | ecosystem: Environmental > Aquatic > Marine > Cold seeps >...
CTCCATTTTTCGTATCGGGTGTTGGCTACTTAACACAGCAAACCAGAGTGTGCCCTGAAAGAGAATCAGGTCGCCTTGGTCTCCCGTACCATTTTCCTTGATAGAATATCACCCTCGTATTAATACTTAGAAATACTGGGAAATCCCAAAGTAATGAGTTGAACTAAAATCCACCCCATCCTACTGGCAGGAAAACCTTTAATAGGGGTATTAGAGGGTTATCCTTCAGTTAATTTGTCGAAAGTTTCAATAGTGACTGCTGGTGAAGTGGAAAATCCAATCCCAAGCATCTTGGATAATGCGACTGAAGTTTTCATTGCACTCTCATTACCGGGAAAATCTGCGATGATTATTAGATCAATATCCCCCAGTAGAGCATATCCAGCAGTTAATTTCCCACCATTTTTTTCGATTAAAGCAATAGTTTGATCGGTGCGTTTAGCGCTTAGATTTTTAATCGATTTTTGTGAATAGTTGCCAAACATAAAATAGGTAGCCATGATCTCTCCTCCTTACAATACTTCTCCATTCCCTCGGGACAAAATGAGTTTTTTGGGATTTCCCTATTCTAATCATACACTAATTCATCTTTGAACATGAATACTGTGATGCTTAACAGGAGGATTCAGGACAGACTAGTTGAAGAAGCTGCTGTAACGGGGGATAGGCATGATCAATTTAGTGAAGGTTATAATTTCCTAACATGCTCTGTCTTAATTGGCGTCAATTTTGATAACAATCTTTCCAAATTGTTCAGCATCGTGAAGTCGTTGATATGCACTTTGGGCTTGTTCCAATGTGAATACGGAATCAATAACAGGACTTAATTTTCCTTGGAAAATTAATTGCATTACTTCGGAAAATTCCTTTCGATTTGCCATGGTACTTCCTATTATGCGCAGTTGGTTCCAGAAGATTAATTTGATATCGGTCTCTGCCAGATTTCCTGTCGTTCGTCCGCATGTTACAAGTCGTCCTCCCTTTACCAAGCTTCTAAGGCTTTGAGCCCATGTTGCCGCCCCGACATTCTCCAATACAAGGTCTACTCCTCTGTTACCAGTCAATGCAGCAAGTTCTCCCCAATAATCTCCTGATTTTCGATTGAGAACGATATCAGCTCCCAGCTTTTTGGCAAAAGACATTTTCTCTGTATTACTGGTCACAGCAATAACATTTGCACCGGCTAGCTTAGCAATTTGAATGCTTGCAGAACCCACTCCGCCACTCGCTCCTAATATCAATATGTTTTCGCCGGGACGAAGGCTGCCCTGAGTCATCAGCGCACGCCATGCTGTTTGATAAACCAATGGCGTGGCTGCTGCTTCTTCAAATGACAGCTGGTCTGGCAGTTTCAGCAAGTTTGTTTCATTGACTGCAATAAACTCTGCAAAACCACCCGGTATTGTATCACCAATGATTCCATAACTATTACATTGGCTTTCTTCGCCGTTCAGGCAATGTTCACATTGTCCGCAAGATAGACCTGGATTAACAACTACCCTATCCCCCAATTCGAATTGATTAACTGATTTTCCAATCTCATCCACAATTCCAGCGATATCTGCACCTCCCCAAAAGGGAAATGTAAAGTTATCTGGATCGGCTTCCCGAAGTACTAATAAATCAAAATGATTAAGGGAGCAGGCTTTTACCTGGATTAATACCTGATCCTGATCAATTTGTGGGTTTGGGACTTCCCCAAACTGTATTTTTTCAGGTCCTCCCGGTTCATAAAAAACAGCTGCTTTCATGATAAATATCTCCTGATGAAATTGGGGTTATGATGCAAAACAATCACAATGCCAGGGTGTTTGACCACATTACGGAAGAGCTCACCTGGCACCAGGATTCTTCAACTCCACGTCGTTTCGCTCGGGCGAGCCGCAGCGAATGGGTGGATCGAAGGGGAACTGGTTTATCTTACTTTTCGAAAAACACTTGATACATTGAAACTAGTTCTTCTTTTTCCAGAAGGAAATAATCATCCTCTGGATAATATTTGGCAATATCAGGGTTGTCTCCAGCAAATTTCTTTACTGATTCAAGTGAATCCCAGATTGTTACAAGAAGGAAATGTGCTATCTCACTTTCATTTTTACGTTGAAAATATAATTTGAGCAGACCTTCAACAGAACTATAATCCGGGGCAGCTTTTTCAATCATAAATTTTTCATATTCGTCTGCTTTTTCAATTGCTACTTTTCCATGCCAGAGCCTCATGAGAGCCATAATATATTTCCTCCAGTAATATAACTGCTGATCTCGTCTTTCGCCGAACACCAGTTTTCAGTCATCAGTGATCAGTATCCAGCCTTTGGTATTAACTGCTAACCCTCACACTGTCTCCATCTCACCCTGTTACCCAGTCAGTCTTTTCCGGCAGTTAGGTATCGAAGATCCTGAGCCTTTTATCTCCACTCCATTCCACTCAGGAGAACCGTTGCGAAGGGGCGTATCGAAGGAGAGCGGGGGTTAGCTAGCCTTATAGGCAGGATGGAGACCAAATCCTATGGCGCTGGTTAACTCCTCAGCTATTTCTGCGGGGGTGGACCTTTTGGTGTTGGGGCACGTGACGGGTCGTAAACGTATTTGGGATGACGGCTCATCAAGACCCGCCAGTCTAGGCGAATCTCCTCGACCATCGGTCGACCGACGTAGTACCATCCGTTGTAAATCTTGTAAATCGTCCGGTCCCTGTCTAGCGAAAAGGAATAGGGGATGAAAACTTCGCCGTGGTCTGGATCTGTGGTGTCGACCATTTGCAATTCGTAAAGCAACCGGCGATCGGGATCCATCAAAAAGGGCCAATCGGCGCTAAGGGCATCTCGCGTCTCATTGGTGTTCATTTTATCATCGACAGAGACTGTAATCATTTTGCAATAGTTGATTCGCATCTCTGGCTGCAAGTGAGTGACGTAATTCGCCAACTGCGACGGTCTTTCGGTCAATAATAGCCCCGGTTAAAGATAAGAATACCCGGGAAGCCTCGTAACAGCTGCGACAGTTTTCGCGGAGTACCGGTATGGTCGGGTAACTCAAAATCGGGAAACTTTTTGCCAACTTTTAAATCGGGATGCATTGGGAATTCCATTAATAATCTCCTTATTTCTCCTGCCAGCTATTGGATGAGCTTTGCGAAGCATCTTTTAGGACACCTGGCGCCGGAGTCAACTTTTCAGTAATTATTATATTGTCTAATTCCTTCACCCAGTCTCCCAGTCAGTCTTTTTCGGAAGTTAGACGGAGCGGGGGTTAGGTGCTTTCTTTACTAAGTATTCTGACGTTTTATAGCAGATAAATGCCAAAGTTGAAGCAGTAATTAAATCCAAAATTGCGTGTTGTTTTGTAAACAGTGTGGACAGGATCACAACAATTGCTATTGCTATCCACAAATATCTTTGTTTTGGCAACCAATAAAACCAGAAAATTGAAATTATCAAAGTAGTATAAGTATGCCCACTAGGAAGTGCATTATAAGGCCTATCATTACCATATATGAACAGCACCAATTGACTCAGGAAGTCTTGTTCTACAATTTTTGGGCGGATTACATAGGTTGGGAATAGTAAATAGACAATATAACTTATAGATATTGTTAACGACAGACATAAAGAAAAATGAATAAATCGCATATATTCCATTTTAGATGACGCCCAAACTAATGCTCCTACCCACCATAAAATGCTTAATAGATATGGGATAGCCCAAATGGGTGATAATGTTATCTTGGCATCAATTGGTAAATATGTAGATACTCCCCCTTGTACGTTTTGATTTATCGGAAAATATAGCAATTGTAACGCTATCAAAAATATTAATATACCAACTCTTTTTATGATCTGGTTATTATTTTTCAAGATATTTCCTTTCCAGCACCTAACGGATGAGCTTAGCGAAGCATCCTTTAGGGCACCTGCAGCAGGGTCTGTTTTTCCGGTCCGGATGCATCAATCATTCCATTACTTCCCCTGCAGAACTATATACATATCTCCCTATTGATTTACGAGACTCGTCTTTCCGAATCCGTTAGCCCAATGCCTTTCTTCTATTATATTTAGCCCCATCTGCTTGATGAAGCCATCAATTCCGCCTTGACGTTGCCAGTCTTTGAAATTCTTGTACGATTCTCTGCCTTCAATTACCTCGAGTAGAATCTGACCTGTTCCAATAATACCCTTAGGAAAAGGCGAGATAAAGTCAGCAAGTATTACTCTCTGCGAGAGTGAAAAACAATTCTCGATCACATCCTGTCTGGTTTTCCATGACATCCCATGCAGGCACATACAGATTGTCGCGAACGAAAATTTCTCATCATGAGTAGTTCCCATTGTTGATGCGTCTTCACAGAAAAATGTGACATTAGTGGTTTGCATCTTCTCTTTCTGCTTCTTTGCATAGGCGATCATCCTGTTTGATATGTCGACGCCAGTGACCTTCTTGCATTTGGTAGATAATTTCAGCACCAATGAACCCGGTCCGCATCCGATATCAATCACCGTACTGCCAATTGGAATAAGCTCATCCACTATCATCATGATTTCGCCCTCAAAGGGAGTAATGACCTTGTTGTATAGAAAACCGTCATACCATTTAGTGGTTCGCTGTCTATTGTTCTTTACAGACATATAATACACCTCACTTAAAGAGGGGATTTCTTTCCTAAGCTGACTTATCCTAGCGAAGGAAAGGTTCGCTCTCTTCGCCAATTAGGAAAAAATTTGAATAAGAATCAGCGTCCAAATTCTGATTGGACAAAATGGATGAGCTTTGCGAAGTATCCTTTAGGGCACCCGCTCAGAGCCCTTCGGCTCCCGCTTCGCAGATCCTGAGTGACCCACGAGCACTTCGCTTCGCTCTGCATAAACTCCTCCGAGGGGGGAATTGAAGGGGAGCGGGGGTTAGGTTGTATATCATAGAGATTACTCTCCTAACCAGGGTCATCTTAGTCCAAAATACTCATTCCACTATTCATACACGAAAAAGCTACCAATTTTAAAGCCCAATATTCCCCAAATTGCTTTAAATGAGGTACATGCTTCAATAAAACAAATAATATCTCCTAAATAGAAAATGAGATAATTTTCTCTTGGCAATTTTCTTCCCGATTTTCGTGCTATTCCTTCCACATTATTTCAGCCCAATGGACAGGATGATCCGTAGCTGATTCGGGGGGCAAGATATAAGCTGGATTACGAGCCATCAGTGATTGAGAAAAGAAAATGTGGTCGATTCGGTTTTCGCCAGACATATCCATCCCATCCGAGTCAATTTTGGAGGGATATACGCTTACCCAAGCATTTGTATACACACTCGCGATCAGTTGATAGGCTTCCTCATAATCCCGCAAGTTGTAATCCCCTAGGGCAATTAGGTTGAATTTATCTTTGGAACGTTCCAAGAGCGATTCTGCCCAAACCAGCATAGCTGTGTCCGAGCCATCGGGATGGACGTTGTAGACTGTGAAAAGCTGTCCACCTATTTCAATCTCAGCCTCTGCAGTCCCAATCTCATCCTGGCTACTGAATGTGAATACCGTGCGTGTATTTTCAAGGGGGTATTTTGACAATATTGCCGTTCCGTAGGTGCCGGTGATCGTTGTTGGCCCATAATAAGAATAGTAGCCCAGCTTGCCTGCGTAATAACGCACAAAATCGTTGTTGTTCAAGGAAATCCTGCTCGAGTCTGATTCTTGTAATGCAAGGATATCCGGCTCAACCTGCCGGATAAGCGCAAGCTGCTCCTTATAAGATCTCTCGCCAAAATCATCATTTGCCTGCTGGATGTTGTAGGTCATGACCACGAGTGAGTTGTTCCGGGGTTCAAACGTCTGGACTCGGGTGGTATACAAGGTGCTCCCCGCAGTTCCCAAAAAAACAATCACAAGGAATGCCGCCCATCCCAAAGGAAAAGCTTGCTTGGGCTCCGGTTGGTCATCCAAAGTGCTCAATCCTTTACGCCCGATCAGCAAGGTGATCAGCCCGGCCATCAACAGGTAAGGCAGCCAGAACTTATTCCTGAACCAGGGGCTGACCGGCTCAACGTAGCCCCATACGTTGGTGAAAATATGCATGAAGACCAGAATAACCAGGGTAAGACTCCCCAGGAGCATCCCAGGAACCAGATCACGGGGCCTCGGATTAGCTTGCCGAATGCGGTTAGCGAAGATCCGTAGGTCCAGAAAGATGACCGGGAAGGACAGCAGCAGCAAAACCAACGGCAGCTGCTGCAGCCAGGTAGGAGATCCAACCACGACGGCTGCTGAATCCGGAGTCTGTGGGAAAGGAACCCTATGGGTCAGGATGGTCATGATCAAGGATAAGGTGAATAACAGGTTCCAAATCAGCAACCAGGTTGGGGAGAAATTTTCAATCCATCCCGGCCTGCCCAGGGATATTCCGACCCAGCTCAGCGCCAGCAGACTGACAGCCAGGACGATCAATCTGTAATCGCCTTCCGTCCAGCGGGCAATCACAGTCGGAGCAGAAAAGGCAAACCAGGCCAGGGCAACGACCAGGAAAATCCCAATTATGTCCAGGGTTACAGGCCTGGAGTTGGTATGAACCTTATCCGAGCTGGTCCAATCCAGCAAGGTTAGTAAGAATCCCAAGGCTGCTGCCAACACCCAGCCAACCCAGCCGCCTTCCGGAAGAAGGGAGTAATCCAGACCGTAATTTATGGTCCGTAGGAAAACAGAAAATCCAATCGACAGGGCGAGTCCGGCAGAGATCCACAGGCTGGGACAGCAACTGGAATCATCTTTTGCTTTGGCGGTCATCAGGAAGGGAAATAGCATCAATACAGTACCTGTACCGATCCCGGAAGCTAGCATACGTCCCAGGGTATTCAGATAGGGTGTGAGGCCGCGCGCCAGGAAAAGCAGCCCAAATAAAATCCATGCCGTCTGAACCGGCAGCTTTTTGCGAAAGAAAAACAATAAAACCGGTGAAAAGAAGAACAGCACACCCAGCGCTTTCTCATCCAGAGAAGTATTCATCAGATCGAGAATATAGATGGATTCGACCAGTGAACCGGCCATTTGAATCAAGAAGAGAAAGAATATACCAAAGGCAATAATAATTAAATATAGCTTTTTCATATAATGCTGCTCCTGTCAGTCCGAGTCTGATATTTCTATCCCAAATAAAACCTAACGAAAGAGCTTTGCGAAGTATCCTTTAGGGCACCAGCACTGAGCCCTTCGGCTTCCATCTTGCCTTTGCTCGATGTGCGCTCAGGATAAACGCAGTCGAAGAGTCAGGTGTCGAAGGGGAGCGGGGGTTAGTTTGGACCAATCTAGGTGACAGAATATGACCGGACCTCACGCTCCAGGCGATCTCCTAATTCATCTTCCGCAACATCTAGATCATAATCGCTCTGCAACCCCATCCAAAACTGGGCTGAATTGCCAAAGAAACGAGACAGTCTTAAGGAGGTGTCTGCTGTGACGCGCCGTTTGCCCATCACAATTTCATTAATGCGCCTGGCATCGACTCCGATATTGATCGCCAGCCGATTCTGGCTCAAGTTCATCGGTTTTAAGAATTCTTCCTGCAGTACTTCCCCAGGATGAACTGGCTTTAATTTCTTCTCTTTCATTTTATTCCTGCCTTTTAATGATAATCAGCAATCTCAACGGAATAAGCATCGCCATCCAACCATTCAAAACAGATTCTCCACTGTTTATTGATCCGGATGCTGAATTGCCCTTCTCGATCACCCTTCAACTTTTCCAAACGATTTGCTGGTGGAAGGCGTAAGTCTTCCAGATCGATCGAGTTATTAATCATCCTAAGTTTACGGTAGGCCGTTTGCTGGAAAGATTGAGGCAGCTTTCGAGAAAGTATGCGGGAAAAAACCTTTTCGGTCTCTTTATCCTTGAACGACCTGATCATGGTTGTAGTATATAGCGTATAACGCTAAGCGTCAAGCACAATACACAAGTATAGGGAAAAATGGTATCAAACTAACGGATGAGCTTTGCGAAGCATCCTGTAAAGGGCACCTGGTCATGAGCCCTTCGGCTTCCATCTCGCCTTTGCTCGATGTGCACTCAGGATAAACGCAGTCGAAGAGTCAGGTGTCGCAGATCCTGAGTGAACCCCGAGCACTTCGCTTCGCTCTGCATAAACTCCACCGAGGGGGAAATCGAAGGGGAGCGGGGGTTAGGCTAATCTATATCCATTTCCTCACTCGTGATTGATAAATCCTCCAAACTTCACCAAACTTATCTTTAAGCATTCGTTCTTCAACCTTGATGAATACTTGATCGACTATTACCGAAAAAATAAAAACTACGAAATAAGGAGATAATGACTTTAAGAGAACAGAAATACCGACGAGGATGGATACAAACCCTAAATACATCGGATTCCTGCTAAAACGGTACACTCCGTCCTGGACCAAGGCATTTGATTCCTCATATGGTTTAACTGTGGTTTCAGCAATCTTTAACGCTTGATCAGCAGCTAGATTAATCCAGATTCCAAAAAGAAGTGGGATGAGTCCAGTGAGATTCCATTTAGAGGGAATGAGAAAAAGAATAGGAAAAGAAAAATGAAAAGCCACACATAATATGATTCCAACTAACAAGTAGGTTGTTGGCAGAATCTTCACATTCATTGCTTTTACCTCATTTCATTTAGATTGATCAGCCTAACGGCTCTGAGCTGAGCAGCACCGCAATTCTATCCCATCTAATTATTCGCGCCTCGCGCGGGGTCCGCTCCAGCGGGACGTTAGGATGCTGCTTACATGGCTTGCCAACTTACGGAACGTATACGGGTAGATCAGCTACTCCAAAGGATCCATCGGCAAGCTTTGATACATGGAATTGAAATCGTGAGACCGGTGGTTGCTCAGTTTCAGTTGCCCCACAACAAGGTCCCAAGACGAATAGAGAGCCATCAGCCGCATCGAACTCTACCAGGAAAACAAACTCATCCAAGGTTATGGATTGATCTTGAATAATCGTGCGAGATTCCAGGCACTGCAGCCCATTAAAACTACAACCATACTCGAAGAGGCCTGCATGATCAGTGGGGGAAACACTCGGATTGTTATTAATCAACCAATCGTAGGAGCCTGCGTACAATGATGCTGCCTGGTGATATTCACCGATGGAGAGAAGCCGGAAATAATCTGATAATACTCGTCTCGCGATAACTTCATCGGAATCAGTTTCAAGGCTAGTTGTATTACTTGGTGAAGGAGATGAACAACTAGTAAGAGTGACCAGAAGAATCAAAAATGTGACAAGTGTGCGTTTTGGCATCAAACCACTCCTTGGAAAGAGCAGCATTCCTAACGTTAATAATATTTCACTTGAGCGATAATTTGCGGGGAGTTATTTTCTAATGAGAAGATAATCTCGCGGGTGTTACCGCTGCTTTTCCCCACTCATTTCTGAATTTGATCAATAATAAAAGTGTAACATATTGAATTCGAATTTTATGAAGTAGGAAACTGGGAGAAGATGAGACTATAAGACCAGGAGATGGGGAGAGGAGATTAAAAATCGCGCCAGACCCAGCAGCCGCTCACCATGGTTCCCACCGGTTTGATTTCCAACAATTCAGAGGGAGCACAGGTGAAGGGGTCTTTCTCCAGCACAATACAATCCGCCCAGGATCCTGGAGCCAGCCTGCCCTGGAGTTTGGATCTACCCGCCGCCGCTGCCGGACCTGTTGTGTAAGCTTCGATGGCTCTATCCCGCGGCACCCGCAGTTCGGGATGCCAGCCGTCCGGGCCAGGGAATCCGTCTGCTTTTTGACGGGTTACCGCGGCATGAATGCCCCAGAATGGATTAGGACTATCGACCGGGGCGTCTGATCCATATATCACCCGTGCTCCTTGCTGGAACTGCAGCTGGGATGCATATGAATACGCCGTCCTTTTCCCCCAATATTTATCCGCCATCTCCATATCCGAGATGGCATGGATCGGCTGCATGGAGGCGGTGATATTTAATAAAGCCAAACGCGGAACATCTGCCGGGTCAATTAATTGGACATGCTCAATCCGGTGGGGCAGGGGAGGGTATCCCAGTTTCTTTTCAAATTCCCGGATTTTTTCCAAAACATTTAATACAAATCGGTTTGCCCGGTCACCGATGGCATGGATTGAGAGTGAGAATCCTGCCTTTGTGGCAGTGATGCCTAATTCATAAAGTTTTTCTTCCGACAAAAGCGTCATGCCCTTGTTATCACTGGATCCTTCATAAGGTTCCAGCAGGGCGCCGGTTTTTGGACCTAAAGCACCATCTGCAAAATCCTTTACTCCACCAATCCACATCCAATCATTTCCTATACCGGTTTTTAGCCCTCTCTCGATTGCCAGGTTCAGGTCTTTCGAGCGCACACTTTTTAATACCCTTAACTTCAATTCTTCCCGTTCCACCAGGATTAATAATGCTTGATAACAAAGCTCCTGGTCAAAATCGTGCAGACCGGTTAGCCCCATTTTCCACAGGCTTTCCTGGGCTTTTTGGATCTTTTCCGCACTGGTTTCAACACTTGGTTTTGGGATGATATTTTCAATTAACTTAACCGCGTATTCAAACAGGATCCCGGTGGGGTCACCTTTCTCATCCCTTAATATTGATCCCCCCGGAGGATCGAGAGTATCTCGATTAATCCCGGCAGCAGTCATAGCCGCACTATTGCCCCAGGACACATGGAGGGATTTTCCGGTCAGATAGACGGGATTGTCGGGAGCAATCAGATCCAGTTCTTTTGCTGTGCCATATCCATCGGTCCAGAAATTATGATTCCAGCCGTGTCCACGGATCCATTCTCCGGGAGGAGTGCGTGAAACCCGTTCTTTGACTCGCTCCAAACAAAGTTCTTTGGTATCAGTTTCGCAATTGATATATCCCAGGGTTTCCGCATACTGCCTCAAATGCAGATGTGAATCAATTAATCCCGGCAGGACAATTCGCCCGCCCAGATCCAGTCTTTCTGCTGATCCAGAACTATCTTCGGGATCTATAAGCTCCACTCTTCCACCGCGGCAGACCAGGGAAGAAGCCAGGGGCTGCCTGGGATCCATGGTGTAGATACGGGCATTGGTCAGCTGGAGAGATTCCATCAATCTTTAGTCTGGGGGAAATATTTAGAATAATTTATTTTTTTTGGAACCTGTCAAACAGCGTGTTAAACTCTTCATCAGAGTAGTAGTGGATTGTAATTGTCCCTTTGCCAGCTTTGTTTCTTGTCAAGCGCACTTTGGTTCCAAGTGATGACTGTAATTCTTCTTCCAGTGATTTGAGCTCTGGTGATTTAGGGTCTTTTTTTGGTGGTTTGGGTTTCTGCTTCCCTTTAAATTTATTAACCAGAGCTTCTGTCTGGCGAACATTCAGTTCCTGGTTCAGGATGGTCTGCAGGGCAGAACTTTGAGCCTTGATATTCGGCAGAGCCAATAAAGCCCGGGCATGGCCCATACTGACCTGGTTTTTTCGGACAGCTTGCTGAACAACATCGGGCAGATCCAGCAATCGCATGGTATTAGTAACAGCGGTTCTACTTTTACCGACCCGTTTTGAGATTTCTTGGTGAGATAGACTAAATTCAACTGCCAGGCTCTGGTAGGCTGATGCCGTTTCCAGCGGATTGAGATCCGCCCGCTGTACGTTTTCAATCAGCGCTAATATTAAATGATCCTGGCTGTCGGCTTCCCGTAGAATAGCAGGAACGGTCTTTAATCCAGCAAGTTCTGCAGCTCTTAATCGCCGTTCACCGGCAATAATGGCATATTTTTGATCCGTATCCGCGTCCTGGGCTGATAAAACTAAGGGTTGAATGATTCCGTGCTCTTTGATGGAAGCCGCTAACTCTTTTAATTTGCCCTCGTCAAATCCTTTCCGGGGCTGATGCGGATTAGCCGCGATCAGTTCCAGCGGGACTTCCAGAACTCCGCCAAATTCGGATAATATTTCCCCTTCAGGATGGGTAGGAATAAGAGCTTCAAGGCCTTTTCCCAGGCCGGGTCGTTTGGATGCCATATGTTTTTGAATATTTCCCTGGTACTGATGAATAATTTGAAACTAATTGTGAACTTTTTTATTATACCTCAGGAAGCTTGTGACCATCTCCCAGCAGGATTTCCTTTGCCAGTTCATTATAGGCATTTGCACCGATAGAACTGGGAGAATATAGTGAAATTGGAACGCCGTATGAGGGTGCCTCAGCCAGGCGGACGCTGCGGGGAACGATGGTGTTAAATACTTTTTCCTGAAAATGTTTTTTTACTTCCTCCACCACATCATTGGCGAGATTGGTTCTTGTATCATACATGGTAAGGATCAAACCCCGGATAATCAGGTCGGGGGAGATCACCCTGCGGACTCTTTCAATGGTAGATACCAGGTCTCCCAATCCTTCCATTGCCAGATATTCACACTGAACTGGAATCAGGATCCCGTCCACAGCGGCAACCAGTCCATTTAATGTCAGCAGCCCTAGCGAGGGGGGGCAATCTATCAGAATATAGTCGTATTCATCTGCCAAGGGAAGAAGCTTTCTCTTTAATAGATTTTCCCGGCCAACCTCATTCACCAGCTCAACTTCTGCACCGGCAAGATCAGGAGAGGCCGGCAGGATCGATAATTTTAGTTTGGGATTTCGCAGGATATAGTCCCGGATATCTTTTTCTTCCAGGAGAGCCTGATATGTTCCTCCTGAGACATTGTATTTATCAATTCCCAGCGAGGAGGTGGCATTAGATTGAGGATCAATGTCTACCAGAAGGACATCTTTTCCATAATGGGCTAAAAAGGAACCCAGGTTTATGGTTGTAGTCGTTTTTCCGACGCCGCCTTTCTGATTGGCAATTGTATAGATTAGTCCCATGGGTCAATGAACCTTTTGAATGGATTGTATCTCCGATTCCGTTGGAATTCCTTCAATTCCGGGACGGGTGACGGAAATCGCTGCCAGCGCTGATGCCAATCGGGCAGATTTTTCGATACTTTTTTCCTCTATCACGAAGTAATTCATAAAAACTGCAGCAAATATATCTCCGGCTCCGGTTGGATCCACTTCTTCCCGGGGATTAACAGAGATGGACTTGAGTTTATCTTTCCAATAAAACTCTGCCCCGTCTTTCCCTTTGGTGAGGACCAGCAGGGGAAAAAGTGAGCATAGATAATCGAGTGAAGATCGATCAAATCCCAGGTCTTCAATGCTCAGGAAAGCAGAAGTATTTTCCGGGAACGGGTTTTTTATCACCGGGAAGGGGGAGGGTTGAATATTTCCATTCTCGTCCCATTCCCTGAGCCAACCCTGGAGCGAAATACAAACAGCTGCATCTGGAAAATCTAAACCAGTTTCCGGGTTGATCTCTTTTGCTACCGCTCCCAGGTGAATGATTTTTGTGGCTAACCATTCTTCCGGGATATGTTCCATCCCCAAATATTCGGCTCACTTGAGGATACATTGCTCCCTGCCGGAGGGTGTGTAAACGTTCCTAAAAGTTGTTGTCACATCAGACTTATAATTATAAATCTGGATCCCATTTAGCGGTTCAATCGAAAAATTCTCATTATAGGAGGTGACCAAACCCACCTCTAAACCCATTCTCCTGGCCGTGATCGCACTATATGCTGCTGTTCCACCCAGACGAAATCCATCTTCAACGACATCCCGGGTTATGTGCCCTACAATTAAATAATCTAAAGTAGTTTTCCCCGGTCTGAGGTTCATGGTGGAATTATACCTGATAGCGATATCCCGGTAAAAAAAAACTGGCACGGGATTTGTTCCATGCCAGTAGATTTTCTGTTCAGCAGAATTACTCTGCGGGATGAATGATGACTTTGCGGTTAGGGTCCTGGCCGATACTTTCTGTGTAAACCGAGGACTCTTCCTGAAGTTCAATATGGGCAAATCGCCGTTCATTGGGAGGCATCGGTTCCAGGGCTTGCTCGCGGCCGGTATCTGCCACCTGTTCTGCTACCCGGCGGGCCAACTGGCGAACCTGGAGCTCTCGCCGTTCCCGGTATCCCTCTACATCAATGCTGAGCGGGATTCCGTGTTCCAGTTCCTTTCCCAAGATTAAGCGTGTGATGTACTGCAAGGCATTTAAGGTTTTTGCTCGGCGTCCAATCAGTATGCTCAAATCATTACCTGAGATATCTACCAGGATGGGACAGAATGGCAATTTATCACTCTCTTCGCCATACTTTGCTTCCACATTGGCTTCCAGGTTCATTTTCTCCAGTAGTTCAGAGACAATTTCTTCTGTGAGTTTTAAAGTAGTATCTTTATCTTCCTCAGAATCCTGGGATTCGCTCTCATCTGGTTGAGCTTCTTCATCTTCGCTGAGAACGGATATCCGGACCCTCGCCTGGCGGGCTCCAATCCCCAATATTCCCTGTCCACCTTCATCCAATACGGTGATCTCTACTTTTTCCTGAGGTAATCCCAGATCATTTAATCCCTTCTCAATTGCTTCCTCAACAGTTTGAGCAATTACCTCAAGGGTTGCGCGATTGTTATTCATAATACCTCTTTGGTCCCTATCAAGCCATCTTTTTCAGGATTGGCTATCCTAATAACTTTGATGGTAGTTTTGGTAGGATATTCTTAAAATCCGCCTGACCAGTCAGTACATATTGGGCGATAGTGGCGAGATTGGTCGCAACGAAATACAAACCCAGTCCGGAAGCAAAAGTCAGCGCCAGGTATCCCATAAAGAAAGGCATATAGAGGCTCATCATCTTGGTCATCTGGGCGCCTTGTCCGCCGTCACCTGCTCCCTGTGTGGGAGGAGTAACCATCTTGGTTTGAATATATGAGGTAATCACGACCAGGATAGCGAGGACCGGAACTGCAACTCCCATAATGGGCAATCGCTCTGGCTCACTAAGCTCCATCCACCAGAAATGGCTGTTGATTGGTATCAGGTTGGCTCCATCACTGATGTGTTTGGAAAGGTTCACCAGCTGAATTGGGGTAACTGCCAGGGTTCTGATGATTGCCTGGTAGAGACCGATGATCACTGGAAATTGGATCAGCAAAGGCAGGCAGGAACCGAAGGGACTGATTCCCATCTCCTTGTATATTTCCATCTGTTTCTGGGCCAGGGCTTCTTTGTCATCTTTGTATTTTTTCTGGATATCAGCCCATTTTTTTGAATTTTGTAATTCCTGCATGGCTTTGCTGCTTTTCATCTGTCGGGCGGTCAAGGGGTAGGTAACAACCCGGACCAGCACGGTAAAGATAATGATTGCCCAGCCGAAGTTCTGGCCGACCAGATCATAAATAAAAAGCATCACGGTAATCATTAATGTAATAAAGGCATCCCACATAGTTTTTTCCTGTTTATTAGTTAATTTTGTCCAGGACCAGTATCAGTTTCTCAATTTATTCCGCCGGGGGATATCCCCAGATTTGGGTTCCATTCTGGTTTAGTGCGATCAGGTAATATTCCGCTTCTGAGGGAGCAAGCAGAAGAGTTTCTCCGTCTGACGCAGGGCTGGCATATAGTTTGCCTTCCATTGGCAGATTGCGCTGAACAACACCATCTTTGCTGACAACTACCAGGCTGCTGGCATCCGTCGAAAAATAGATCAGATCATCTTGAACCAGCGGGGCAGAAACGATGCTGCCACCCGGCTGCAGCTGCCAGATAAGGTCTCCAGTTGCCAATTCCAGGGCATAAAAAGTACCGGAAAGGTCACTGACGTAAACCTGTTCCCCATCAATAACCGGGCTTGCCCAGGCCCAATCCGAAGTATTAAAACGCCATTCGACACTGTGTTTTACTTCATCCAGGGCAACGACTTCATTATTAAAGGTGCTTACGATTATCAACCCGCTGTCTGACACGGTAGGCCGACTGACCACGGGACCACCCAGATCTTCCGATTTCCAAACCTCTGAACCGGTCTCTGGATTGATGGCATAAAGGAAATGATCCATGGAAGCCAGGTAAATGCATCCACAGCTCTCAGACCAGGCAGGGGAAGCCCAGATTGGATCTTCTGTTTCGAATGGTTCCCATAGCGGCATTCCATTCAGGTCAACAGCATAGAGTTTATTGTCCGATGAGGGTGCGAAAATACCCTGATCGGTGACCAGGGGAGCTGCGACGTAGCGGTTTTCGGCGGCAGTAAATGACCAATTTTCTCTGCCGTTAGTTGGATCAATGCTGTAAAGATTGCTGTTATAACTGGCAACAATCAATTGTGTCCCATTATCTGCGAACACCGGTGCAGCATAAAAATCAACGCCGGTTTCCGTTTCTGTCGGAAACAGCCATTTTTGTGTCCCGTTTTTTATATTCAGGGCATAAATTTGGGGTCCATAAGAGAAATAGGCAACATCCTCTTTAAGGGTGATCTCGGACCAGCCAGTTGCTGCGACTCGTCGACTGCCAGAACAGGCGCCCAAAGTCAGGGCGAGCAGGGCTAAGAGAAGGATTAGGAAATATTTTTTCATTGTTTTCATATTCACTTTCTAGAGGTTATTTTACGGAACCGGGTCGAACCCACCCTGGGAAAATGGATTACAGCGAAGAATTCGCCAGACACCCATAAAACTACCCCGGAATACTCCGTATTTATAGATTGCTTGGTAGGAATAGTGAGAGCAGCTGGGGTAATATCTGCAGGTATCACCGGGCAAAGCTTTTGATATCGTCTTTTGGTAAAGAAGGATTAAAGCCAATACCGGAAATCGTAACACCGTCCAAATGGTTAACTCAAGATCTTTTAATGAGGGATCATGAGTTGAGTGATTGTGTTTGTCCTGCTCCAGGCTGATTTCATTATTCATTGGTTTGGTTTAGAAACAATTTGGCTTCCCTGAAAAGAGATTCCAAAGCTTCTTTCGCTTCTCCACAATTGGATTCAGTTAAGGATCTTCTGGCAATCAGGACTCCGTTATATCCGGGTTTAATCTCCTGGATTAACTCTCGAAAAGCTGCCCGAATAATCCGTTTGGCTCTGTTTCGTTTGACTGCATTTCCGACTGAAATCCCTGCTGTGACCGCAAACCGTGAGAGCGGGTGGTTCACTTTCTGAATTATCAAAACCAGAAGCGGGTGGGGATATGATTTTCCAGATCGCCGCACCCGCATGATTTCTGTTGAACTTGTTAGGCGAAATCTCTGTTCCACAAGAATCTTGTTAAATCAGAGTTAACTGTTCCAGTTGGTTTTCTTAACGTGATTATTTTTTGTATGCGCGAGTACATAACGACCCTTTAAGCGGCGCCGTTTTAGCACATCTTGTCCGCCTTTTGTGCTCATGCGAGCCCGGAACCCGTGGACACGAGCTCGGCGTCTTATTTTTGGTTGGTACGTCCGTTTTGGCATCTTCTAAAAACTCCTTCAAAGTTCAAACTCAACTTCCGACGAAACATTATACCGTGTGGGGTTAGTTTGGTCAAACTCCTTTGGCAATGGATTATTGAATAATTCCTAGGGCAATTCTCCCCCGGAGATTCCAGACAGGATGGGTGGGATGATCTGATTTGGAACCATTCAGTATTATAATTTAATTATTAGAATTATGAAAATAGGGAGATAATGTATAACAGAATTTTGAATACACTGTCGGAGCATCCAGTTGTTGAGGTCCGGATTGGATTAAATTGGACCGCTGTAGTGGTTAAAAAAGGGGAGCACCAGCAGTGTGGATTGGCATCTACCCTCTCTGAGGATCACCATCATACCGGGGAACCTAAGGTTCCCGAGCCTGGCAGGCTGGAATCTACTTCAGCGCTAGAATTGGCAAATTGGATCAAATCGGAAACTCCCTTGCGCCGGAGTTTAGGATGTGCCGCGATTAATGCCCTGCTGCCCCGGGATCCATTATCCTGGACAGATAAAAACGCCGAATCTGCAATTCTGGAGAACGGTAAAGGGAAAAAAGCGGTTCTAATCGGACATTTTCCTTTTGTTTCCAAATTAAGAGAAGAAATGGGGGAATTAATCGTGCTGGATCAAAATCCTACAGGAGATGATTTGTCGCCCAAAGCTGCCCCGGAAACTCTGCCCGATGCTGACCTGGTCGCTATTACGGGTATGACGTTCATTAACCATACCCTGGTGGATTTATTATCGTTCTGTAAACCTGAGGCATATGTGTTGATTCTAGGACCTTCAACACCATTATCCCCGGTTTTGTTTGATTATGGAGTAAACATGCTGGCTGGATCTTCAGTGGAAAATATCCCAGCCGTGATAGCCGCCCTGGGGCAGGGAGCAAATTTCAGACAAATTCATCGGGCTGGTGTCCGTTTAATAACTCAAATTCCATCTGGGGAATAAGATCTAAAGGCAAATCTTATGGATGATAAGCCCATTATATTTAACTCAATTGGAATAATCGAGACCCCGTTCACAGATTTAGCAGATATGCCTATTCAGCCCAGCGCAGCTGAGGGTGTAAAAGGCAAAGTCATTCTGCATCCAGCGCTTGAGGAGGGATTACAAGATCTGGAGGGATTTTCCCATCTCATTCTTATATATCATTTCCATCAGGCTGGAGACTCAAACTTGCTTGTTAAACCTTTTTTAGATGAAAACCTTCACGGCGTTTTTGCGACCAGGGCTCCGCGGAGGCCAAACGCCATCGGGTTTTCGATTGTAAGGCTGCTGGAGATACAACAGAACATACTTTCCATTGCAAATGTAGATATCCTGAATGGAACTCCGTTGCTGGATATCAAACCTTATGTTCCTTGCTTTGATGAACCGAAAGCAGACAGAATGGGTTGGTTGGAAAATTTTCAGGAAGAAATTGGGGGAAAATACTCTGATGATAGATTTTTAGAATAGAGTCGGGCTATTGGAACCTGTTTCCTGGTTATTCAATCACTGGGAATTTCGATAGCTTGCTTTCCCTGAGGTCCTACCCAGCGGAAGGCGATTGTGCCCAGAAAGAGGGGGAGCCAGAAAGTCACTCCCCGGAAAGCTAATGTAATCACCAGCGCTTCGCTGACTGGAATATACATCGATCGAAAAGCCAGGGTGAGTATTCCTTCCACGATTCCTATCCCATAGGGCGTGGGGGATACTATTTCGAATAAATAAGCCAGGCTGGTTCCCGCAATTAACGTTCCGATTGAGGCAGGTACTTGATAGGCCTTAAATAAAGCAAAAAAGATCAACAAAAGAATGGTTTTATTGGAGATGGCCAGCAGAAAAGGATATATTAATTCCAGGGGACGGTTACGGATTTCGTTTAATCCTTCCACGGCATCGTGAGCGATGGATCTGGCAGCCTGTTCACTGAACTTTTTCTCCCGGCGGAGTGGTTTGAGAAGGCGATTTCCGGTTCTGGCTACCCAGGCGAGGGCATCGGATAGTGCCTGTTCGGATTTAAACCCAAGATAGACTAAAACACTCATTCCTAACCACAACAGGAATAAAATCACAGAGGCGGTAATTTCTGTACCACCCAGGATATTTCTCCGGAAGAGAACAATCAATCCCATTCCTAAGAATAGGAAAAATCCAAAATAATCAAATATTACAAATAAGGCCCCAGCCACTAAAGCTCTGGCCCCGGTATTTCCTTTTTGTCTGGCTTCAGCAATAAAGATTGCCATACCGCCTAATCCTCCGGAGGGAGCTATAACGTTGATAAAGTTCGCGGCAGTTGTCAGGATCAACAGCCTGGTAAAAGATTCGTTAAGTCCCAAGACGGTAAAGATTGTTTTGTAAGATCCTGCCAAATTGATCATCCAGATCAATATTAGTAAAACTGCCAGCAGGATGAACCGCCAATCTCCTCTTTGGAGGATGACAGCAATTTTTTCAACCTCGGCAAAATGGCTTGCAACAAAGACTACCCCCAACAGCAAACCAATCGCAATGATAAAGTTGCGCATGAAGTGATTATAGCAGATTCGCCATAAAGCCTATCTTGGGAGCTAGATTTTCAATTAGTGAGGATTGGATTATCGCCGTCGTCCCCGACCACCAGAAACGATGGAAATCCAGTAGAGTAGCTGCATCACTGCGGTAAACAAGGAAGCGATGTAGGTCAAAGCTGCTGCATTAAGGACGCTGTTTACTCCATGCTCTTCTTCCGAAGAGAGAATTACGCCGCTATTTTTTAGCAGCATTTTTGCCCGCGAGGAAGCGTTCAATTCAACGGGGAGAGTTGCCAGGGCAAATACCGCTCCCCCGGAAAATGCAAAGACACCCAGCCAGGCTAATCCAATCACGTTGATAAACAATCCGACCATAATTAATATCCAGCCCAGGGTAGAGCCAATATTCACTGCTGGTACAAGCATGGATCGTAACCGCAGAGGAAAGTAGCCATCCTTATCCTGCAGGGCATGTCCCAATTCATGGGCAGCTATTGCAACTGAAGCTACAGAATTGCCCTGATAAACAGCTGGAGATAAACTGAGCACTTTTTTTCTGGGATCATAATGATCTGTTAATCTACCCTGAATCTGAATAATCTCAATATCGTGCAGCTCAGCTGTTGAAAGCAGCTTTTGAGTTGTTTGTTCGCCTGTTAAGCGAGAGCTGGTAGGCACCTTTCCCCATTTTTTGTAGGTGGAATTTACATACCACTGGGCAGCCATCATAGCAATAATTGCTGGCACCATGAAAATCAGATATTGTGGATTTAGATAAAACATTATTCAATTTCCTGTAATTATTCTAGGATATCCAACAACACTTCAATTGCTTTGTCCAATTGAGGATCCAGTTCTGCCTCGTAATCCTCTTCGGTGAATTCAACCGGGTATTTTGGGATGAGGCCTACTTCATGAATCTGTCTCTTGTCAGGGGTCAACCAGCGGGCAATTGTTACCCGGACTGCTCCCTGTTGATTAGTCAGCTCAATCCAATTTTGAACTGAACCTTTCCCGAAAGTTGTCGCACCAACCAGGGGACCCCGCTGATGATCTTGAATCGCTCCAGCCACAATTTCTGAGGCGGATGCGGATCCTTCATTGACTAGTAATACAAGGGGTATATCGGTCGCAAGACCTCCCTCGATTGACACGTATTCATCCATTCCTTTATCAATGCCGTAATCTTCGTAAAGAATGACACCATCGGCAATGAATTCGGATCCAACTTCCACTGCTGTTTGCAGGTATCCTCCGCCGTTATTTCGCAGATCCACAATTAAGCCAACCGGATTCTGATCAAGCATGTTTGTTAAATTTTCCCGGAGTTCTGATTGGGTATCTGCTCCAAAAGTGAGGATTTGAACGTAACCAATATTCTCGTCCAGCATCCTGCTGTCAATACTGGGGATGATAATTTTTTCCCGGATAATCGTGACATCAAATAGTTCCATTTCCCCTTCACGCCGGATAGTCAGAACAACTTTGGAACCGGCAGGGCCAAGGACTTGACGGATCACCAGGGACCCATCGATTCCGGTCATATCTTCCCCATCAATCATAATCACCTGGTCTCCTGGCAATAACCCGGCTGTTTCAGCCGGGGAATTGGGCATTGGGCTTATGATCGTGAGGTATTCACTTGTGGTATCAACCCAGGCGCCAATCCCTTCATATTCACCATTCATCGGGATATTGGCTTGCATGTATTGGTCTGGATCCATGTATGAGGTATGCTGATCTCCCAGTGCATCCAGCATGCCTGAGATGGCTCCCCTCATCAAAGCTGTATTGTCAACAGGTTGATCGATGTATTGATCATGAATAATGTCCCAGGCTTCCCAAAAGGGAATGAATAATTCCTCGGCTGAGAGCTCAGGCGTAGAATCAGCAGATGTTGTCCCATCCGTAGTATATGGGATTGCTTGAGTAGGTTTTGAAAACCAGGACAAGTCGGACCGCGGCAATAATAAATTTCCAACTATCGCCCCGGCAGAAAATGCGCTGGTGATGAGTACCAAACCAGCCGCTATTCCAATCAGGATCCAAATGCTCTTTTTCATTCAATTCTCCAATAACAATTATCTGGGTTCATTATGCCCTAATTACTAATAGGGTTATCTTATCACCTGGTGGGTTATCCAATCTATAAATTTTATCAATAAAATATTAAGATACCCATTTCATTTGAATCTAATCAAAGGGCTAATCTTACTTTTTATTTATCTCTATTCTGATCGGATTACGGGAAGAATGATCAGATCCAAATCAAGGGGGCGATTAAGTTCATTTTCCAGCGCTTGAGCGAGCTCATTTACAGTTTCCTGAACAAGTGGTTCCGATGATCGGACGGTGGCACTGATCAGCAGGTGTTTACGGTCCTGGGTTCTATCAATATCGACGATCGACATATCTTCCATGAGGGGAGATTCAAGCAAAACCCGTTCTATAGTTTGCTGTTCGCGAGTTTGTTTAATGATACCTCTCATGATTACTGCCAAAGGAATGGTAATCAAAAATACCAGGAACAGGATTCCGGTTACTCCTCTCTGAACTCGTTTTTTGGTTTCTGGCTGCAGATTGAGGGGGTGAATGCCCAGCAGTGAAAAGATGATGACACCACCAAGGCTGATAGTAACCAGGTTGGTGGTGAATAGTAATAGGGCGCCGCCAGCAACCTGCATATTCCCGTTTGCGAAACCCAATCCAACTACACCAAGCGGAGGCGCCAGGGCAGCGGCTATAGCCACGCCTGGTAAGGCTGCGCTGACATCTTTTCTACTCACCGCATACGCGCCAGCCATGCCCGATGCCAGCGCGATGAACAAATCCACGATGCTCGGTTGAGTCCTGGAGAGAATTTCAGGAGTCATTTCCTTCAGGGGAGATAATAAACCGATCAGGATTGCAACAATGATCGAGGCCATCACCCCTTTAAAGACTGATTCGAGTGAGGTTCTGACTAATCGGCCTTCGCCGAGGATAATACCAAGAGAAAAACCCAGAATGGGTGACATCAACGGGGCAACCAGCATTGCACCGATCACAACAGCAGGACTGTTCAGCAGTAAACCCAGGGCAGCGATAATTGAGGATAAAACGATCAGAATAAAATAATCTCTACCGGGTTGGGCATCTTCGATGAGTTTTTCCCTGACTTCAAGCTGGTCTTCGGTAGACAGAGTCGGGAAAAGGTTAAAGATGGCAGACAGGGCTCTGCGGAAAATAAATTCTCGAGCGCCGCTGTACCCCTTAACCATTACAGATGTATTTGGTGCCTGGGAGGCAATCTTGAGGGGGATACTGCCAAAAGCAAATTGATCAAGGAATCCCTGTTCGGTTGCGCCAACAATAACCAGGTCGTAATTTTCTGCTTCCTTGAGGATGCCATCCAGGACATTGTCAGCCATGACAACCTTTTTTTCCGGCTCCTGGTTAAATATCAAACCTTCCAGAGTATCTTCGATAGTTTGATGGTTTTCATCCATCCGTCGGGGAGTTGCTCGACCAACTTGGACATACATTCCAGTTACACTGGCGTCATAGATTTGAGAGAGAGTGGCAGCCAATCGGGCGCCGACGGGTGCATTAGGACCGCCAGCGGTTGGTACCAGGATAGAGTTTATTTCCCGGGATTGATCTCCCTTAACGATTAACACATCACAGGGAGCTTCTTTGATGATCGGGTCAATCACCGGCCCCAGGGAATTGGAGATCGTTTTTGCGCCCCCCAGCCATCCGAGTAAGATCTGATCAACCCCTTCTTCCCGGGCTGTATCAAGAATCCCTTCCGAAACACTACGAGATACCCGGGTCATCGTTTGCACCCGGAATTCCTCTTTAGTTGCCTGGTCGATTGCCCGGTCCAGAAGCACATAATCAGTTTCTGCCCTGGAGCTTCCCTCAGAGAGGGGAACTTGTCCGGGTACTGTGATTACCCGCAAAGCGATGACTTTTCCACCTTGTTGGCGGACAAGGGTACCGGCCAGGTTGAGCAGATTTTCCGCAGTATCCGGGTTAGCAATCGGCACCAGAATACGAATACTCTGTTTGGTTTTCTGCTCCTCAAGAGCTGATTTAAATACAGTAATCCCTTCTTTGGCTTTGATGCTGTGATGCCGTCCGTATCCAAAAAATACCAAAGTACCTAACAATAGTAGTAATCCCACAGCAGGGAAAAAATTTACCCAAGTCAGCGAGAGCAGTAAATCAAAAACCAGGACCAGGGCTGGTATCCAGGGGTGAATGGGAAGGTTAAAGGAGGACGAGGTGATTTGTTCCCGCCTGATTAAGGTGAAATTGACTGCCATTAATACAATAAGATAGAGTAATCCACCCAGCTGCGCTAAATAATTCAAGGGGAATATTATGGTCAGTAATATCAGGACAGAAAAGATGGTGACCAGGAAGACTGGCACATTCGAACGTTGGTGAACTCGTTTCAGGAATGCCGGCCAGAAACCGTCCTTGGTCATGGCATAACCCTGTTTGTTCAACAGGTTTATCACCCTGTTTAAAGCCAGAGGAATTGCCGTAATACTTAAGATTAAAAGACCAATCTTGGCCCATTTCCCAGCAACCAGGTTGGCCATTTCAGCCAACGGAAGATTGAGAGCAGCCGACGAACTGGGCACAATCCTGCTGATGATGCCGGCAATTAGAGCGAATACAATACCAGCCAGGATGGGTGTAATAAACATTGCCCGGGGGGCATTAGTGGTGCGTTTGGTGATTTCGCCCTGCAATCCAGCCGTGATTTCCAGTCCAATGAATGAGATCAGGAGGAAATTAAATGGAATACTCCAATCAGGATTGGAAGGATACGGATTGTTAAGAGGGATATTGGGTAAAAAAAACAGGCAGAATACCAGGATTACTGTAAAAATCAGGAGTAAAAGATAGTTATTAATCTTTTTAATAGGCAAGAATTTTACACCGGAGACGAATAGGAGGATTCCAATGGCGAATGGGAGCTGAGGTAGTCTTATTCCAGCCAGGGCTTCAACAAGGGCAGTGGCTTGTAATGCAAAGCCTTGAATAAGGATCCCTCCAGTGATGATCCCTGCCAATAGCAGTACCCAGCCTGTAATAAAGGCCAGCCAATTTCCTTCCTCGCAATCTTGTACAAGGCGATAGGCTCCCCCGGGTTGGGGTACGCTCATTGAAAGTTCAACATATCCAAGAAGATTTCCAACCACAATCAATGAAGTCAGCAGGGCAATCAAGGGGATGGATGACCCGGCCACGCCAATTAAATCACCCATCAGGATCAGAACGGATATAACCAGCATCACACCCAGGCTGATTGAGATAGCGCGCAATAAACTGGTACTGTAGCTGTAACGGATTTGCTGGTGATACTCTTTTTCGCTCATGGCATTTCCTCAATTTTTACAGGCGAGGAGTAATCTCATTCCTGCAACCAAAGCTGGGGCATTTTTTCTTTCATTTCATGGATTGTTTTTAGTTGAATATCTACCTGCTTGGAAGAACCGTTTTCCCCAACCAGCGAGGTGTAAAACCCGAGTTTTTTGGCAGGCAATAGATTTTGGATTAGATCGTCAAACATCACACATTGCTCTGGATCAGACACACCAGCCAGGGTCATGGCAATCTGGTAAGCCTCCAGGTTTGGTTTCACCGTAAAATCCAAGGCGAACAAGTCTACAATCCCGGAAAATAAATCACTAATTCCCAACTCAGCCAACACTCTCTCAGCATGACGGTAATCAGCATTGGTGAAGATCCATAAATCCTGGGAGAGAGATGTCAGGATATTCCTGAGTACCGGATCCGGTTTCAGGAAATCCTTGAGGGGGAGACCGTGAACGTAAGCGAGGTATTCATCAGGTTCGACACCATGGTGAATCCTGAGTCCTTCCAGGGTTGTTCCATAGGTGGTCCAATACTTATCTCGAGTGGCCGGGATTTCATTCTCCGGGATTCCAATTTCTTCCAGCATAAACTGGTAAATGCGGAGTCTGATTTGCTCCCAAAGACCGTTCGAGGCTGGATAAAGTGTTGCATCCAGATCAAAAAACAGGGTTGAAAAAATCATATCCGCATTATACCTGATCCTGATCTCGCTAAACTCTCACCATAATGGGGTCTGAAATTAGACAATAAAAAAGAAATGGATTCATTCCATCCATTCCTTGCCCTCCGTTATAATATCTTTATGCCTATCCAATTATTATCCGAAGAAGTTGCATCCCAGATCGCAGCCGGAGAGGTTGTAGAACGGCCTTCCTCCGTGGTAAAGGAATTAATTGAGAATTCGCTCGATGCAGGGGCAGATCAAATTACCATTTTAATCCGGGAGGCAGGAAAACGGCTGATTGAAGTGGTAGACAACGGGGAGGGGATACCGGCTGAGGAATTAAACTTGGCTGTACACCGGCATGCAACCAGTAAATTAAAAAATGCAGCGGATTTGTTTCGGGTCTCAACTCTGGGTTTCCGGGGTGAAGCATTAGCCTCGATCGGATCAGTTTCCCATTTGACACTTTTATCCCGTGTCCAAAAAGAAGACCTGGGCGCAAGTATCAGGGTAGAGGGGGGCGATATAAAACCTTCTTCTTTGCTGGGAATCCCTCCCGGGACAACTGTCCGGGTTGAACACCTTTTTTACAATGTGCCAGCGAGATTAAAATTTCTCAAAACTGACCGGACCGAAAAAAGACATATTAATGACATTGTCAGCCGGTATGGACTGGCCAACCCAGGAGTTCGCTTGAAACTATACCAGGATGATGACCTGGTATTTCAGACTAGCGGCAGTGGAGATCTAAGGGAAGTGATTACTGCCGTCTATGGTGTCGGGACAGCCCGTCAAATGATCGGAGTCCTTTCCGAAGATAATTTACTACGGGTAGATGGGTTTATCAGCCCCCCCGGATTAACAAGATCTAACCGCAGAGAAATCCTCTTTTTTGTTAACCAGCGACCAGTTCAGGATCCAGCTCTCACAAAAGCTTTAACGCAGGCATATCACACTTTGTTAATGAAGGGCAGGTATCCCATTGCGGTGCTATTCCTTAAACTCTCTCCTGAAAAGGTGGATGTTAATGTCCACCCAACCAAGGCAGAGGTGCGATTTGAGGATAAGGGAGAAGTATTTCGCAGTATAGGAAGGGCTGTCAGGCGGGCATTATTGGCTCACACACCAGTTTCAGAGGTTGGCAGCCTGGGAGGAGTTAAGCTGTGGGGAGGTCCAGCGCCTGATCACCGAGATCTGCGGCGGGTGATAGATCCCGCCTGGGAATTGGCAAAAGATCCCCAAGATGAGGGTGTATTTGGCGCTCCAATGGAATCTGGACAGGTGCCGGCTGTGATGGGAACACCAATTTTACGGCTGATAGGCCAGGTTGCTTTAACTTATTTGATTGCGGAAGGACCCGATGGATTGTACCTGATAGATCAGCACGCGGCTCATGAGAGGATATTATTCGAAAAATTCATCTCGATCAAAGATAAAAATCCTCCATCCCAGGTTTTACTGGAATCGATTGTGGTGGAGTTCTCACCCAGCAGCGCAGACTTAGTGAATGAACAACTTGAATTGTTAAGTGAAATTGGATTTGACCTGGAAGCCTTTGGTCCCGGCGCATTTGTGATCCGAGCTGTACCTGCTTTGCTCCAGGGAACATCCCCGGAAGGTATTCTCAGGGCTGCAGTTGAAGATCTTGAGGAAGATGAAACCCCCCTGGAAAAGAATATCGAAGATAAAATCATCGCCAGGGTCTGTAAAAAGGCAGCTGTAAAAGCCGGGCAAATTTTATCACCCGAGGAAAGTAAAAAATTGCTGCTGGATTTAGAAGCCTGCCAATCTCCCAGGACATGCCCCCATGGTCGCCCGACCATGATCCATTTGTCAGTTGATCTATTGGAAAGAAAATTTGGTAGGACAGGCCCACTGTAATATTAAATACGTAACGGTTTCCTCATAAGAAACCGTTATCACTGTTTAAATATAAGAAGGGACCCGTTCCCTATATTATTTCAACTTTGTATAAATATCTCAGGCAAATCGTGGCATTCACCGCATCCAACCTGCGGTTCCCGTACGTCCTGATGTGTTTTTGTGCAGTAAGCCTTGACCTGAACCTGTTGGGGGAATAGAGGAAAAAGTCGTTTTAGCTCAGGAATCAACCTCATATGTTCACAGGAATTTGCCCGTGATATTTCCGGGACAGGACAAGTAACGCACAGTTTTTCCTGCCAGACCAGGGGAGGATTCGCCGAGTCAAGCAATCGGCACTCTTCCCGGTTTTTCCCCCGATGATAATCTCCGAAGAAATATCGGCATTCAATTCCGGTAGGAGTTTTCATACCCGGGTAACGTATTCTCCAGTCCTGGTATCGACCCGGATAACATCACCCATCTCAACAAAGTTGGGTACGTCTACTTCAAGACCGGTTGAGGTAGTCACTGATTTTGTGACGCTGGTGGCAGTATTTCCCCGAACGGAGGGATCGGCTTGCACGACTTCCTGATCTACTGTGGTTGGCAGGTCAATATCGAGAGGATCACCTTTATAGAAGGTTAATTTGACTTCCATTTCATCTGTAAGAAACTTGGTGCTCTCACCTAGGACGTCACCCTTGAGGGCTGGTTGTTCATAGGTTTCAACATCCATGAAATAATACAATTCCCCATCGTTGTACATGTATTTTGCGTTTCTGAATGTAAGCCGGACATCTTGAACTGAATCTCCGGAATTAAACTTCTTTTTTAAACGAGTACCTGAACGGAGATCCCTGACATCTACCCGGATCGTGGCTTTCCCTCGACCGGGTTTGTGATGATCATACTCAAGCACTTTATAGAGATTTCCATCCAATTCAAAGGTTACGCCTTTTCTTAATTCATTAACATCAATCATTTTTAGGCCTTTATTGAAGAAGTTGAAGAAAATTCTGCTTCGTGATTATATTCCACAGTCATAGTAGTGACAAGGGATGGATTCCGGCTGCATTTGATTAATAGTTCAAGCAGAGATATTTTCATGCTTCTGGCCTTCTTCGGGGGACCTAGAGCACGCTTTATTCTAGCCAAGAGGGTGATTTCCCTCATAAATTATGGTAAACTTACAGTTGATTAGAAAGGGATATTTAATGATGGTGGACAAGAAACGGATCATTTGCATTGAGGATGAACCAGAAACCACAAATCTGATGAAATTGATTTTGGCTAGAGAAGGGTATGAAGTCCTGGGAGCAAATGGTGGAGAAGAAGGTCTGGCTTTGGTAAATGAAGATCCCCCTGATCTGATCTTGTTGGATTTGATGATGCCTGAAATGGACGGAACTCAGGTATTTCAACGCTTAAAAGAAAACGAAAAAACAAGGGATATCCCGGTGATTGTTGTTACCGCGAAAGTTCAGAGCATAGATATCGTTTTATGGCGGCAGGTAGCAAAAGTTGATGACTATATCACTAAACCTTTCCGCCCTGAAGAATTAGCTGAACGGGTGAAGTATGTACTCTCTCAAAAAGGCGAGTAAGGAACCCTGTTTCCAACAGCATTTCGATTAAAATTCACCATGATCAATGTAAATGTAAGTAACAAAACTCGAAGTCTGGAGAAACCGCTTCGAGTAAAAAACTGTGATACATTCTTCTGCCGTTTGCGTGGTTTGATGTTCCAGAACGATTTGGATTTGAATGACGGATTGCTGCTGGTTCAAAAGAATGAAAGCCGAAGCAATGCAGCTATCCATATGCTGTTTGTAGGTATGGATCTAGGAATAATCTGGTTAAATAAGGACCGAAAAATAGTTGATATCCAATTAGCAGAAAGCTGGAAGCCAATCTACACCCCTCAACACCCTGCCCAATATATTTTGGAAATCAATCCGCTTCGGATGCCCGAATTTAATATTGGAGATGAACTGGACTTTGAATAAATTTATCCAGATTTGCATCCTTTTGATATTAAGCTTCAGCCTGGTTTCTCCTGTATTTGCACAGGATAACCAGGGGAGCGGACCGACTTATATAATACAGCCGGGAGATACATTATGGACGATCGCCAGGAATTTCCATATCTCCTATAACGATCTCCTGGAAGTCAACGACTTGACGAGTGAAAGTTCCATTATTCCTGGCATTGTCCTTGAGATACCCGGGATGGAAGAAATTTCCGGAGTGCTGTCTATCGTAAAAGTAGCCTATGGAGAATCCTTACAGAGCATCAGTCGACGATATGATGTTCCAGAGGGCATATTGGTACAACTAAACCGGTTAACCAGCCCGGTGGAACTATATGTTGGAGTTTCTGCAGTTTTGGTTGGAGAAGAAGAAGTAATTGACCAGGCAGGAAAAAGAGTTTCTCTAGCGCCTGAACAGTCTTCTCTGGAATTGGCAGTGATTGAAAATCTCAACCCCTGGGATCTGGTAACCACAAATGCCCAGGATGGAGAATGGGATCTGATTCCCGGAGAAGTTTTATTTGTTCGGGGAACAAATTCCTCAGGTCCCGGTGCACTACCGGAAGATATCCAGAAAGTATCCTACTCACCAGAGAAATTTATCCAGGGACATACTTCCGTCCTGGAAGTGGAGGCGCCCGAAAGCACTACTATCCAGGGATCTCTGGGTGACTATCCGTTATATTTCTTCTCAGAAACCGGGGTGAATTACCTGGCGCTGCAGGGGCTGCATGCCAGAGAAGACCTGGGATTAATACCCCTCTCACTGTCTGGGACACTTCCCGATGGCACACCATTTGCCCATACTCAAATGGTAGAGGTTAAAAGTGGTAATTATCCTTATGAGGAAATAGTCAATGTGCCCATGAATACCGTGAGCGTAAAGTTAAACGATGAGGAAACAGAGCAGTTGACGGATATCGCAGAGGATAAAACCGCCAATAAATTCTGGGCTGGTGATTTCCTGAGTCCCGTTCCTCCAGAACTTAGCACTTGCTGGGTTTCTTTTTTCGGCAACCGCCGTTCATTTAACGGCAGTGGATTTCTTTATTACCATTCAGGTCTGGATTTTTGCAGTGCTTTTGGAGGAAATATTCTTGCACCTGCAGCTGGAAAAGTTGTTTATACCGGTAATTTACCAATTCACGGCAATACTACAATGATTAACCACGGATGGGGGGTATATACACTTTATGCGCACCAATCCGAGTTTTTGGTTCAGGCAGGGGATCGGGTGGATGCCGGGGATACGATCGGAAGAGTAGGATCAACTGGCAGATCCAGCGGTCCGCATCTTCACTGGGAAGTATGGGTG
>Ga0255364_10063_pt1 | contig 30941 bp, 13 predicted proteins | sample ANMaggSSYBR01G12_FD_182087 | JGI IMG/M metagenome (GOLD analysis project Ga0255364, IMG submission 182087) | Sediment cell enrichment communities from methane seep in Santa Monica Basin, California, United Staets - ANME aggregate JGI... | ecosystem: Environmental > Aquatic > Marine > Cold seeps >...
GAAAGTATGAGATTAACAGTACATGGGAATTTGATAATAGGTACAAATATTTATGTTGAGAGATCAGAATGTAAAGTATGTGGAGATCCTTATTTAACTCCGAAAACCCGTATTGGTTTATTTTGTAGCAACGTGTGTGCAGGTAAAGCTAAAATTTTTTCAACAGTGCATAGAAAGAAACTATCCGCAGCTCAGACTGGTAAGATTCTTTCAAGTGAAACAAAGAAAAAATTATCAAAGATATCATCAAAGCGTATAGGTGTTTTAAACAGTAATTATAAAAGTGGAGTAACTAAATTAGGTTTTGTCACATATGATAATTGTAAGGATACATTGGGGTTTTGTGAAGATATTCGTAAACAAAGGGCTACCGAGATCTTGGAAGTAAGGTGTACTTATTGTGGGCAATGGTATGCTCCTACACGTCACAGTGTTCAGAATAGATTGGATGCAATTAATAGTTTAAATCAGGGCGAACAACGTTTATATTGTTCAGAAAACTGTAAACAAGCTTGCCCTACTTTTGGTCAACACAGGTACCCAAAAGGTTTTAAGAAAGCAACTTCACGAGAAGTTTCAACTTATTTGAGACAAATGGTTTTTGAAAGAGACAATTGGGAATGTCAAAAATGTGGTAAAACAATTAAAGAAACAGCACTTCATTGCCATCACATTAAAGGGTATGCCCAGAATAAAATTTTAGCAAACGATATTGATAATTGTATTACACTTTGTAAAGATTGTCATAAAGAAGTACATAAACAACATGGATGCGGGTATGTTGATTTACAATGTAAATAGGGGGAATTAGAAATGGAACCAACAATAACGTTTGCATTTAATCACAATGCAGCATTAGATACGCCTTGGCCATATACAGGAACTGGGAACCCAAATGTGGGAGGGTATAGGGTTATAGAGCCAAGTACCGACCTATTAGTTTTCACAGGAGGAGGAATAATCGGTTCTTTACCAACACCAACGACCACTTCAGGGTCCCGTGATAGTACTATCCGTCCTTCTGTCTCGTCATATGTAATTCCACAATTGTTTGTTGAGCAAGATCAGATGTACCATGTTCAATTTGCTGGATCTAGTACAAAGCGTTATGCGATGGGGGTAAGAATACAAGGTACTGCTACATCAAATCTTTATTTAGAAGCGTGGGATTCGAACGAGATGAGTTCAACTGCCTTAGAAATTTTAACAGGAACTTCAAACAGCGGTAATAACAGCTTTATAAATGCTATCATGACTACTGATATAGAACCACCGTCTGATTGGAATGGTGGTAGTACTGGAGCAGCCTATTTAAGAGGTACTGATTATAGAGTTGGGTTAGGTGGCAGCAAACTTATCGGTGGAGAGATAATTGATAGCACTGTTTACTATAATATTTATATTCGTCTAGAAACGGATTGTTCAACTTTTTACGTTCAACCAGTATTGGCGTTTCGATATCTTTATACTTAAAGGAGGAAAGGAATTAAAAATGGATATAAACAGTCAAAAATTACCGAATTTTGAAGGATTGAATAAGGAAGACGGAAAAATTTATGGAAGACATAATACCGTCACAAGTGTAAACCCGTATCAATGTAGATTTATTGCAACTTATCCTGATGGAAAAACGATAAGAGGCCAAGATCTTTTTACAACAGGTTGGGATAAAATTCCGCATGGACTGAAAAGTTTAAGATATGAATTAAGCACAGGGCATGTTATAGAGATCCCAAAATATAAATCATATTTACCTTTAATAGAGACAAGTTTTGGTATGGACGGAAGTCGTATTTTCCACTCAATAAACGTAAAATGTCTCGGGGGTAGAGAAGTTATTATTTATAAAATTATACTTAGACAAGATAATATTTCTAAGTTTAAAATAGGTGATATTATAATGGGTAAAGAACCATTACCAAATGAAAAAAGCTTTTCTTGGAAGTATACAAGTTAATAGGAGGTTATAGATATGGCTGTTGTTATGACAACAAAATTTTATGAGGAGGATACTCCGGCTTGGCATGATTTATCAAAAGTAGTATTTACAAGTCCTAATATTGATAGCCCAAATATTGCTGGTACAAGGTCTCATATTCTTCCAGGACAACTTGATCTTGGTATGTGGTATGAAGATGCCAGTAATATGTATAGAATAGAGGATAAACAAGAACTTGATACTTCAACTTATTTTGGGTATTCAGCGCAAATACATGATCAGTTTGATATGGGGGATCCGCCTCTTTACATAACTATAGATCAAACAGATCAAGAAAATTGGATAGAATATGTTCGTGAGCGTGTAGATGAAGCGGGAGGTAGCTGGCCTATTCAGTATAAAGTAGTATCAGGAAATTGGGGCTATATTTCTTTTGATGGGGCTACTTTTAGTGGAGTCAATACTCCTGAAAATATGATAAATGATACTGGTTGGGTAGTACTTGTAGAGGAACTTCCAGAGGAGGGCTTTATATATCTTCCTTTCCAATTTTATTTAACACACTGTGAATTTGGTTGTGTCAGTAATAATGCTATTGTGTCACTTTTTGAGATAGTAGAGAATGAATCAGGAAACGCTATATTTTTAATTAGGGACGACCACAATAATACAATGGAGGTAGAAACATTTGCTGTTTTACCTGATAAAATAGGAGAGTTATATAGTGATTTTTATGTTAAATTACTTTCGGCCAAGGTAGAAAGTGTTTATGCTTCGATATCTAATCTAAAATTACAAGGGTATTATCTTGATGATGCCTATGCGTTTAATTCTGTTACATGTAGTAGTGGCACTGATCCTATAAATATATTAAATCCTGTTGGATGGAGTGTTGATGAATTAGGGACAGACGCTCATTGGGTAACTTTTGAGTTTGATTCTCCAAAGCGTGTTACTAAAGTAGAGTTCAATAACTACGAGGGGTATGAAATAAAAGATTATAAGATTCAAGCATGTACTACAATTAGTGGTACTTATGTAGATTTAGTTAGTAACAGGGCTACTTTTGATCATATTGAGGTACAAGTGGCTACTTTTAGTAATTATATAGGGTATAATTATTATAAGCTTTATATTTACTCTAGATATGCTAGTTCTGTTGGATATGGTGTTAAAGTGCTTAAATTATATGAATATGTTGAGGATGAGAGTATTACAAACTCAATGATATTATATATTGATAATGAAAAGACGATAAATGTTAGTCATGCAAATAATGCTGAATCTACTGATTACTTATTTAAGTTGGGTGTAGATAGTGTGAATGGTGCTGGAATAGTGGTTTCAGGGACAAATATATACGGGTGGGGGCAGACAGATGATTATGAGGGGACTGTTATAAACATTAACTCGATAGTGTTTGAAGTTACTGTAGGTGAATGTTATGATTGTAGATTGACTGCGTGGGATGATGTTACACATAGTACAATTCTTAATCATCTAATAGCTACTGATAGATGCAGGGTTTCTTGTCTTGTTTATAATGCTAATGGTACGGTTACAGTGCCAACTGAAAATGAAGGGGTAAGTTTTATCTATCCACCAGTTTTAAATAAAATCTTTAAAGGCAATGTTGTTTATGAAGGAACAAATTATTATTATGGTGATTTTGATATGAGGTATAGAACTGGATCAGTTTTAGGAGATTATTTGATGTTCAAACCTATGTTGTATGGTATCGATGATACTGTACCTTATGGGATCCATGATCATGTCATTGTGCTTCATTACAGTTACACATAAGCGGTTGAATTTATTGACAATAGGAACAACATATGCCTAATGAGACTAATAATGTATATCTGGATTCAACTTTTACTTTAACGGATGAAGGATACACAGTTGTAGATAGTACAGCTGAGTTTGCTGATCCAGCAGATAATATAGGTGATTATAATATGCCTATAATTTATCAGACCGAATCTTCTATGGTAGAAGCTGTGAATTCTAATGTGGAATATTATATTGTTGATACTATAAGTGGCACAGATAGTATACCAATATTTTTTTTTAGAGAACTTTTTAGTGACTTTGGTGTTGTTCCTTCTATTATAGATTACAATGTAGGTAGTGTTACAAGTGGAACATGTGATAATTATATAGTTTACTTGACTGGGTATAATGTAGTTTCAGGTACAGTAAGTGAGAAAATAACATATATTGCTGGAGAACAGTATAATTCTTTTAAAAGTTATTTGGTGGAGCATATATGTGATACAGCAATAAGCGGTTCAAATAGTTATTGGCAAAATTATATGAACTATAGTGGACATGTTAATGCAAGCGGGTTACCAATCCCATCAGTTGGTGTACAAGAAAATATAATTACTGAATACAATACAGGGGTACAAAATGCTGGTGAGGTTAATTCAGATATAGATATTACTTTTGCTGGTTGGGTTGAGTTTCCATTTTTAACTGATATTTTTTCTACCGACCTTAATATTAGTAATATACATCTTTTTGATGTTCAAACAATTAGTGGTTGTGTTACGCCAGTTCGTTTAGACACATATTCAACACAATTAGTTGCAAGTGGTATAAAAATTGATGTATACTGCTCTTTACTGGAAATGAGTGATTTGTTGTTTGAAGTTGAAACAATAAATGGAGGTGTTCCTTATTTAACTAAGAATGTTTATTCTACTGCTGTAGGGTTACCTGGGTTACCTTGTGATATACATTTGTATTCATTAAAAATAACTAATTTCTCTTTGGATGTAGGAGAGTATACTAAGGCAACAAATTATATTTCTGTTGATATTTTAGATGATGTATATGGAGTGTCTGTTTCTGGTACTTATTTAAAAGTTGAAGATCAAATAGTTCCGGTTACATTTTCTGGTATAGATAATGGGTATAGAATATTTTATGACCCAATTGATGATTTTGATACTTTAAATGGTCCAACCGTATTTACTGTACATGCTGAAAATGAGAATGATGAGGAGTTAGAGGCGTTGTTTTATCTGACCTTTGGATATATAGTAGAATATGATAGTAAATATAGTATAGATGTTGGTTTTGATTATAATACAAAAGTTACAGTGAGGGTTACAGCAGAAAATTATGTTAGTTGCCCAAAAATAACAGCAGACGGGCATAGATTTATTACTGAGCACAGAGAAAATGTAGATCTTGGTGCATCAATAATAGGGATGTTTCATGCAGAGGATGTTAGTAATTTATCTGCTAAGATTTATCCAAAGAGTACAGCGTATTTTTATGGTAAGGAATTTACTGTTGTGATAAAAGCTAAAGATTTTGCAGGGAATGTGATGCCAAATGTTGTTTTACAATATAAGATAGAGGATAAACAAGATTAGTTTAACAAATAAATAGATTAAGAATGGAATAATGATATTAAGTTTTGTAAATCTAAAATACAAAATTTTTTGTCTGTGTGATAGAAATTTTTTTTAAAAAAAAGGAGGTAGATTAAATGTCTGCAACAACTAGGTGGGTTGAATATGAAATTTCTGCTACAGGAAGTGCTGGAGATGGTGGTACAGAAGGACTAGGCACCCGTGGTTATGCTCCTGCTGATGGGGCTTCAGATACAGATACTTTTAATATTGGTACAGGTAATAACAGGCTACATCTAAGCATTGATGGTGACGGTGGTTATATCACACTTGCTAGTGGAACCAATTTAGATCCAAGATTTTTAGCTAGAGATATAACTGAAAAATTACATAATTTAGGTAAAGCAATTGATGGTTATAATTATGCACAATGTGTATGGGAAAATGGAAAGTTAATGCTTTATTCAGGGTCATTAGGAAGTAGTTCTAGTGTTTCTGTGGTTAGTGGTACAAATACAGCACATTTAGAGTTGGGTTGGGGAACTAGTACACCTGTTGGTGGAAATGCAACAACAAATGATTATAATAGTGGAGGAGTAACAATTTCTGGTACATATAATGGTTTTTTTGATGAGACATACCGTATAGTTATAAATAAGGAAAATCCTATTCAAACTCCATCAAAGGGCGGGTCTAATTCTTATACTGGTACTATTGCAACTGGTGGTGCATTTAATTACACAAGCAGTGCTATTACGTATACTTTAAACATAGATATAACTAATGGTACTACAATGGGGGGTGGTACTGGTAATGTTCCAAAACTTTCTTGGACTACATCTCCGTCGGTTGATGATGGTGGGCCTGTAGAATTGTTATATCCGGAATATTGGTATCAATTAGGCACAAAGGGGCTAATGGTTAAGTTTACAGATGCAGTATTTAATTCTTGTCCTCCAGGTACACCAGCATGGACTATTGTTTGTAATCAAATTCAATATGCTGAAGGGTCAAATCCAACAGTAGGTGCTGGTACTGCAATGTATTACTATAGTTCAACCCGTGGAGATGATGCTGCAAGTTCCATAACTTGTCAGGATGATTCTTTAACGCAATTAGGAACTAGAGGGGTATATATGAAGTTTGTTGGGACTCCAGCAGATACTTTTACAGCTGGTGATGAGTTTTATGTTGTATGTCGTCCACCACAGCCAATGAGTTATGATTTAACTAATGTAAATTATGGAAACGTTACAGTTAGTACTGAATCGCCTGTAAAGGCAGTTATGTTTGAAATTGTTTCTGGTGCGGTTGAAATAAGCACAGTTAAGTTTGGGCTTCAAAGTCATGGTACATTTGAACATCATAATGAAAATAACAGTGATACATATTTTCGTTTCGGAACAGTCGGTCCAGGACAAAATGCTGGGGCTTCTCCAATAAATAGTTTAGAGTGGCGACAAAATGTTGCCGCTTCAGATATAGCAAGTGACACCCCACCTGCTTATTTATATGCAACAAAAGAAAATTTGGCAGTTGTGTCTGATGCAGATGATAGTGAAACTATTGGATCTAGTGGATACATGGGAATGACCTCTGATCCAATATTTATAAATGTTAGATTAGGAGCGAGTGAAATTGGGGCTAACAGTCTAATCAACCAAAGGGTCTATTTTGATTACTCGTGATATAACTAATAGAATTTATTGAATAATTTGTTTTTAGCATAGTTTTAATAAAGACGGTAATTAACTAAACAGATCCGGAGTATAATGGTATATACCTTTTTCATTCATACATGTTTACTGAAAAAAATTGACCTATATTCCGGATTTTTTTATTTTAACCCTATATAAGGAGAATTTTAATAAATGGATTTGAGAGGATTTAGAGGCTGGGAAGTAGAGTATTGTGATGGAAAAGTAATAACAGAAAATCAAATGGATTGGAAAAAGATTCCGAAGTTAAATATAATAAGATTAACACTTCATTTTGATGGTCGTCAATGGTCGATAGACAATAAACAAGTATATTTTCAAAAAAAACATGCCTCAATTATTCCTGGTATTAAAGATAGTTTTCAAGTGGAGTCAAGATCAATTGGTTACTATGAGGATACACACAAAGTTTTTTATACAGTGAATGAACATACAGGAGTAATGAAAATGGAAGTAAAGGATATTATTTAATTATGGTATTAGTAGCAGACGATTATGTATGGGTTGTAAAATGGCATAAGGACTATCAGCCAGACCCACATCCACAAGTTGGAGATATTTATTCAGGCCTTAGGTCTCCTGTGGGTACTAGAGCAAAGGATGTTACTTCTCCTTGTCAATATTGGATAAAAGGAATGCCTGGGGTTTGTAAAAAGTTTCAAGATGATAAATGTGTGGAAGAAAAAGACAATGATAATAAGTATCCTACTGGGTATAATAATGGTTATTGTGACTATTTGGGCCGCAGAAATTGGTGTAATAAATATGATAATGATGGTGTTGAAAATTTAGAAGAGTATATTTGTATTGCTCCAGACATGTTTCGTACAGGTTTAGGTAAACGTGATACAAACATTACAACCCATCTTGTGTTGTTACCTTATTCTAAAAGTGAAATTCTTGGTTATAATGAAAATGAAGATACGGGAGTAGGGCAATGTGATGGGCTCGGTATGGGGCGTGGCAATGCTGGCAAGGGAATTACAGATCCAGAACAAATGTATAAATTGCCTGTTGTTTGTAGACATTATAAACCATGGATAATGGGTTTTGGATCAATTAAACCACGTCCTATGGGCACAGCAGTTTTAGAGGGAAAAGATATTTATGATGGATCACCTTCAGACCCATTGTCTACACTTACTAGGTATCTTCCTTTTGTTTTTCGTATGTATAATTTAAGAGCACAACATCAAAAGTGTGCTTATTGGGATCAAGATTTTGGTACCGATTTTGAGATGGATTATTCTGGGGGGTATGCCTCAATCACTTTATCAGAAGACCCTTTAACAGAATGTACATGTACAGATGAAGCGAGCACTCCTTATAAAACTATTATTGATGAGTGGTTGCCAAACACTTCTGATACTCTAATGGATGTACTTACACCAGAAAATGGTATTGTTTGTAATGGAGCGAAACCGGAGTGTCCGTGTTATACTGGAAAATGGACTTTTTGTACTGACGACAACATGCGTGATGGTATGCGTATTACTGCTGAACAAGTAATGGAATTACGTTTTTGGACGGCTATTTGGCAGTCAAAAGAAGTGTATGACTCAATTTTTGCTGAGAGGTCAGGTACGTCAGACATAACTACTTCTGATATATTTACTTTTGATAAGTGGGAAAAACTTGGTACCAATGTAGAAGGTAGTGTTATGAAAGGAAAACGTATTTATCAATGTTTTCCAGTACCTCTTAATAAGAGGGAATTTGACCCAGGGGTATATTTAACTAAGGAGGCTATTACTTATCCTAAAGCTAACAATGTTACAGGTACGTCTTCTTCAAAAAAATCGTCTTTTCCAACTCTTGTAAGACAAATAGATGCTCAGTGGTTTGTACCTTATTTGAATGTAGTTTACCCATATTCACGTAAAGACTCTTGGAATGTAACTCCTTGTAAGTATGACAGTAGTAATGCTGGTAACATGGAAATCGCATCTTGTAATATGGAGGCACCAGCAACAGCTGTTTTTGGTTATACTATTAGAAATAGAACTGTACATGTTTTAAATATAAGTAAGATTGAATCTGGTAGATTTCTTAGTGTGTTTAGAAATACTAAAGTTGCAATGCTTCCTGAAAAAGAAAGAGTCAGTACAAATAAAAATATTAAAGATTTAATAGAATCAAGTATTGAAAATATTAAGTATTATGGGTATGTTGTAAGTGGGGTGTCAGACTTATATGGTTATTTTGGTATTGGGCCGTTAAAACTTGAATATAATACTACTACAACCATTGCTGTTGTTTGTGAATATTACCCAGAAGAATATGAGGTTACTATAATAAATATAGATACAAAATTTTATGGTGGTTATATAATACAAGATAACTTTGAATATAAATATGAGCCTACTGGTGGTGGGTATATTTCCACATTACCTGTGTCTTTTGGTCCGGAGGCAAAATTAAGTGGACATGTTAATATCTTTGAAGGAACGGTTAGTTCAATTTTTCCTATATATAATAAATATAGTTATGGAATAATGAACGATACTGCCTATTATTCATATTGTATGAATGAATATACAGTAGATGACAGAGTCGAGCAGTGGGTTATGCTTGGCCCAACTTGTTATGTGTGGGCTGAAATAGATAATATCAATCTTAGTTATATGTTTGATTTTGAGGTGATAGAAGCGTATATGATGCCACAGGAGGGTGCTCAAACATGTGGTGATACCTCTTCAAATGTAGACTTAGAAGTTGTTTTTCCTAAATCTGATGATCCTGATGCTATTAAACGTGATCATATAATACCTAATGGTGTATTATTAAAATCTCAAAAACCTTTTGCATTTTTTAATGAAGATTGGAGTCTTTTTATTAAATATAAATATAAAATATTAGAGACTTCTAAAGCAGTGGCTGGTTCTACCACTGAAGAAGTTGTTTGGCCAAATGATTTGGATAAGGAGAATTCTTTAAATAAGTTTGTAGATGCTCCTTTTTTATTGGATGTTGAGGGCTCAGCTTTTAATATAAATGGTATTCATTTTGGTACCATTGCAGTAATGGCTTATATTTCTGATGCTAATGGTAGAATACAAGCTGCTGTTGCCACAAAAATGTTATGTGATGTTGCTACTACACGGTGTAGACCAATTGAAATTTCTTATAGTTACAAAGCAGAAGCTGTTGGGTATGATCTTATACCAAACAGTGGCTTTTTTACATGGATGGGGGCAGATAAGGTACTAGATGGTGAATTTTGGCATTATAGTAGACCAAAATGTGGGGATCATGATTGTAATCCAGATAATTGTATAGGACCTATGTGGTTTCCTTTTAATAATTGTACGTCTCTAGATTTTTATGATTGGTATTCAGGGGCAGATGTGTGTACTGTGCCAATAGAGGGGCAACCAAGAGATGATTGGAGGTATCGTATAGCTGATGATTATAAAGCTTGGGTAAGACCTGGAGGAAATTGGGCAGCGTCATGTGGCAATGGGTGGTATTATTCATATAGTAAAGCTGGTAAAAGTGACTTTAGTGGGTTTGGTAAAATAAGAACGTCGGTTAGCCTTGCGGTATACTCTGAATTAGGTTGGACGCCACCTCCATTTGGTAATGATGGTAGAGAAATTACTGAAAGATGGTTGTCGCAAGAACATTATAGTTTTTGGGATTTATCAGGCACAGAACCTACCCCTAGGTCAGAGTATATGCCTTTAGTATTTGATGATGAGGTGTTATTCACCTCTTTTAATGCTTTTGATGAAAATGGGCGAATAGGCCCTGTATCTGATTGTTTACACACAACTTGTATGTTAAATAATATGTTGTCACCTATTATAAATGAGAAATTAACTGAGAGCAGATATAGATTTGAAGATTTATTTAGAGTAATTAATCATGCTTGGTGTATGTACCCACCTCCAGTGTATGAAGGCCCTGGTGGTACCGTTACTGCTAGGCGCTATGCTTTTAAAATAGACGATGTTGCTTGGGCTTGGAGGGAATACTGGAAGGATATTGAGAGAAATATTGATGGGGAAAGGCTTTTAAATTTTGTTGATCTTAATAAACCAGATTATTTTTTTGATGCTGAAAAAACAGAACATAGATTAATAACTGAAGAAGGTACCCCAACGATATCGTTTGTTGCTCCACAAAAGGGGGATGATGGTAGTTATACATACCCTGAAATTTTTATGAAGGGGGGTGTTCAAAGAAAATTTGAATTAATATATGATGAGTATAACGAGGAGCAGGTTGATTGGGTACAGGATGTACCACCTTTGGGGTCTTCTTTGGAGGGCGGGGGTGGTGAGTTTGGTGGCGCTGGTGTAACAGGAGGTTGGGATCTAGAAATAGAGGGGGATACAGGTGAGGGAGAATTTGACACAAATATATATGAAAAAGTTATGGGAAACGAATGGTTTCACGATGTTAATACAATATTTGATGTAAATGCTTCTACTGAGAAATTGGATATTCGTAAAATAGTTATATCGAAAGATGTGTTTTTAGGAGATACATATGCATGGTATAACAGGGGGTTAATTGCAAATATCCCAAGAAATCGTTTGATTCATTTACCCTATGAACTAAATCAAGAACCAATTGATGCTGGACAAATATCTAATGATAGGGATAAAGATGAAAATGAGGATGAAGATCAAAATTCTACTTGGACTAACACTGGTATTTTTTCAGACGACATTATATTTAAATATTCTGGTGGTTCGTGTATTACTATAGTTGAAATAAATGGTAAAATTGGAATTTATGATGGGAAAACTTATTGTAAACCACAGATTACTATCTCTGAGTATGGTATGGATGATGATGAATCAGAAGAATACCCACCAACCGTAGTATATAGTAGCGGTGGTAGTTCTGGAGGTAGTTTTAATGAAGGTGTTGAAGATTATAATATTGAAATCAAATTAAGCAGATCTCCAAAAAGAGTTCTTCACGAATCTAAACTTTTTCAGATAAAACTTACACTTCCTGTTAATCAACATTTGATGCTGAATAGCAATTCTGGTATATTAATTTGGTCAGGTGAATATGTTGATGCTACAGAAAATATAAAAGTCTGGGAGCAGAGATATGTTACTTCTACAGGAGAATTTGGTGACAAAAATCCAGATGGTATAGATAGTAAAAATCTAAGAAGTTTTGATAAAGACCGTAAAAATGCAGGACAGTATTTTCCAACCGGAACAGGTTCACCAATACAGGAGAGTGTAACATATTATGATAAAATGACCATGGTGGGCACTGATGAGCAACATCAAGAAGATATTGATGTTAGTATATCAATAGACAATCTTAAAAGTATTGAAAAAGATGAACAAAAAAAATTATATGAAATTGCTTATAATAAAGACATTTATGATACTATGGTATATTCAATAATACTTCCACCAAATGTACAGCAATTTTTTAATACTAATAATATAAATATTGTTGTGGTGGAGGGGTGTTGTAATTTTGTTTCTGAGAAATTAAGCTTTGATGATCATGAAGCTACTGTATCGTTTGATCAATCATCTGATTTTTGGGCAGCTGGAGGGCACTATTTTAGATGGGGGGAGGATTACACCAGAACAAAATGTTGGCTTATCGGGCCTATAGAAACTGTATATTCACCGGTGTCTGCACACTATAAACATGGTGGGGGAGGAGTGACATTTAAGCCGTATGAGGCTTATGCTGGATGGAGTAAACTAGTTTATTATGAGGGTAAATTAACACAGGCAATACTTCTTGGAAAAGGGATAGATACAGGGTATACTTGGGCCGGATTGCTTGTTACGGAGACTTTTACATAATGCTTAATTCATTAATACAATATGTAAATTGTAGTGTTTGTGGGGGCGATCTTATATATGACCCAAAAGCAACTTTTGATTCATATTGTAATGAGTTGGGGCCAACAATAGAAAATGTTGATCTTATAGTGGATGGGATTATATGTAAGTTTTTGATTTATAAATGTTCTAAATGTAAGTATGTATATAAATATACTTATAAAGAAATAGAAAAAGTTATTAGACGTGAAACAACTAAACAAGTATTATTATCAATTGCCAGGGGACAAATGAAAAATATAGTACGTATAATGGACGGGGTATTAATTTATTGTGGAAAATGTTCTGGGTTTGATGGGAAAGGAAGCTGTACAAAAAAAATTTATGATAAATGTGAAGTGAAGAGGTTTCCAAATGTCGTTTAATTTTATTGATACTGGTGGTAATATTTCTACGTCACAAGCGTGTTTACATGATTCTAATATAGGGTATGAATCTGATTTTTCTATAGATGGTGAAGTGGGGGGTTGGACCATTTATGATGGTATACATACTTATGGATGTTGGAATAATTTTTTGTTTGGAACTTTATATGGAGATACTTCAGTAATAGGCAGACATAATGTGTTTAGGGTTGTAGCTGCAGAACACTTTTATATAGTTAAAATTGTAATGAAACTTAATATAAAAGAACGTATTGGTGTTCAAAATATTCCAGAATATGGAAGACTATCATGGACTACAGAAGCTGACCCCGCTTGGAGCTCATCAAAAGAATTTGATTTCAATATTACTGCTGATAATAAATGGAATACATATACTATAAATATGGGTGAGGCACAATGGTGGCAAGGTGATATAAACAATTTAAGACTTTACCCTATATTACAAGATGGTAGGGATGGGGATGAATTTTTTGTACGTTCAATTACGATTCTTTCAATAGATACCTATAACTGTACTAATACTTCTTGTGACTATTTTTCCGAATATCAACATTCATGTGAAGGTATTGGTAAGAGAGGTACTTGTGCGTCAAAAAAATTAGATTCGTTTGTTGAAGAAGGAACAGTCTTCTATTTTGCCGTTAACAAAAAATATACAATAGTTGAGGGCATTAACGATGAACTTCTTGTAAATATAAATGGGTATGGATATGAGAGTATTAAGTTACCAGTTACAAATAATATTACTGGGACAGAAATGGCAAAAATAATTTCCAAAGAGATTTCTAAAATAAATATTGGAGGGTATGCTGAAGTTTTTGTTGAATGTAATACTAATGGTCAATTTGTTATACATTCTGGAACTTATGTTTTTGATAGTACTGTTACAGTTGGGTATTCACCAGCAGCTGTTATTTTAAATTTTTATAATGATTCTGGAACTTATCAAGCTACAGAGTCTGTTGGGCAATCTCCAGCTTCTGGATATAGCCCTTTATCCTCTTTTAAAATAAATACATGTCAAGTATTAAATTTATTTTCTAATGTTAAAAATACTGGATTTTTTTTCAATCCTTTTATATATAATGTTGAAGGGGGTAGACGTGATTGGTTGGATTTTGGTTTAGGGGTACCATCAAAAGATGTACGCGGTCAGGAAAGTGATACTACCGGTATTATGAACAGATATTATGATGTAATTAATAATGCAGGAAATACTATTATAGATTTTAGTCATCCATTTAATGCAAGTGGTAGAATAACTAAACTTTATTTGGCAGTTACTCTTGATAATTATGGGTGTAGTTATGATTCAAGAGGAAGTTATGATGAAAACAGAATAGATACACAACTTGAAAATGCAGAAGTTATGTTTTTTCGTCCGTTAAAAGACGGTACTTTAAAAACTTTAAGTATAACTGTACCGATAAAAAGTAGAGATCATGGAGCAGGAAATTTATATTCAATTACACAAGAGTATGTTGAAATTGATTGTGATGTTTTTGTTAATAAAGGTGATCTAATTGGTGTGTATAATGCCAATATTTATAAAGGAAGATCTGTTAGTGGTAGTGAAACTGATGCGTTGTTTTATCAAATTGAAGGAAAAGCTAGTGATATTTTAAATATTCAAACTCCTTTAGGAGAAGGTAATTCTGGGCTGTTATTATACGCTAGAAGTGATCAAATACAAGACAGATTAGTAGTTGATATAGACTTGTCTAAACGGATTAATATAGAGAGTGTAGATGTTATAGGGGCATCAGTAGATGAAAAACTTGAGTATAATATTGCAAGATGTTTGGATATAAATTGGAACGTAGATCTTTTTGAGGAAGATCATACAATTGGATGGGTTATTTCTTATAGACCGTATGTGAAAGGGTTATATAACCAGCCAAATATCTATTATGGTAAGAATTGTCTTAATGACGGTATAAAAGTAGCTTCAGATGGATTGGCAGGCACTTCTTTTAGTTTGGATTTACAAACTTATTATAGGACAGATGTATACCCTTGGTATCCCCCACCTCATATACAGAATGGTGGTGCTGGGGTTATAGTACATGGTGCTAAATATTTTCAAGTAAATGGGGATAGTGAGTGGCTTGTTTCATATCTTTTAGCTAGCCGAGCATCCCCCTCTGCTAATGATGATTATAAACGTGACCCTATAGCTTTTACGTTATTATTTCCACATGGTAAGAAAAAAAAGTTAAGTAAGTTAAAAGTTTATTTTAAAGAAAGATATAATTTTAGGAGTTTTGCTCTTTCTTTTTTTAAAGGGGATTCCTATTCAATTGGTACTGCTGATATACCTACTTTTGATTTAATACCATATAGATTGGATGGAACAGAAACTCCATGGTCAAGGGTTGTTTTAGATGGTTTGGGTTATGTACCAGAGGATGAAATAGAATGGGCTGCTGTTGATTTGTATTTAGCAAAAAATCCAATTATAGGGCATGAGATACTGCAGCCTACTTCTGTAACTGTTGGTAAGTATGATTCTGTTTTAGCTTATTATGGGGGAACCGTTGATTATGATGAATCTGGTACAATTATAAATAATGCCCAGATTACTCAAGCAAGATCTATAGACTGGACAACATTATCAATAGAGTGGCCAGAGACAAATGAGCTTGGTTTCAGATTGTATTGTGATTATCATGAATCAACTAAAGTTTGTGAAATGGAGTTGTTTTGTACTGTTGATGACATAGGGTCATCTATGGCAGGTTCAGTATCAGTTATTTATTCCGATTATGGAGAATCATTATGGTTGTCAGACACATCACAGGATATTGAGGGTAACGTTAAAGCTTTTGTTGGAGATACCCCTCGTTATATAACAATAGAAATTACACCAATAACAGAGATCGAACTTAAAAATATAAATGTAAATATCGGAGAAGGTGGGATTTTTCTCGGCGAAAAAGGGTGTCAATCGGAGATATTACCAGTTGTTTCAAAAATAAATAGTGAAAATGAGTCTGTTCCAGTTATATTTAAAAATATTTATGATGGTATTTATGATTTATATGTTGATATAATAAAAGACACAATGGTGGATAGTGGTTTAATTTTTTATAGTAGATTAAATAATCAAGAGTCAATAACCAATCCAGAAGTAGGAGCAGATTCTTATTATAAAAAGGAACCGAATTATGATATAAAGAACGATAATTATAATGTAGCAATAAATTGTCCTGTGTATGGATTAAAAAATTTAGTAGATGGTGCTGAAGCGTGGTATAGTAATGATAATGAATATTCGTGGCACAGCTTTGAATCTTTATCCTCAGATTCAGATGTAGATTTTTCTAATATAGCTACCGGTGATTTCAGTATTATAAACTTACCAGTTATTTCAAGAAATAGATATTGGAAAATTGGATGGTTAGCAGACGATCACTCTCAAATGAATATAAGGGAGATGAGAATTTTTTATAATGATGAAGCAATAGATTGTGATTTTTATCATGATATAGGTCTGGCTTTTGAAGACGGCCCAATTTCTGATACAGCTTTACATTTAAATAATGGTTCATTAACTGGTAGTTACTATGGATTAGAAGGTGGTTCACATATAGGAATTGATTTAGGTTCTCAGAAAATTATTGATAAAATAATTTGGTTTAATGATAGTATGTCAGAGTATGATCAAACATGTTGTGGTATTGATAAATATACTGAATTAAATTTAACTGTTAAAAATACATGTATTGTTGATTATAGTTATGATGAGCGTGAATTCTCTACCATTGGTGGAGTTACAATAGGTTATGGTAAATGGGGGTTTAATACTGGGATAGTTTTCGATGGGAAATATGGTAGTTATATTTCAGTGCCAGCAAGCAGTGATTTTACTTTCCCAGGTACGACCGATATTGTATATGGTGCAGTTGGAAAATCGTTTACAATAGATTTTCATGTTAAATTTGATTCATTGCCAGTGGCTTCTGGTATTGATTATTGTACTTTAATTAGAAATTGGGCGGATCCTGTTGTAACGGTAAAACATGGTAGCATTTCATACCCACCAAAAGATTGGATGAATGCGGCTTCTATGGAAGTGGTCGGTCCAAGTGTTCCAGATGCCAACTATACTGTCTTTGTTAAAAGTGTTTATAATTTGACGAGGACCAAAAATGCAATTTATTCCTGTAGTACTTTGAGTTGGGGCAAGTGTGAATATGCTTTCAAAGATATTTTTAATACTATTACCCAATGGACTACTGGTCCACCGTGTTATGCACAGTGTACTTTACCAGAGGCAAAGAAAGTTATAAAGTATGGTGTATATGGTTATTATCCTGGTGGTTATAATAAACAACCTAAAGATTGGAGTCTTCAAGGGTATATTAGTGGGGCATGGGTTGATTTACATACAGTGGTCAACCACCCGAATTTTACACAATATCAAATGGAGTATTGGACATTTAATAACCCTTATCCTGCTTGTACAGACTATAGAATATATGTAACTAAAAATGAAGGGAATGCTTATACACGGGTACCGAGTATTCAACTATTTGACGAATTTGAAAATGTGATTCCTACAATATATCAGATAGAATTTTGGGTTCAATCTAGGGGTGCCGGGAATACTGAATATAAGTGGGTAAGGGATTATCATGAGGTTGTTGAAGGAGGGGAATACCATGTTAGTTTAACACGGGATGGGTACTATTCACCCAAATCTTATGTTAATGGTGCTTTGGGTTATAGCCAATATACTGGACTTCTTGTACAAAAATTAGGTATGAATTCCCATTCCGAAGATCTAATAATCGGTGAAAACCTTAATGGTGTAATATCCGATTTAAGAATTACAAAAGATTTAGAAAGAACAGATCGAGATCCAAGTTTATGGCACAAAAATGAACGCCTCTACGCGATGTCAATTTATGTTAGTGAAGATAATTTTATATATGGTAAACTTTGTGATTTAGATTTATATAAAGAAACATCATATGATCATTATTACTATCCAGAAAATGTATTTAGCTCCGATTATTATTCTTATTTTGCAATAGATTTAGGGCATAGTTATGCATTAGACATAATAAGAAGTTTCCCTGTTGATGAGTCATATCAATTTGATTTGTCAAACAACATAACGTATTCTAATATAGATACATTAGACCCTAATTTAGCTTTTAAATTATTAAGTATAGAAGATATAAGTACAGATTTTAGTGGTGTGGATAAAACTTTACCAAATAATTGGAAAACTTTTGGCGGGCCAGAAAATTATATATTAAATGATAAATTATATCAATCAATTAATTCTGGTTATGTAAATTTAACCGCAGAATTTTATTTAGTCGGTGATTTTAATTTTGAAATAGAATATGAACTTATAGGTAATGTAAATGTGGATTCTTGGTTTTGTGGATTACAGATTCAAGATATGGATAATGAAGATAATTTAATAAAAATGGATAGAGCGTTTTATAGTGGGCATAACAGGTATCGTTTTAATGTAAGAGATGATAATCCTAGTTGGACTACAGTTTTTAGTTCTATGACGAGTCATATGAAGGCCTCTATACGGTTTGTAAGAAGTAATCAGATGGTTACTTCATATATTAAGAATATAGATGTTGTACCACTAGAAGAGTATACAATGTTTGGGCAATATGAAATGTCAAGTAGTTTTAGTGAAGAAGTAATACTTAGTATAATTGCTCAAAGTGATTCGCCAGATTATCCAACTATAACAGTTGAATGGGATAATTTGATATTTAACGCTGCTAATCCTATATATAGTTCTTATACTGATGCTAGATGGCTTAAAATTAAAATGTTAAATGGGGATGGTGTTACAAGAACTATAAAAAAAGTAGGAGTTTATTCTGATATATCAGTGCAAGTGTCTAATGATGGTAATTATAATACAGATTGGGTAGAACTTGGAAATTCAGTTACAAGCTATGTTTCAGAATACAGTGTAGCATTAAATGCAGATGTAGAAGCCTCAAGTTATGTTGGGCTTATGATCCCAGAAAATGCAGTTAATGGTCTTTTAACATCAGAGTTAGCGCAATCTTGGGGGGCTGATAGCGGTGTTCCACAGTGGATAACTGTAACGTTACCACAGGAAATGCAAATTTATAGAATAAGATTACATCTTGGTTATGACAATTCTGATACAAATCATTTGATTCAAGATTATACGGTTCAAATATCAGACGATAATGAGTCTTTTAGTACTATATTTACTGTAACTGGAAATACAAGTTTTTCAAGAACACATGATCTTATTATTCCAGTTACTACATTATATGTTAGAGTTTATATTACTGCTTATACATCTAAAAAAGAATATGTTAAAATTTCAGATGGGTATGCTTACTGGGAGGGGGCAAGTTTAAGACAAATAGAAATTTATGAATATTATGGAAATACAATTATTAGTAGTGAAGAGTATCCAATAATAGCTTTAGATTTAAGACAAAATTATTTTATTCGTGGGCATAGTATGGTTGGAGTTGATGCAGAAAATTCGGAAATTGATTGGGATAATAGTGATTCTAATTACACATACTCAAATAGTAATTTAGATGATCCTAAAAAAGTTTCATTTGGTGGGTGGGGGGAGTCTCCTGATTATGAGAAATGGGTTGTTATAAAAAGAAACACAGCTACACATTATCCATTGGTTCCAGACGAAGATTATCCATATAGAGACACAGAAGATTATTTAAAACATATAATAATACAGGGGGCTGTTAATGAGGATGAAACAAAACCAAACCCAGTTGAATACTATTGGATGTGGAGGTCAAACATTAGCGAATTGGGGTATAGTTATGATTATGTAAAAGGGCTTTGTAATCGTTCTTTGAGGATTGAATACCCAGCATCTAGTCAATCGGATCATGTATATTTTATTGAAGGTGATGATTTTGGAACGGATGACCTTTTTTCATGGAGAGATGGTTTAGGGTTTTGTTTATATATAGATGATATAGACACTTTAGATTTAAGTTATGGTTACATGTATTTTGGTGGGTACGATCCTACTGAATTACACAGCCCAGTTATACACAAATGGAATATGACAACATTAAGTGGTGTTTTAAAATCTGGATGGAATGCAGTAGTGTTGGGGATGAAGTATGCTGATGAAGTAGAATGGGTTGTACCAGAAGATTTAAATGAGGCTGATCCTAGGATATTACACAATATTATTTTACAAAAAATTGGTATGGTTTTCAAAGGGAAAGGTAGCCCAATAACTATGTATATAAACGGGTTCATTATAGAGCGTAGCCATTTTAAAGAGGGGGGTCAATTTGATACAGGTTTATATTTGAATGGAAATAATATTTTTAAAACCAATATAGGAGAATTTGATTTTCATAGCGGGACATTGGAATTTTTTATAAGACCAGATTGGGATTTAATAGGCAAAGATATATATAAAGAGTTCAGGTTCAGGTCTTTGTTTCATTTTGGTAATGTAGCAAATGATGTTCTAGGGGCGTCTATAACTCCATTAGGGATTGAGATTTATCATGGAAATTTGATGGACAACCTTACTTTGTTTAGAATAACTGATTTAGGTTTTGGTGTTATAGATAGAATTATGCATATGGCTTTTGTATTTTCTAATGATGGTGTAAACATTGGAAATGATGGTAGTACTATTAGAGTTTATGTAAACAGTGTGTTAATTGCTAAATCCTTTACTACATGGAAAGTTAGTGATGAAAAGCATTTTCATTTTATTTTTGGAGGGCAAAGTTTACTTGTACAGAAAATGCAAGGGGTTGTCCCTAAATCATCATCTGTTGATGGAGTTATAAGTAATGTTAGAATATATAATTATTGTAAAATTGATTTCAGAGATTCAATAAGATCTGCTGATATAGAAGGGGGAACAGTTTTGACTAAACCCAGTGATCTTATAGAGATTTCAAAAGATAATGTAACCTTTTATAGAGTAGGTGATGAGGAGATACCTTTTTGTTTTAAAAATGTTTTACCTAATGAAGTTGTTTCTGTTTATGTGAAAACTAACATTCCAAATGGATTAACTGGTAATGAGAAACGTACTGCAGAACTTTTGGGTCAGTGGGACATAGGAGTCTAATAAATGCTACTCGGACAAAAAATAGAATTAAGACCGACTGTTGAACAAAAGGAATATTTCCTTAAATCAACCGGTATAAAAAGGTTTGTTTACAATCATTGTCTTAATGAATGGAATGATGCTTATGAGCGAGGGTATAAACCAGACAAAATTTATATCAAGTTTTTCTACAAGTGTTTAAAGGAACGTAATCCTTGGATCAATGATGTGTCCTTAAGAGTCAGTAGAAGTGCGGTCGATGATTTATTGACAGCGTTCCAAAGATTTTTTAGAAAACAAGCGAAAGAACCACGATTTAAGAAACGAGGACAGCGTGATAGTTTTGCATTCCGTGAAAAAGACAGATTTAGTGTTCATGGCCGGAAACTCAGAATTGAAAGATTGAATAGTAGAATCAAAATGCGGCAAAAGTTGAGATTTGATGGTATACACAAACAAATAACGATAAGTTGTAAAGCCGGCAAATGGTTTGCATCTATTTTAACTGATACATATGAAAATCCTTTTACCGGTAAAATTCCCATTGAAAACCAAGGTGTTGGAATTGATGCCGGAATAAAATCATTTGTCGCTTTATCAGACGGAACAATTTATGAAGCAAATCAACCGTTAAAGAATACGTTGGAAAAACTGGTTAAACTACAGAGAAGTTTAACCCATAAACAGAAATTTAGTAATCGGTGGTATAAAGTGAAATGGAAAATATCCAAGTTGTATTATTATATTACCTGTAAACGGCAAGCAGTTTTGCACGAGTTCACAGATTTCATAACACGGACATATAATTTGATTACAATCGAAGATCTTAAAGTGTCTGAAATGGTTAAAACCCATTATCTTGCAAGGGGGTTGTCTGATATCGGGATATATGAAATGCGGAGACAACTTGAATATAAATCTAAATTCCGTGAGTGTATGTTAGTGATAGCTGATAGATGGTTTGCTTCATCGAAGATTTGTTCACAGTGTGGGTTGAAGAAGAATAATTTAAGTTTAGCGGACAGAGTATTTGTTTGTGAAAACGGTTGCAAACCTATCAATCGTGATTGGAATGCTGCCAAAAATCTTTTAAGTTACGGTCACGACTGGATTGAGCGGGACCTAAAACGAACATCAGAGTGGGATAATTATGCTCTAAGGTGTTAATAAAATTAACATTTGTTAACTTTTTACAATCGGATATTGGAATTTAAATTATGAAATATAATACAATAAAAAATGCTTTAACAACAGTAAATACAATTGATGGTAATGTGCTTTTAACCGGAGATCAGTTATCAGCTATATTAGAAGTATCAGAAACATCTGTAAAAACTTTAACTGCTAATTCTGGTACAGGAACTTATGATAAATTAATTATTGATTGTGATTTTGGAGTAAGACTCCATTCTGGTGAAATGAGATACTATTTTGATAGTGATGTAAGTAGTACTGCTGTGGTTTCAGGTATTTTTCTTCAATATAAAAATGAATCCTTTCAAAACTATTCCACCTTACCTATTTATATTGGGCCAAGTTATTATAGTACGAACGTATCAGGAACTTTATTTGCTCCTAGATATATTAGATTTACCCATGATTTAGAACAGACTGAAGGGTTTTTAACCACGTTAAGTGGTTATGTAGAAGGAGATTTACTAGGGTTGGAGTTATATAATGATGATACTTATGTAAATTTTGGCGAAGATGGTACAGTAGAAGGAGATAGTATATCCGCTGCAATAGGTGGAGATGTAGATATTTGTTCAGTTGCTATATATAATAGCGGACCTAATAAAGCAACTGCTTATGTATCATTAGATTCTACTTATACTGATTTAGATAAAGCGATAGGGGTATCTGTTACCAACAATGGCCCTTGGGTGTACCCTACAGATGAAGAGTTGTCTATTGTTAAGGCAGATGAGGATGCTACTTATGGTGCTTATGATAATACAGAGTTAAAAGATGGGGCCATAAGTATAGTAGGTTATTCTGATTCTTACGGCAATTGGGCTACCGATATTGAAAATGGGAATTATATTACTAAAATATTTTTAAACAACGATTCAACTTGGGGTTCAATAATAGTTGATAGAGTATTGCCGTTAAATGGGGCTTTAAAAGTAGATTATGATGATGGGGTAGAGACTGTTGAAGTAAGAAGTTCTAATTCTATACCTAAATCTTATCATATTTATAGGGAATTATATGGGTATCAGGTCCCACCTAATGATCATTTGAGATATAATGATACATGGGCAGAGTTAAATCAGATAAAGGAAGAGTCTATTATAAATCTTTGTTCAGCATACATAACTAGATGGAGAAATTATTTTATAGTTATAAATCCAATAACAGAAAAATGGGGCGGTTTTGTTTATAAGTCTTGTATTGGGTCTTCATATCCTTACCCACATGCTTCATGGCATATTATAAGTATAGAAAATGATATAAGTAAAACAAAACAATTGGTATATCACCCTACTCATAACACAGAAGTGTCTTTTGATTGGAAAGAGGTAAAGTTTGATTATGAAGGTGGTATGTGGGTCTATTTTTATGCTGTATCATACAGTTCCTCAGATTTTGTAGATGCAACTGGATATTACTTGTGTTATTTTGATAAAGACATGAATGAGGAGTTTAAATACCTTGGTGTTTCGGATTTCATCAGGGCTATGGATGTATCCTACACTACAAAATATTTATGGTGCACTATGCCAGATGCTAATCAAATTCAACAATTAAAATCAGATGGCACTGTATTATATAATCATTATGATAACACAGAAGATTTAGGTGGATTATGTGTTTTATATGATGGAACTGTTTGGTATGCCAACGGTAAAGATTTATATAACTTAAAAGAAACTGGAGTTGTTGATGATACAAGAACACTTACAGATGTTGCCGACGACAAATTCACTGTTATAGCTCTTGATGGAGATGGATCAGAAGCTCTCTGGGGGCTGGAAAATTTTTATGTAAGTAGAATAATAATTTCCGGGGCTAATAAAGGACAAAAAGAATTTAGTGTATATGTAGATTATGCAGTTAAACTTTACCCAGTAAAAAGCGGAGTGTGGGTGTGGTGTGCAGATATTGATAATCCAGGCGATTCATATATGCGTTATATATCAAAGGGTAATAAACGTATAGATATAGAATATAAATTAGAGTATAATTCCACTCCTGGTGTGTTGGAGCATACATATGATGATCAATTATATGAAAGTAAAATGCCATTATCTATAGACCAAACTTGGACAAATTTGGAGTGGGAAAAAGTTAATACAGAATCTTTTATATTATCAGAAGATAATTATTATCAAGTTAAGGTTGTACTCCAAAGACAAACGCCTTACCAAAAATACGGTGATGTAGTTACTTTGGGTAGTGTGTGGCATACGGATGATGATTTTAATCAGGAAGATAGTAGCCCAAATATTATTAGATGGGGGGACTATCTTGGAAATGATAAAGTTTATGTGGAGAATGATCAATTAGTACTGGAAAGAGATTCTTCAGTTGATGGAATAGATGCTTATATTAGTACAAATAATAAATATGTTTTAACAGGGAATTTTGATGTCCAGTTTGATTATATTATGGGCGATGGGTTACAGACTGACAAAGATGAATATGTGTATTTGTATGCATATGCAATTAAAGGGGGTCTTTTGGGGCAGTATATGAGTACTTATATTTTTATAAACGGCAATTTAAGTTGGGCAAGTTATATATATTACAGTATAAATGGTGCTTATAACAACACCCTTCTTGCTGGATCTGGGTACAATAGATGGACTGGTAAACTGAGATTAAAAAGAGATGGTGATAAGGTTTATGGATATGTTTGGGATCCACAAACAAGTTCTTGGAAAGGTGGGTATAGGTTAGGGGCGAATGCATTAGGTGATTACTTTTATCTACAAATACTTGCATCAAAAGATGGATCAGATATTTACATAGATAATTTTACTGTTACTGCTGGTACTGCTTATTATTATACAGATTCACCTAAGGTAAAGAGAATTTATATCAGTAAAGAAGTTGAAGTAAAGGATATTTATCCAAACAGTTCAAAAAATGTTTATTTAAAATCGTATGTTTCGCCAGAATTAAATTTAGAGGGGCATAATGATACTGCTTTAAGAGTAAGATGGAGGACTCCTGTTAATTAATGACTGATTATGAAGAAAGTATTAATACAGATGATTTTAAATATACAGGAAAGGTATATTTTCACAATATGGTTTCTGAAAGTCGTGTGGATTACCCTATAAAATTGGTATTAAATGAAAGTAATTTTAACTTTGATTTTGCAAAAGAAGATGGTTCCGATTTCAGATTATCCGATAGATCTAATGGTTCTGGTGTTCTTAAAATGTGGGGGGCCAAGTGGGACAAGGATACTAAATATGCCGTGTTGTGGTTTAAGATTCCATATTTATCTTCTGATCCAAAATCTACATTTTATGCTTTCTGGGGCAATAGTGGTTCTAGTGATATTTCTACTCCAGATGATCTTGGTTTTTTATTTTGTGAAGACTTTTTACAAAATGAAATAGGAGATCTTATAGACAGATCTACGTGGATTCCTAATTGGGTAAACGTAACCTACCCCTCATTTGATGAATATAAGGCTATAGATGGTGATTTTGATACATACACAAGTTCTAATGATTTATATTTGCTTAGTGGTGATTTTCGTATAGAAATACCAACACCAATTGTAATTGAGTCAATATTTTTTAAACTGCGAACATATAACATTGCAGTATTAACGTCACCTATAGTAGTAACAGTAAAAACCAATGTAGGGGACTCTTGGATAGAGGTGGGATCTTTAGATTATGTGGGGGCAGATCAATTTGATATTATACTTGATTCCGTTCTATTTAGTGCTTTTACTGATCCGATTGGGTTTATTAATATCCATTTTGAGGTTGATGCCCATAGCGGGGTGTATATTTATGAAATAATAGCTTACTCACAAGAAAGTAAGTGGATGGGGATGACTAATAATGCTATAACTCAATATGGATATTTATTTCCAAGTGATTTATATTTTTTATCTACGACTAACCCATTAACTGGGCAAAGTAGTTGGATTATGGAAGCTGGTGTATATTTAGTTAATGATACTAATTGTGATTTAAATGATAGAGCCCATGGATTTGAATTTATAGGGGATGAAAACGGTTTTGTAATAAATATGATGCACGAAACTCGTGTTGAACATAATGCGATTGATCCAGGAGGAAGTGTCTACAGTAATATAGACCAAACTTATGGTGGGTTGGAGTTTGATAGTTACCAAGAACATTATATATCTTATTATGAACCAGAAGATAGAATTTATCAAAGAATAGTTAATAGGGGATCATATGAAGATATAGAAAATAAAATAGATAGGAAAGTTGAGGGGGATACAAGAATAAGTAATGTTAGATTACACGGTAGACAAATTGCAAGTGTAAAGGATGGTGCATATCCATCATATATAAGTTGGTTTGTTATTAGAGAGCATGATAACTTTAATTTATCGAATTTAGATGGTAGTGAATTATATATTCAATATGAAAATGTTGAACATCAGCTATTTGATTATAGAGAATATACTGATGATTTAACTTCTATAGATTATACCCATAGCAGTAGTTTTGGCGGTGACCCTTACAAGATGTCAAACAATGCTACTTCTGATGCCTGGTATAGTGATGAAGCAGCTGTTTCACAAGATCAAATTTATGTTACTATATATTTTGATAGAACAGAAAATTTAGTTTCTCCTGGAAAACTACATTACAATAGTAATCATGAGAAGTATTATGGCGCTGTAAAAATGTCTGATAATGATTTAGATGTACATGGAAGAGATCATTGGTGTGCGGAATTTCCAAGTGCTTGGGCAATTATAAGTTTTGGTTCTGATAGACCTATAGTTGATGTGTTTGGAATTAAAGCAGTGTCTGATGATTTAGATTCATGCCCAAAGAATTATAAATTTTATGGAGGGCTTGAACCATACCATGCCTCTTTTAAATTACTATATGAAGGCACTTTTGAAAAAACAGTTGAATGGCAATCAGTTACTTTTATTAATAAAAATCCATATAAGTATTATAAATTTGAAATAATTGATTCTTATGGAGATAATATAAAAGTACAAGAATGGTTAATGTATGGATGTGTTGGAGCAGATAAACCTAAATATATTTCTCAGTTAAGGTTACATCCTACCGATTTTAATGGATTAGAATATAATTTTCCAAAACAAATTCGTTTAGAAGGGTCAAATGATATGTTAAATTGGGAAGTAGTAATGGGTTGGACAGATACTTATACCCCCTATATAAGTCATAATGCATCCTATGGTAAATGGCAAAGATATTCATTTACAAATATAAAAGGGTATTGGCATTACAGATTAGTGTGTAAAGGTAATTGGGGGGCTTCTGATGGACGTATTATAATTGGTGAATGGGAAATGTGTGAGTTGAAAGAAGAGGAAAATATTTATAGAATTCTTGGCGGGCAAACAAATAATATAAAACAGATATGGGCATCAGATACTTGTGGTTTTGAAGATGAGTCTGGATTGATTTATATTGGAAATGAAAAATTAAATATAGTGCAATGTTCTAAATTAGTAGAAGAAAAAGATATTTCTGAATTTTATGATGATGTAAATGTTGTTTATGGAGACTAATTAATGGCTTGGTTGAATTATGTAAAGAGAATAAAACTCACAATTGATAATACAAATGTTGATGGTACATTGTCTAATTTTCCAGTTTTAGTAAAACTTTCAGACAGTTCCGGTATAAGCTCAAGCGATGTCACTTCTGTTTTTACAGAACTCGGATCTAATTCTAACAGAAAAAAGATCGCTATAACCACTTCTGATAGTGAAACTCAATGTTATGTTGAAATAGAACGGTTTGATTATTCAAATTCTGTTGCTGAATTATGGGTGAAAGTTCCAACAGTTGTGTCAGGAACAACAACAGATTTGTATTTATATTATGATTCAACTCAATCTGATAATACAACATATATCGGAGATACAGGAGATACCCCAGCACAAAATGTTTGGGACAGTAATTTCAAACTCGTCATGCATATGGCACAAAATCCAAACGGAGATGTTGTTGATGCAATAAAAGATTCTACCAGTAACGCTAATCATGGAACTCCTGGGGGCTCTATGACAACCGCTGATTTGGTTGATGGCAAGATTGGAAAGGCGTTGGATTTTGATGGTGGAGATGATTATGTTTCTCTTACAAACACTCTTGTATTAAGCGATGATAAAACTATAACTATTGTGTTCAAACCTCAAAGTACTGATACTCAAGTATTATTAAGTGTGTCATCTTTGGATAGTTATGGTGAAGGGTCATTGAATGGTAATACACTTTCATGGAGAGACTCAAATGCTAAAGGGAAAGAGTATTTTAATCCAACCCCATCGGAACCTTTTGATGTTGATGTGTGGAAGTATGTTGCGTTTACAGTTTTAGATGGCGGAGTCTCCGCAAAATTATACAATGATGGTAGTCTTTCTGTTGAGAATATAAGTGGAAATATATATGGTCCTGAAAATGTGAAAAGGATTGCTTATGCTGTAACAACTGCAAATAGACATTTTTTTACTGGGCAAGTTTGTAATGTTTGTGTTTCCAACACAGTCCGTTCAGATGCCTGGATAAAAGCAACCTATTATAATAATTGGGATGAGTTGGTTAGTTTTGGGCACGAAGAAACAGAAGCTATTAATTATATAGCAGGGTATGTCAAAGAACATATCACACCAATAACCAGACAAATTTATTTACATAATAGAGATACCGGTGCTTTAATAGGATCAACAACATCGAGCGGTGCTGGGGGTTATTTTTATTGTGAAACAACTTATAGTGGATCTCATTATGTGGTATGTTTAGATGATGAAGCAGGAGTAAGTTACAACGATTTAATTTATGGAAATATTTACCCAGCAACAACATCTGGCTAAAGAATATATGGAGGAAGTTAAAAAATGCAAGCAATTTATATAAGTAGCACTCAATTTAAAGTTAGTACTGACAAAACTGAAGAATTTCTCGCAGGGCGAAGAATTCGTGCGTTATGTGGATTAGATTATAAATATTCAACAGTATATTCTTCAGTATATTCATCTCCATATACTACTATAACAATAGAAGAAACCATATTAACTTCTAATTTAACAGAAGTTCATTATGGAATAATAAATATAGGAGAACAAGGGAGTTTTCCAAAACATTCACATGATGGAAGTGAAGGAACTGGTGGGTTGTTGTCTTTGTTGAATTTATCAGATACTCCTGATGTTTATGAAGAAGGTGAATATTTAAGGGCTACTACTAGTGGTGTTGAGTTCGCTGTTCCTGATGATCGATATTATACTGAAACTGAATTGGATAATGGACAACTTGATAGTCGATATTATACAGAATCAGAAGTTGATACTATCTCAGGTACTTTACAAACTAATATAGACGGAAAACCTGATACAGAAGTGTTTTTAGTAGAAGGGGATCCTCTTGGGACTATAGGGAAAAAAGATGATATAGCAATAGATCAAGAGACTGGTAATATACATGAAAGAACTTTTGATCCGCTCATAGTGGTAACATGGAATCCATTAGATAAACACGATGATATAAGTTTATCTAATGGTAATTTGACTGCAACGGTAACAGTAAGTGTTTGGCGTGGTGTCAGAAGTACACTTGGAAAAACTATTGGTAAATGGTATTGGGAAAATACAGTTGATGTAGGCACTGGTTCCTATCATACTTCGATTGGAGTAGGAACATTAGGTGCTCTACTTGATCATTATGTTGGTTATACTGGTGGCCATAGTTATGGATATCGTGGCGGTAACGGAAAGAAATATTATAATGGTGTTTCATACAATTATGGTAGTCTTTATGAAACAGGAGATATTATAGGAGTTGCATTGGATCTTGATGCGGGGAAGATTTGGTGGTCTAAAAATGGTGTGTGGCAAGCATCGGGCGACCCTGGAGCAGGAACGAATGAAGCTTATTCTGGACTCTCTGGTACTTTTTTCCCAATGTATGCAGCAGACACTTCAAGCCATAAAGTAACTGCTAATTTTGGTGCAACTGATTTTTCTTACACTGTACCAACTGGATTTATTGCAGGGCTGATAGACTGTATTATTTGGGAGAAGAAACTATCACCAGATTTCCTTAAATTATCTGATACACCTGGTTCTTATGATGAAGGAAAATACCTTAAAACAACAAGTTCTGGAATAGATTTTGTTGAGGATCTTTATACAAAATCAGAAGTTGATACTATTTCCGGTTCTTTACAGATAAATATTGATGGTAAATCTGATACAGGACATACACACGATGATCGGTATTACACTGAATCGGAAATTGACACTATTTCCGGATCACTTCAAACAAGTATTGATGGTAAAGCAGATACAGTTCATACACATGATGATCGGTATTATACCGAATCGGAAGTTGACACTATTTCAGGTTCACTTCAAACCAATATTGATGATAAAATTGTTTGGCATTTAACAGAAGGAGTCCCTGCT
>Ga0255364_10067_pt1 | contig 29052 bp, 23 predicted proteins | sample ANMaggSSYBR01G12_FD_182087 | JGI IMG/M metagenome (GOLD analysis project Ga0255364, IMG submission 182087) | Sediment cell enrichment communities from methane seep in Santa Monica Basin, California, United Staets - ANME aggregate JGI... | ecosystem: Environmental > Aquatic > Marine > Cold seeps >...
CTTCCTGGTGCAAACGTGGTGCAATTATCGGAAGAAAATGCCAAAGCGTTGCCTGTTTGGCCAAATGTTGCTTTGATTTGCCCTCTAAATTGGGGAAAACTGGGGATGAAAAATACGGGCGTCTGATAAAAGATCAGGTGGAGTTAATATTCTCGTGGTGGACATGCATCATTTTTAGATTTTATGTCAGGATGCAGTTTGTCAATGTAATCTGGCCACACCCCTTGGAACATGGAGAATGTTTTATGGTCGTGTTTGAACTTGAGCTGCCCGACCAGGGCGGGGCATTACTGATGGAAGAGATCTGCCGGGCTTACCACGACATTCCAATTGCTATAGTCAATGATTGCGGTTCGGGAAAGAAACAAGATCCGGCTTTAATTACGAATCAGGGAAGCAGCATTTATTTATGATCTCTGAGGTTCCTGGCTGTATTTGAAAAAGCAAAGACCAGGAAAATCCCAATCAGGTAGATCCACAATGTAAATAAAAAATACCCCCGGACAAGACCTTCTGGCAATACCTGGAGTATTTTATTGACATCATTCAGGCTGCTTAATCTTCCCCGGTAGTTATAGAGGGAATTGGCAAATGGCGAGATCAGGCAGATCACAGCCAGGTTGATCCAGATCCATTTCCTTTTGAATACAACCAGCATACACAGAGGGAAAAAAAAGAAATATGTGATCAAATCGAGTAAATACGGAGCAGCGCTGAATAACACCCCGGTGTGACCAGTAACGATCACGTAGCCCCAGTAAAACAACCCATCCAGCATAGAAGGCCAAAATACAAATTTGGTGACCTCTGCACCGCTCAGAATCGCTGCCAGAGCATGGGCGCCTTCATGCCGGAAAGTGCCGATGACCTGATAGATCGGGTAGGCTAAAATCCACAACAAGTACCTAATTTTCATGCTATCGTTCCTTTTAGAATAAAAAAAGGCCTGGAGGCGGAGGTTAATTGTTCCTTTGTTTCTTAAGATAAGATTTTGCTCGTTTCATTCCCTTGGATTTACATAGCTCGTAAAGATACTTTTCTAAGCCATCCTTATATATACCATCCAGTTTTAGAACTCTTTTCAGTAAAGAAAGCATAGATTTAGGAGAGCCTTTCTTATTGAGTTTCTCAGCTTCACATATACCAGCAATAACAATGTCTATAGCTGTTGAGTATCTTTCCTCTTTAATAAGGAGTTTGGTCATTGATTGTCTTATTGTGTGCGGACTATAACTCTCAATTGCTGCTAATTCTATTGCTCGATTATAAAGTTCCCAAGCTCTATCATGCATTCCGATTTCTAAAAAACGATCCCCAGCCCAATGATAAGCACTTGAGCGATCACCATCTAGTACCCATCTTTCCAAATTAACGTTTATTGCACTCGCCTTATCACCTGATTTTTTGTGTTCTAATATTTTAATTTCATATTCATACCATTGTTTGTCTTCTGGGAACAATTTCATACCTTTTGATGCGATGAATATTGCTTCATCCCAAAGATTACGAGATTCAGTCTCACGAAGCATATTTGGCATTGTATAGTTGTGTAGATTGATTTTGCTTGTACAAGAATCAATATAATCTGTTATCCGTTGTAACCTATCTTGAAGTAATGATAATTGTTGTACTTCATCAATTATCTTCCCTTCTTCATACTCATAAACTGGCATTTAATAATCCTCTACCTAATGATTAATGTTAAAACACATAACGTAAAAGTTAACCTGCAGCCGGGTCTTGTTTTGACGATCCATTTTCCCAAACCGCCCACTTTAACCGGCTGTCTAGTTGAGCGGGGGTTATGCCTAAAACCTTACATACACAACATGCACCCTGTTTGTGTCTACGGCTTTTGATTTATTTGTAAGAAAAAGGATGCGTTCCTTATCATTTTTCATGTTCTTAACAAAATGATCTGTTGCAGCGCGTATCTCCGGCAAATCAAGAAAAACCATGAATTTTAAATAATCAGTTGGTGATATTGGTGATTTGTTTTTTCCGTATATCAAGGCATCAATATCTTTTTGAATACCATTCTTTTGTGCTGATCCATAAACCCTACCATTGTTTATTGGAATGTTGCATTTTACCTCGGCTATTACTTTAACATGTTTAGACACTTCAATATCATAGCCATTGGCGTTAGGCTTGGTTCCTTTGATTTGTGAAAAAATTTGGGTTGATGCCTCATCGTCCAGTTCAAGATGATTCGTTAACCATTCTGCAAATGCTAAAGACACTTTGAGCGTAAATATGTTGTTAATTCCACTCAAAATGGATTTTAATCGGAGAAATCCGACAAGATCCAGTTGGGCGTAGTAATCTGCGTCGGGCAAACCAAACTTGTTCTCTAAAAAGATATTCAACTGCTCTTGTAATTGATTTTCTCGATCATAACTATCGGGCATAGGTTTTATTTCCTTTTAGGCATAAAGGATGAGCTCACCCGCCTTAGACAATTTGACTTCACTTGCGCTGCCACTTCACCAGGGTCGGGTGGAGCGTGGGTTAGCCTGAATTACAATGAATTGAAAGCGGAGGCTCTCGCCTAGGAACATTTATCACTTAGAGGTAATTTGAAGCTCAATAAATTGGATTTTATTGGTGGAGAATAAAACAAGTTCTTATTGTCATTAGGTTTCTTCTACAGGCATGTATATAGGCAGATTATTTATCCTACCGAAATCTCCAGCATATTCATCACTAAAAAACTGGATTCGAATATTAGGATTTCTATGAAAAGCGCTGACTGCATAGTCATGGTTGGAGCATGTAGGTTTCATCCTTGATTTTGAAAATATGTTAATTACTGATCTTGATATCAAATAACATCCTCCACCAATCAGAGCGGCGGAGAACAAGAATATCAACATACCAAGAGTTTCATAAGCAAGTCCATTAATGAATATTAACCATCCCACAGCTGCCCAAAGGAAAAACCCAGTAATATAAACATAAATGGTTTTATTGACAGTAGATGAATGTCGTTTGCAATCCGTGCAATATGGGGCTGTGAACCCCACTGGATAATAAGTTTCAGATTTGCTTGTATTTGAATAGAGTGTGGTTGATTTTACGACACGGGTACCAAAATCATAGAATTCACTCTCATGATCTTGGCCACAGCAAGGACATCGTTGTGGCCATTCAACATTTCGGATCACGAATTTATTATCAATTTCCTCGTAAGGTATGTCAACCCAACGCATTTTATTCTTCCTCCTAAAGATATGGATCCCTGATAAACTTAATTATAACAATATTAAAAACCATAGTGAGGTTTTCATATGTGTTGACTTTCAGAGATTCAGGCTAACGTTAATTATCGTGCAACTGCACGATAAGCACTTAGGTATTATGACGCAATATTGATCACGAATTGCATGTCTGTATTATATAGGAAGTCAAGATACAAAATGGAAATCAAACCGCCATGCCCGTTGATTTAGTGGCTTTCTGGTGCAATCTTGGTGCAATTAATGCGAAAACTCCCTCATTTTGATGCCAAAACAGGGATCTACAGCTTGGAATTGCCCTCTAATTAGGGGGTTCAATGTAGAAATAAAGCTGTCGTCTGACTGACGGTCAAGTGGTTTCGTTGAGCACCACGTAAATTGCCAGGTATAAAACAAGGAAGACTGAAGGTGAATGAGGTGGTTTTATTGGAGAAATTGGAAATGGAAGCGATGTACTTGATTATGCAAATTCAATCCGCAAACGTTTATTCAGAGCGTGCGCTGCGTTCTCTAAAGTTTGTAGTGTAACTGAATTGCTGGATGGATCCAAGAGGCGGTTGAGGGAGGCCCGACTGGTATTCATGCGAGTTGCCATTTCGGTTTTGGTTAATCCCTGTTCATCCATCAACATCGTAACTTGGTAAGCGATAACGCGTTTGATCGCAGCTGTTTCAGTGTCAGTGAGTATGCCATGTTCTACCAAGAAATCATCAAAGTCGCTGCCAATATGTTTTTTATTCATTATCTAACCTCTTAAGTCTGCTAATCTCTTTTTCGCTATATCTAAATCTTTTTGTGGTAGTTTCTTTGTCTTCTTTATCAAACCATGAAGTAAATATATCGTGGTTCCTTCTATGGTAAAAATGACTCTGGCAATTTTGCCATGTAAACTTGACCGGACTTCCCAAAGTTCTTTAAAGACTTTCCGGCAAACGGGCATTCCTATCGGCCAACCAAATTGAACCGTTTTGATATCTTCGCCGATCGTTTTCTTTTCTTCATCCGATAATGACAATAGCCACTCTCTTACAGGTTCATTACCAGCGTTGGATTTGTAGAAGCGCACCTGAAAGCGGGGTATATTGGTCACAAGAGGAGTGTATCAAAAATGATACGTTAAGTCAAGGGGAAAAACCATGAAATCTCGGATATCACCTCCGAATTAGCATTGTAGAAATGGCACATATTGGGCTTTTCGGTGCAATTTAGGTGCAATTAATTTGGAATAGCTGAAACCCAGGTCAAAAACACCTGGATTTTTTGTTTTAAGATCAAAAATCACCCCCTAAAACCGTGAGATTTCTTAGAAAAATTAGCCGGCGTCTGATTAAAGATTAGAGGATATTTGGGCGTCTGACAGCCAGTCAGGTTCGAATTTATATCAGTGGGCGGTGTAAACCATGAAAATCCAATAGTTGTCTAGTTAAAGAACGGAAGAAGATTTATATATTTGAGTAATCAAGCAAATTATGCTATATTGAAATAAATTATCAAATTTCCCAATACTCACTTTCAATGGTTCTTTCACTGAGCACCGCAATCATGGTTGCGGTGCTGTTTTTAATTTTTTTGGTGATAGTACTGTAGAGGACTCTATAATTAAGGTGTAACATAAAATGACGCATAAATATGTCTCGAATCGTGATCGGTATCTACAATCAAATACGTATCAAGAAATTATTGGTACGCAAATTACCGAGCTCAAAATTGATGATAATACTATCATTCCTTTAGCAGCCACTTTTGAAAAAGATCGCATTACGCTATTTTGGTGGGATAGTACTAAATCCCTCTGGCAACTCAAAGAGAGATTGATTATGGCCCCACCCATCCCGAATAGTAAGTCCATTGATTTCATTAAAATGGATTATTCCCATAATTTCTCATTATTTACTGGAAAGAACCGGGTTTTTCTAATGTACCAACATAGACCCAGAGATACGGTTGATAATCTAATCAATCCAAATGATAGAGCTCCTTTTCTTTATGTAGATATATTTGAATGGGATGCTGAAAATAACAAATTAGATGACGCAATCAATATTCAAGTTCCGTGCAAAGCTTGGGGGTATAGTTATGCTGGATTGAATGTGTGGGGAGAATGGGATGAAGATCATGACAAATTATTGTTGGTGTTCCAAGGTATAGAAGTTGATCATATATTTCTAGAGAGAGATGAATTTGAATTTGAAGAAAGAGATGGATTTGAATTTGAAGAGAAACCTCTCGATACTATTTGGGAAGACCCAATCGATATCAGATGGTATAAAAAATGGCAAAGCAAACATCGAAACGTCATAGATAAGCAACGGATGCACAACCAAAATCGATTAATTTTTAGATTATCACGCAAATCGGCACATGCTACTGAGGATTTGAAACAGCAAGCAAGTAAGCAATTCCATAAATTCCAAAATCAAAATCCAAGCAATCAAACGCGAATCCAGAAAGATCCGCGCTATTTTCCAGGAGACTTATTAGGCTCAGGGGTATCATCATCCCCAAGCGAAATCCCGCGAAGAAATGTATCTACTGCTATTTATTATTCAAAATTAGTTGTGGTTCGGGCAGAGTTAGATGAGACCAATAATGCTTTACTTTGGGGAACTCCTATTGAATTAGGTTCAGGCGGATATGATTTTGATGCAACATATATCGGGGGACACATCCATATTATTCATCGCGAAGAATCCTATGCTTTCAAGATTAACAACATAGGAAAAAATTTAAAAGAAAATCAGCAAACTCCACTACATTATTCAATGGTGCATTTTCCTCTAACCTATCTAAAGGTAAATGCGAGTAATCTACGAGTGGATGATAGCCTTTCCAATATCCCTGGAGGTGAACATCCAAAAATTCAATTGACCACTCCATTATTAATCACCGTTAATAGAATCTGCAAAGGCCATTTACATCCAACTAGATTGAAACGGGCACATAAAATTTTATTGCGCCATGTTTTAGATGGAGCGACGCCATTGTGGATTGAATCCATTTTATTCGAATTTCGCTTAAATGCTATCAGAAATTTGGCCTGTCCTGCCTTGCGTCCATATAAGAAATACATGAGTGAAGTATGGGATAAAAACTATTATTTTTCACAAGCCTTTGAAAGTAGACCCATTTTTTTAATAGCAAGAGGATCCACAGATGACAAATTACTTACGCTGACCTTTTTGATGCAAGTTTTGAACAGCATGAATGACAAATTCTTCAAGCAAAACGGTTCGCAATTATATCTCCCTGCTGTACCGAAAGATTATCTAGGAAGAATGGAATTTAACATGTATCAAGGCTATGCTGAACTTACAAAGCGCCGAATTGTGGATGTGAATCATCTCCAAATTACTTCCGTGAATGGTTGGCTGGCTCGTGAAGATAATAGACCGCCAAATAATGAAGAAAATTGGGGGATTGTGGATGATTGGATAAATCCTGAAGATAATATAGTCACCAATGGACCACGAGGGAAGGAAAATTATCAATTTCTCCCTCTCACCTCCAGCCAAACAAGTGAAATTACCGCAAATACAATAGGAGGATGTTTAGTCGCACACCAGAAGAAACTCCCTCTATTCTTTTATGCATACATTGATTTAGGAGACGGTGGACTTCGGGTCATCCATGATGCGCGGGGAATTCCCTCTGATCTCTCGTCATTCACAAAAGAAGTATCGATTACCGATATTGTGGGCCCTGAAGTGGGGGATGATGAAAAAATACTCTTGCATAACGAACCCTCACCGACAAATATTTGGGTAAACTCCCACCTTCCGAGTTATGATTATGTAGCTGTTGGTATCATCTCGTCATACTGCGCATCTTTGGGGTCAGGATTTCAATATGTATTAGATATTCTGATCGATCAAGTAAGAATTGCTACGATCGGCCCGATTGACCCAGATCCGTATACCGTCCTATTTACTCAAGAAATTAATGATAGATTACAAAACGACTATGAGTTTGCAATTGCCGCCGAATACGAAGTGTCATCAGTGGGAGATCCTTCTTGTTCCTTTACTTTGGATCATGCAGAAGGGTGGCCTACCACCCTCATTACTGCTATGGGGCACACATCGCTTGATGAAGATAGCGTTCAATTTCATTGGGATATCAATGGTCCAGGAAAATGGGTAACTCCTTTTATGGGGGATATTTTGGATATAGAACCTGTCTGGCAAGGTCAAGACATTGATTTAGGAATAAATAGTAACGAGCAATCATTTACTATCAATGACCCTGATGACGAAAATAGCGTGTTGTTACCACAATCAGGGAGATATCAAATTACTCTCACGGTAACTGATGAAGGTGGCGAATCTACACGAGTGGTCGGATATGTTTCAATTGCAGAAATTTGGGACCCGTTATGGGAGGTATTTGAAAATATTAAGAAAAATGATGATTATGATGGATATGAAATCCCAAACGCAGAACTAAGCTTAGGGAGATATAAATTCGAATTTAGGACTAGTAGAAGGTTGGATCCTGAAGATGAGGATTTTGATGAGCAATTAGTGACATATGTGGAACCTACTTATGGAGATGATAGTTCTCCTCGTGATTATTATGGTGATGCGAAAGAAATTTTCATATCTCCAATCTCAGATCCTCCCGTGGAATGGCTGACGAAATATAAATTTCGCCACGAATGGGTGGATTATAAGTTCAGAATAAACTTCTATACTGGAGACATACGTGTCACCGAAGTTATCCTTGAGAACCACTTAAAAATCAATAATATCTATGTTAGTCTAGATTATCAACGTCCCTTTACATTAGGCGTTTTAATGCGCGATTATCGGCGGGAAGATTCTCTTGGTCTGGCTATCGAAGACTTTCATGAAGAGACTTTAGAGGATTATGGCGGGAAATTGCCCTCGGCCTTGTGCGCAAAACCGATTGGAAACACAAAATTAAACATCACCAATGTTGAAGTTGACTTAAAACTTGTAAATACAGATGAATTAGATAAATCCTTTTATGAGTTTCTCCAAGATCAAGTTGGGTTACGAGATCTGGTCGCAGAGATTGTCAGCACTTTTCTTGGAGATACTGCAGGGGGAATTGCAGGAGATCTTGCCGATTTTGTCACGGATACTAGCTTTGACGTCGCAGATTTAACAGATGATTGGAGTGGTACTGGGCCAGTGCTAACCGAATCTGACATTGCAAACATTGAACAAGGGCTTAAGGAGTTTTTAGAAGCAATGATTAAAAAATCCATGAAAAAAACCCTAAAAAATCAGCTGGATGATACCCAACTAATATGGTATGCAGGGGAAGGATTAGCCGAATCCATTGCATTACGGGTATTAAATGACCCAACTGTTCTCACATGGATCGAAAATAATCTTTCTCAAGCAGCCAAAGATAAAATAACCGCCGCCAAAGCTACTGGGAGAAGTCGGTTTTTAGAGCAATTTTGGCAAATGGTTACCATTGTCGATGGGGTTTGTGCTGTGACATTTCGCAAGAATGTCTATTAAGTAAATTTTTGCTAAATTCTTTTTTTACCTAATTTCAAACTTACTAATTTCTTAAACATATAGAACAATTAAAAGAGTTAATTCATTAAGACATTCTCTTGTTCATGATGTTACTCAACATTATCATCACTTCAAAAGAAATCAATCCACCTAAAGTTAATATTCGCGCAAATGCGCGATAAGCACTTAGGCGTTATGGCGCAATTTGGACAAACTTCTGTTTATCTCTATTATATATATGAAGTCAAATTACTTGATGGAAATCTAACCACCAAGCCAGTGGATTTGGGTGCAGATCTGGTGCAATCGTGGTGCAATTAATCGAAAAACCACCCCATTTTGATGCCAAAATAGGGATCTGCTGCTTAGATTTGCCCTCTAAATGGGGGATAACTGGGGATGAAAAACACGGGCGTCTGACATGAGATCAGACCGCTGGATATCTGATTATGAAAAAATGGATCGGCATTCCAGCTGGTATCAAAGGGCGACGATTTTCATGATTTTTTTGTCACAACCTCACCATCATTAATTCTTATAACATTATCCCCGATAAATACATTTTTATAAGCATCCCCTTCGAAGGTATGAATGGGAACGATGTTTTTTGGTTTAAGGATGTCAACCATTCTTAGTAGTGTGGCCTGATCTGCGTGGCCGCTGGTGTGAAGATGTTTTTCGTCCAATCCTCTGTTTGATAAATAATCTATGAACTCTTTTGTTCTCTGCTCTTTCTTATAACCTTTCCACATTGAGAAGATGAATTGACCTCCCGCCAGATTGTCTATGTAGTCCAGGTCGCCCTGCATGCTGGGGCGGACAGTCAGCACAATCCGGCCAGCCTGGTCAGATATCTGGTCCTTGGTTATCTTGTAATCCTTGAATTGGTACAGCAGCTCCTGTTTTCCTTGGTTGCTGATCATCCTGGCAAGCCGGTAGGGGAAGAAGACTTTGATCTCAGGAAAATCTTTGGACGGGTAGGGGAGCCGGCCGTAAGATGATAAGGTTTTCAACACATTAGCGATGTAAAAGTCCAGGGCCAGTATCTTGCCCGTTCTCCTGCAGGCCCGGAAAATTGATACCAGGCGGTCGATATTCTGCCCGGAAGTATAGATCAGATGTGGCCCTTTATCATTGGTGAAGGTGGATACAAGATCGTTCTCAATGTCAGTTTCCGTTGGGAATCTCTGGTCCGATCTTCCCAATGTGGTCCCTTCAAGCAGCAGGTAATCCACGCCCGTTTTGACATTATGGCTGAACCAATCGAATGCTTTGCTTTTCCGACCGTGGCTTCTGAAATCTCCGCTGTAAAAAAGCGAGCTGCCGTCAGCCTCGACCAGGAAGGCATAGGCGTCGAACGCAGAATGGTCCATTAAGAAGGGAGTGATGTTGATATCGCCAACTGTGAAGCTCTCCCCGGAGTCAAAATAGTGCGGGTTGTTGATTGTCCATTCCTGGTAGGTGAAGAGATTAGTGGGCTCGATCAACTTATGGGTAGCTTCACTGAGATAGATATTACAGTCCGGGTCGATGTAATTGATCAGGCCGTAATGGTCTTGATGGGCGTGTGATAGGAGCAGGGAGATCTCTGACGAGCCCTGGTAGAAACCCGGGATGCCGGGCAGGATTCCTTCCTTGATAAATTCCTCTGGTGTTTTGTCTTTTAGCGCCGGGGAGTCAAAATGGAGTTCTGTCTGGATTGACCAGCGGCAATCCAAAGTCAATCACCAAGTGGGTTGTATCGGTCCAGACTTCAACGCAGGATCCGCCGATTTCTTGAGTACCGCGGTGGATTTTAAACTTCATGTATTTGTCTCATAAAACGCTGCCGAAACTGCGCATAGCCAAAGACGGACTGGTGGTAAATTCCATAACCCATAAAGTTGGAAACGATAAATTTTGCATCCCGTCTTTGGAGAGAGGTCAGCTCTTTGGCTAATATGGTGCTGGCAGGATCGTGATTGGTGATTAGAAATGCTAATTCAACTCTATCGACAAACCTTGTAACAGTGTTAGGGTTTTCTGTTTCTGACAAACACGGAATCAATCCCAATACCCTTATCTGATTAAAATGAACAAGCATTTCTTCCTTGAAATTACTTAGGTCAGACTCATTGGAAACTAGATCCTGGTAATGTTTTTCGTGATCTCGCAAACCTGATTTTCCCTGCAAAGCCTTGTCCCCGTACTTCATTTCAATGATCATTAACTTAGGTAGATAATTTTTCTGTAACTTTCTTGCTGATGATTCAGAAATCCATTCTACGGCTATCATGTCAAACCTGGCTCTTTTCCTTGAGTATTCAACATCTAGGATGAAATAATCCGTGCTATTGGCTATTGATGAATAATTGTTGTCCCTCACAACTAGCTGCTGAAACTCCCGTTCCTCTTTACCATCAGGCCCAAGATTAATATCCATTGCACGTTTTGCTTGTGGGAAGAACTGGTCCCATTTATTGCTTTTGCTTAACTCAAGCAGTTCATTTTTAGATTGGGTTTTGTTTTCTTGATAATAGTTTTCATCAAAGGAATGTATGTATTCGGTGTCCTTCATTTCAATCTTGATGATGTTTCCACCCCGGTAGTAGATATTGATGTAGTTTTCTCGAATTTGAAGACCCAAAGACGGATCTCTTTGCACAGTATGAAGTAAGTTTCCGAATCTATTTGACAACAGGTCAATTATAAAATTATCATCAAGAATTCTTGGCATATTTACCTCAATTTTCCAATTTAACACAGCAAAAATTTGTGGGTTCTTCCAAATTTATTCTTCAAAGGTCCTTCTGCCTTTTTTTATAATCAATCGCGTTTTGGAGCATACCTTTAAAGAAAACATTATTAGGAAAGCGGTTTATGCATTGAGTTAGATACTTTATTGCCGAATCGAATCGTTTTGTATCACAGCAAAAAATGCCATATTTAAACCAAAGCTCAGCTTCTCGTTGATCAAGAAGGTTAGTTCGAGATTTTTCTTCTTTTGCAAGTATTATTGCTTTGCGGAAATAGCTCTCACTTGTGTGTATCTCTTTTTTTTCTTTATATACAAGCGCAAGACCAAAATAAATCTCCATGAACAAGACATTCCATGTATGTGGTTCATTTGTTGATGATATAGTCAACACTGTTTGCTTATTGTCTTTGTGCTTTTGTGCTAAACGTAGGGCTTTTTCATGCCATTCTATTGATTTGTCATATTTTTTAATTTGTCTATAGGTGTGGCCGAGATTTTGCATCGCTCTCCAACGAATAATGAATTGATTATCTCTGGTAATATGAAGTATTTTCATGTAAGCAGTAATTTCTTCAGTTCTCAAATGATGATATTCTTCGATACTGATACTTGTCTCGGTTGTCTCAGCTATTAATGAATAAGTCCTGCCAATTTCTGCAAATATATATGGGTCCTTGGGATTGTAATTGGCTGCCATCTGAAAATTGGAAAGGGCTTCTGTAAACATACCTAGAAACCTATAGGAGGCTCCTTTATTGAATCTAGCTGCAACAAAATTTGGGTATTGGCTTAATATATATCTATATCTGTAAATTGCTTCCATGTAAGCACCAGATGAAACGAATTGTTGTGCTTCACTATAAATTGACCAAACGGTTGCAATTTCCGAGTTCATTGAATATTTGCCAGACTCTACCCCGTAGGGGTTTTCACTTAATAAATTAATATAATCATCTAACTTTAAAATTGTATCTACGTAGTAGGGGTTCTTCTCTCCCATATTATTCTCCAATTCGCTTAGGTCTATTAACTCGCTTTTCTTTTACTATATTGCAGGTTAAGGTATTAGCAACAATGCTGCTGGGAGATGCTAAGGGGGTTAGCAGCTTACGCATCCAGAACTACATCCTTGAGCGGAACTTCTATTCTTAAACAATAAACCTTGTGGTTTCCCATATTGATGATTGATCTTAAAATTCTCCTTATCTAACCAATTTAAGAATAATGGAAGATATTTTAAATTAGATGTTGATCTATGACCTTGGTTTCTCATTATCATGCCTTGCAGATTTTCTGGAATTGGGATTGGTTGATCGCCAAAATAAAAGAAATGATTAGATAAGAGTGCATACTTCCCATTTAAATCTGCCTCTTGATGGATTGGCTTATGAACGCCTTTCCTCTGCTTTGGGGGATCGTAAGTAAAATCATATATTGAATCGCCAACCATTCTTTCTGGATTACCACTATACAAATCAGGAATTTTTTCCTTTAGATTATCTTTTGTGAAAATATCATATTCCAAAAGAGATATTTTATTTGAAACCTTCATTATATATACAGCATAATCTCTTATATCTCCAATTGGTGAGTTTGCTGAACCAGTGCCAATGATCCAATCCCCAATTTTTGCAGTCCGTCTAATCACGGGTTTGCAGATTACTAATGTACATACATCCCAGAAAGGATTTGGAGCTGCTCCATCATCGTGCCTTAAAACATATGTGAAGAGATTCGGGTTTCTCATAATCTGATTAAAGTTACTAGCGTATGAGCTAAATTTGCGCCTGAGTAGGCTTGTATTGATTGTAAAATAAGAAACGAGTAAGGAGAAGAGCGATCGAACCTCTGCCCTGTCCGGCCCTCAGGTGGAGCAGGGGTCAGGTTACTATTCTTGAACTTTTGGTTTAGTTCTTTGATCTAAAACCACTCGAAAAGATTTGAAAGCCAAGCGCGCCTTGAATGTGACGGCATTAGGGTTGGATTTGGATACTGATTTTGATACTGTCGAAAGTTCTTCTGTACATCGGGGACCTAGTATGACCTCTGCCAACCGTATGTTTTCATCAAAGGGCCAAAAGAATCTATTGTCCTTGCTAATAGTATCTTTCAGCTTTACAATTTCTCTGAGTTCTTGTTCGTATTCCCAATCCCTAGACTTAGTCCTAGATATAAGTTCTTGAATATCTTTAGATATTTCAGATGGTTCATTCTCATTGTCAAAGATCGCTCGTATGCGACTATCTTCGTACTTAACTTTTTCGACGATAGTACTTCGCCTCAAATCGAACCCCAGACATATTCCTCGATGACCTGAGGCATAGTGACTCCAAAGAACAGGATTCGACCAGTCTGCGCAGAAGCACAAAAGACCGATACTCTTGTTTTGTGATTCCTTATACTGATTCGTCAATTTGCGTATTTTACGGTTATGACAATATAGTCCCAATAGTTCAAATGGATCGTTTACTTCGGAAATCAGAGCAACCTTCAACCAGCAATTTTCAATATCGTTCAGGGCATTTTTAGTTGAGGTCATGTGATAGGCTCGAATATATCTACTGCCTGGCGGTTGAAGAAATGAGGAACTACCCATGCCTTTCGGGTATCCGAGTTTTGTCCATTCTTGAGCGTAATTGTCATGTTTTTCAGACATAATAAACAGCCTAGCCTGTAGATAACGCGCATTATTACCTATCATTAGGTGCTTTGTATTATAGTGGATTGAGCTGTAAATCGGGGTGCTTTTGGCCTTCCTGGTGCAACCCGGGTGCAATAAATGCGAAAACTCCCTGATTTTGATGCCAAAACAGGGGTTTGCTGCATAGATTTGCCCTCAGAACGGGGGATAACTATTGGTGAAAAACCCGGGCGGCTGACTGACGGTCAGAGTTTTCTATGGGCGCCTGACATCCAATCAGACTGCCACTGACAGAATTTTTTTATTGTATTGTTATGTATCACATTGAAAAATATTCTTATCGCCCCATCGCTCTTAAGCTATCTGTTTTTGGACACATTGATCGTCAGCAGATCAATCAAATGTGTAGCTTTGTAAACCTTAGAATTATATTTGGGAATGCTATATACCTTGCGAGAATCTTTTGGGAAGTAAAGGTCATTTATATATTTTTCTTTTTCGATCCACTCGCTTAAAAGAAACCTTTCTTAACTTATGTTTATTGTGCCAGGAAAGCAGGGATCATACTCCTGATCAGTTAAGCAGTTTTGATATCTTGGATTACCTTCTTCATCTCCAAAGCTGTAGCTCCAATATCCTTCGAAGTATTCATCCGGTGTGAACTACTCAAACCAGACTAGGGAATCTGTCCTTCAAAATGTAGGTGAGGAACCATGTTTTTAGTCCTGGGTTGTACCCATATGGGGTGCACTCTTTCAGGATCATAAGATAGAAATAGCTCCTCAGAATTCCCAAGCACTTGCATCATTGCCCTCTTTGATATTATTTGCCAGAGTCTTGTTGATGATATCAAAATTGGAGCCGTTCACAAGTATTATGCCAACCAAGTTGCCTGCAATCAATATACTTTGTGGAATTCATTTTGGATGCTTCTAATAGTCAGTGAATAAAAGTTCATAAATCACTGATGATCTAATAAATGAATTTGCAAATGAAGCCGGGATTTGACATGCATATTCTGTCCATTCTAAATGTCTTTTCAAGCCCACTATATCACTGATCCCTCTTACAGAAATCAATAACGGAAAATACTTATTCGGGACTGTCTTTTCCTGAATTCCTTTGCATACACCGGCTAACTCCATTTCAACAGTTGAGATATCTCTAGATGTTTTTTCCCAGATTTTTAATATATCCGGATTTTGTATTAAGGAATTACTGCTTCCGTATTCTCCATGAAAAAACCTTGATGAGCGAATTCTTGCACCATCTTGATGAAAACATCTTGACACTTTGTCAAACGCCTTTTTATTCCAGGAATCACTTGCGCTGTAAAAATCTTCAATATTTATTGGAGTATTTGGTGTATCTAATCCCACTGCTTCCCTTGATCCCCAATCCCCCAAGCAATCTTCAATAGACCTTAAATTTGAGATAAGATTTTTAACCTTTGGATGAATTTCAAACCCTTTGCTTGAAAACTCAAGTCTGTTTGGTTTATAAGCACTAATCGAAAAATCTTGAACATGTGATGCTATTAATACATCTCCTAACGTATAATCTTCACTTGGCACACCCCCAGCAATTCCTGACAGGATAACTGCTTTTGGCTTAACCGCATCAACCAAAGATATTGTTAATGCTAATGCTTCTTGCTGACCTTTTTCACTTGTCTGAACATTTATTATATGAATTTCCTTTCCATTATCGTTTTTAACTATTCCGTAAGGAAAGTACCTGCTACCGTATGGAACAATCTTTGACGTATCAATTCTGTCTGATACTGCTTGATTCTCATCATCTCTAATGGTAATTATTGCATAATCAATTAATCCTTGAACCTCAGTATGTGGTACGATCGTTCGTTCATCAATAACACCATTTATTTTTATTTTTTCACTATCAATACCAGACATATGTTTTGCCTTTGTTTTCTTTTCCGGGATATCCGTAGGTATAGATGGCAACTGTCCTTGATTAAGATCCCATTTCGCCTCAAGGTTCTTTACATCTTTTTGTGAAAATAAAAATAAAAAATTCTTTCCAAACGCTATTTTAAGATACTCCAAGCGATCCTGAGGAATTGGACCTTCTTTATGGGGTTCCGTCCCTTGAGGAAACTCCTTCAAAGTTGGAGTATATAATAATTGGCAGTTATCTCGGTTTAGTATTACCTTGTTTACAGGAAGATAAGTATGCTCATGTGGGTCTTTTTCATCAATACAGCTCCAACAAGTCCGTAAAGCAAACTCTCCTAATATAATAGCTACAGAAAATAAATGTCCTAATGGTTCTTCTTCCCAACTATCTCGACTGTATAGTTTGCTATTTTTGTCAATTATTTCATTTTCATCTAAGTAATCTTCATATAAAAATGCGCCTTGAGCCAATTTGATAACTTTTCTGTTATCAATAGGTCCAAGATTATCAATTTTTATGCAGTTCTTAATCCCGTGAGCTGCATTAAAAACATCGTCATCGTAACTTGAGGGCTTATCAGATTCTATAAAATAACGACCGATCTCATGTAAGGATGTGATTACTCTCCAAGCATTTCGTATTATCCGTTCTAACTCTTCTTCTTTAATATACTGATATTGATGATTGTTATTCCTTAAATACTGACCTATTTGCTGGTGCACTTTTTTCCCAGAAATTGTTTGTAAATCTAATATGGCTTCCCCGATTATTCTTACTACCTGTGTGTGTATTATTTGATCACGAAACGGGAAAATGGAACTACAGTGATATTCTTGGAGTTCAGGTTTGAGAATATCTAAATATTCAGAACACGGTGTGAATTGTAATTGATGTTTTATATACTCAATCTTGGTTTGATAGATTGAACTGATCGGGTTTAATTTGTCCAGGGTGGTGTTTAATACTGATAAACAATAGTATTTAACATAATCCTGAAGGTCCAATCCGCCATGAATAGAATAGTATTTAATAATTCCTCGTGTCTCATTGATATCATCTCTGAACACTTCATTGCTGATCGGTGTCGGATCAATAGGGTTCATAATAATCTCAAGTCTATTTCCTTGACGAGTTCCAGTAATGATAGGTTGTTGTCTCTCAACTGCACCAATCCTGCCTAGTGAGCTTGTTGGGTTTGAATGCAAGATATGACGCATATCAGTGATAAATGTATCAAGACTTATTAATGTGGTTTCTGTCATATTTTCAATCTACCTGGATACCCAAATATGGAAAATGCTTCTCGATGATTTCAGAGTACCTATCAAATTGATCAGTTGAGAACACTTTTGGTATGATCATGGCTCGATGCAAAAACTCAGACCAAGATACATATCCAATGTTTTGAAAATTGCATAACTGCTCAAAAAATGGTCTTGACAAATAGGATCTGTCATCAAATGCTGTTCCATTTTCAAGAGATAACCAATAATCTGAAAAAGCAGATTTGTCCCTCGTATATTTCTTATCAAGAGGGCGAACTTTATTAATAAGAAGGTAGTTTTGCCCTTGAATAAATTGCCCAGTTGATACAAGGTTGAAAATTGAAGATAATGTTGCTTCATTCATATTCGCTACAAATATATTTTTTCCTCCATATAAGTTACTGAACTCAGTAGCTATTAGGGTTAATTCCTTTACCTCTGCCGGGCAGTCGAAGATTATGTATGAATACCCATCGCTCTTTAACTTGTTGATTAGTCTATAAATCATCCTTCCAAAAACCTTCATACTCTCTCTGTCAGATAGAAAGGGAAACATTATATCTTGCAGCGCGTTATTTGTAGAGCATGCGATTATACTTAGGGTAGGTATACTTGTTTGGTGGATAACTTTTTTAAGCAAGTTTTCTGATCTTGATAGAGCTTGGAATCGGTCTCGCCAATACTTCTTCCCCTTGAATATTTTATTGTATCTCTCTTTTAAGTCTGGTGACTCTTTATCAACTAATTGAAAATAATTCGCCCAAATAAAATCATTTAAATAATAACCATCTAATCCTAACCTAGTAATCCCGTAATTTAGTGAAGGACCAAATATATCTAATTCGACTAAGCAAACTTTTTGATCGGGTTTGGTTAATTTGCTAATTTTTGATGCTAAAGCAATTGAGATTGATGTCTTGCCGACTCCACCTTTCGTTGATACGATAGAAATGATTTGCACTGGATCTAGTTTTCCATGACTCTGGTTTCTTAATTTTGATAAGTATTTTTGGTCATCATGTATTTTAGAAATTGCTTCAAAGTAACTTGTTTTTGAATTTAAGTTGCCCAATAAGCTTGCTAATTTATCTTGGGAATATGAAGATAGTACTTTATCAATACCCTGTATGGGTATAGGTTTATTGTTGTCAAATATTATAAATAATTTTGATAACCTCTCTATTATATTTTTTTCATGACTGCTGTCAGACACACTAAATATATTTAACATGAAGAATAATGATCTTTTTAATATTGAAGACTGAATTTCTCTAAAGTCAGATCGTTCGATGTTGTTAACAACTGAATCCAGGATCTCCGAAATATTGCTAATTTCGTCATGGGATGCAAATATGATTTCTTCAATTGCTGAAAGAACAGCAAAATAGACATTTTTATATTTTGTATACTTATAATCTTTTGGTTTTGATTGAATTAAGAAATCGTTCAATACTGGAAGTAATTTATCGGTGATATCTGTTTTCAACTCCTCATCTAGTGAAGGATATAGACGGATTAGCTCTCTCAAAACTTCTGATGGAAGCTCTTCATATGCCTGTTCCCAATCTGCATCTTTGTTTCTCATTTCTGGGCTCGAAAAGACTTTGGCCAGTAATTTATAACTATCTTGATCTTTCCGATTACTTTCAGAAATTATTAGAAGATCGACGAATTGGAGGATGAAATCTACGAGAAAACATTGCATCTCTGTTCTAGCACTGCTATATTCATGTAATAGACTGTAAGTTTTTCTCCTCACAAATTTGCTATTAATGAATTGGATACGAACGAGGGATTCAGTTATAGACTTTGTATTCTGCGTATCAGAGAAATCATTAACTCTGCTTAACTCTCCATGTAAAATTTCTATCCAGCCTCTGTAACTGATTTCGTCTCGAAGACGTTGAGGCTCATCTGAAGAAGCTTGGCTTAATGCTTGTAATTGGAAATTTAATGCTCCAAACCCAGCTAACCATGTTATTAGATTTAAATCATTACTAATATTTAATAGATAATCTGAGAGATCGGTATCATTAGGCAGGCTGACAGCGATTACTCCTTTAGTAGGGGGTATATTAACTGATCCTGGCCAGGAAACACCAGTCACAACAAAATTATCCATCCAATAATCTGCATCTGATGTTAAGTCAACATCAAATCCTGTAAACATTTCCATGTTAGGCCAGATGACTTTTCCAATAACTTTTGTCTTATCGTGTGCGTCTAATTTCAACTTTCGTATGTCGTAATATTCTAGATCACTTCCATCAAGATTAGGCAAATCTCTTTCCTTTACTTCGTTCGGTAGTACCCTCTCACACAAAAAATAGCCAGATATGTGCTGTTCAGACAAAATTCGGTAAATAGAACTAGAATTCAACTTTTTACCAATCTGACCAATTTCAATTTTCTTCTTTACCAAGTCAAAAATTTCTCCTCCGGCTATCCGTGGAGAAATTAATACATAGGTAACTGTACCGGATTCATCAAGAAGTAACAAATGGATTTGATGCGAATCCCCATTATCAATAGATATACTGGAAAATAGCTTTCTTAAACCATCTGTTAATTCCTTAATATCATTTGAACCTATCGTAGAGTTTAGCAGTTTTAAGGCTGGCCATAGTTTCTTTTGGAATAAAGTATCATCACGTGTATTGGATACCATATTTTCATCTACCTAACTAATGTATGTTTGATTTGTTAAAAGACGACTTTGGGAACATATTCTCTTGGATTTCATTAATTATTTGATTGTGCTTATGAGATAGGGCATCGAACTCTGAATGATTCAATGTCTCGACTGGTCCAAACTCAATATCCCTCAACGACTGAATCAACCTATTGTTTCTATTGTTTATTGCCTTCCAATGTATAACCGCAATAGAATTCGAATACTCAATAAGGAGTTCGATTGCTAGATTGAAATATTTATTAATTTCAACTAGTATTTTTTCATATATTCGCATCCCAATCAGGATTTTTTCAATTTCAAGTATTGATAAATCGTGGAGTTCGTTTGTTATTGAATTTCTTTCCTGAATAATATGTTTTATAGCCCTTGTAGCTACATGGTTAATTAATCCATTATTTAAATCTAGTTTCCAATCTAATAAATCATCTATCATCTGTGCACCAATAAGCGCGTATGTCATAGCAGATGCGACAGGTTTATAGAGCTCGATGTTGTTTTGAGACAAGGACATCGTAATTATTGGCATTTTAATTAGACCTGTTTTTGTTCCAAATCTCAAATAATCTTCAAGTTGATATGGTGAATATTTTCTCCGGTGGAGATTTTCCTCAATGGTGTTGGCCGATGCAAAATCTAAAAAAATTTCATTTGCATGCTGCCAATATAGATCCTTATTGTTTGATAGCTTTGATTGGATTTCAAGAGCTTTTATCAGAAATAAACTAGACAAACGTGTTAAATTAATGTTTATCTCGGTGTTTTCATCAACGATTGTATCTTGAATAACTACAAATCCTCTTAATAAAAAAGCTGAAAAACCGATTGAGTTAATTAGGTTCTCATCTTTAATCCCATATAGGTCCGCTAATATAAAGGCATAAAATACTCCGAAGAAAGAATCGCTCCCAACAAGTAAATCTCTATCTATGATTAACGATAGGTCTAAGAGTTCAGGAGGTAAACTATCCACCCAATCATTACATCTAGATCGTAGGGAATCTATTCCCTTATTATCAACTGTGATCATGTCCTGCTCTCACTGGTTTTGATGTCATTTGTTATCAGTCTTGAGGTTTGTCCCTCGATGTTGGTGATTTACGTATTTCTATCCATTATGCACAATAAGAAAGCCTGAATATTACTAAAGAATTTCAGATATATATATTGTGTGTAATTATCTAGGCGGTATCTCAATAAAAAACGAAACAACCAAAAGTGCTATGCAGAATATCAAAAATAATATATCCATTAATCCAAGTCCACCTGGAGGGATTGTGATCTTCCGATTTGGATCATACCCGCGAGTAAGCATAGTATCTGCAAGATTGACGGAGACTTCCAAAGTTGAATAGATAACTGGAATAAATAATGCCATGATATTCCTTGGCAATGTGAAGATTTCTGATATCGACCATATGAGATTAACACCTCTAGCTCTTTGGGCATCTATTATGATTGATATTTTATCTTGTATTATTGGCAGCATTCGTAATGCTACCATCAAAGAAATTCCCAATTTGTGAGGCAAGCCAAAACGTAAAAAACCAATTGGCAGTTCATTTGGATTTGTAACCTCCGAAAAAAGTACCCCGGCTATTATTACGACTGAAAACTTTAGAATCAGATCCATGGCGATGTACAATCGATTTTGAACCGAGCCATCTGAAAATGCCAGCGATAGAAATATTAATGAGATCGCAAGTATCACCGTATAAGGGATAACTAATGCAAGGAATTTGCGTATTGGAATTTTACTCAGATATATTAACAAACAAACAATTAACAGAATAAATATTGACACATAACCTGAACTAATGAATGCACAAAGAGGTATTAAAAATAGTAACCCAAAAAACTTTGTACGAACCTCCAAGGAATGAATAGGTGAGAGAACAGAGGTTGAGATAGAGTTCATAAGATTTCAATAAATGTCGGTGGGTTCAATCCTATTCTTGATAAGGATTCGTCAGTAAGTATATTTGCCGGAGACCCAATATTTACAATTATACCTTCATTAATAAGGGCAAGGCGATCACAAGTGAAATAGGCTGTCTCAAGATTGTGTGAAATAAGAATTACTGTATTTCCTCGTTGATTATATTCAAATAGTATTTGGTTTATATTCTCCCAAACCTTCCTGTCCAAACCGAACTCAGGTTCATCAAGTATGATGATCTCTGGGTCCGATATAAGCACTGATGCTATCGATAATAACCGCTGCTGCCCGGAGGATAAAGAATGTGGATGCTTTGTTTGTAGATGCTGGAGTCCTAGTTCAGATAGAATTGTCATTACTCTTTCATGAGCATTTGGAAGATTAAGTGTCTCGGCAGTAAACAAACACTCCTTATATACAGACTCTGAGAATAGAGTATCACTTGGGTTTTGAGAGACATATCCGACTATTTTGGCTTTGGCTTGAGGTTTGAGATTGTTAATATTCTTTCCGAATATTTGAACCTCACCTTTATCGGATTTAATTAAGCCTAGAATTATCTTTGCCAGTGTTGTCTTTCCACTACCACTTTTTCCAATAAAGCCTATTATCTCCCCCTCGTAAATATCAATATCTAGGTTACTTAATGCTTTAACCTTGTTTGAATATGAATATGAGATATTTTTTACTTCTATGCATTTTTTTGATCTCTTTTTAACAGGAGATCGAAGATATGGAAGTATTGAATCTCGATTTACGGTTGAAAGCAAACTTGACCAACTTGATATATTTTCTTTTCTGATTAAATCTGGATCAACATCCTCGGCGATTTTTGCCCACATTGGTTTTCCGATTAGATTTGAAATTTCATTTGTGGGGAGACTATCAAAAGAGTAGAGATCCCTAAAAATTGAACCTTTAGATATGATAATAATCCTATCAGTAATATTTCTAATGGCCTCGATATTGTGAGTAGCTACTATTATTGTCAGGCCATCTTCTTTCAATTCCTTTAAGAATCCTGCTAATTTTTTGATTCCATTTGTATCCAAGTACGAAAATGGTTCATCCAACAATAAAATATTTGAATCTAAACTTAGCGAAGATGCTAATGCAACCATTTGTTGCTGACCGGTTGACAATTCTAGGGATTTTTTTTGTAATATTGACTGAATACCAACCTTTGTAATGGCTAGATGTGCACGGCTTTTGCAATCATCCCATTGAAGTCCTTGATATATTGGTCCACTTATCACTTCATCAAATACTCGCAATTGATGAAGTTGGTATTTTGGATTCTGGAATAGCAATGACACGTATAAGCTAAGTTGTGAGATATCTTTACTTAGTATATTTTCCCCATTGATTTTAATTTGACCATCTATTGAGCCCTTGAGCTCGGTTGAGAAACCCCGTAAAAGCTTTAGAAGAGTGCTCTTTCCGCATCCTGTTGGACCCAAAAGCACAGAGAGACTACCCTGGGAAATAGATAGGTTTATTGAATTAATTACCCAATCTTCGCAATTCGGGTATTTATATCTTAGATTGGATATTTCAATTTGTGGATCACCAATGTCGGTGTCTATATAATCCATGTCTGATCATACATGGTTAGTTTGACTTGTTTATTCAGATTGATTCCCTCGAATTCTTAGTACGGCTGGTGTATTCTCAAGTCGCCTGAAAATTAAATACCCGATCAAGCCCGCTCCTCCGCTAAGAACGAAAAGGACAGATAGTAATACAGGGCTTAAAAACAGCTCCCTTGTCTGATCTATACCAGGAATATTGAAAAGGGTGCCTATTCCTACAATGAATAGCAAAACTCCCAATTGTAATATCCCCGATGTGCCGAAAGAAGCTATTCTGGGATTCTTCCTAAGCGCGATATAAACGATATCAGCGATAAAACCTGATCCAATGCCTATCAATATTTTGGGCAAAAAACCAGGTGTTCCCATTATTGGAAATGGAATTGCTAATGTGCTAAAGATCAACCCAAATATTGTTAATGTCCAAAACCTATCAATAAGGAGAACGCATAAAGCAACAATTATTCCTCCTTGCAAAGCATTGAACACTCCTCCCGATCCTGGTATTCCTGTAGCAGTTTGGATAGTGCTTCCTAATAAGGAGAGAGCTAAATTAAGAGCGGCAAGACTTCCCAATGATATTATTTTTGTGGTTGTCCACTTATTCATCATTTCCTCCTATGTCATATAATATAATAGCATCAAAAGCAATTTCGTACGACTGTCAGAAGTTCACGTGTTTTTGGTCTAATCAATTCTCCAAACTACATCTTCTAATCCGTTCCATGATAATTATCCTTGATCGTACCTTAAGCGAGTAGTTACGACAATACTCAACGAAACTGCAAGATAGCTACAAGGTTGATGATTGAATCTAGATCATAATCATAATGATAACCGAGGAGTTGATGGTTTGAACGATAATTTAGGAACTAGATTAGGGGTATTCTGTTGAAATAAATATGTATGGGATACAAAACCGATGGTTTGACAACTGAGACTATAGGAGGTTTTCGGGTTTATGTCAACCAGCGAACGAATCCAATACTTAGACCTTTAATGGCTTACGGGTTCTGTTGTTGTGCAATCAAGATGAGAATGGTGAAAACCAGGTAAAAGTAATCTCAAGCTTCTTTCGACCTGCAGCCAGTAAGGCAGGCTGGTCTACCCGAAAGAGATCGTAAGGTACTAATCCAGCAATCCCATTTGCTCCTATTGTGGGGCTATCATGGACACAAAAGTTAACGTAATATTTCAGGAAAAAAATATGCGTTTGATTTTTGCGTTTACGCTAATTAATTAAACACAGTTTCTAGCTAAGATTTAAAATTGAAAATTTGCAGATTATGTAATGAAAATCGAGCCGTCAATCCAGCTGGGTTGGTGTTTTATTTTCTGGTGCAACGCGGGTGCAATTGGGGTGGAAAGGATGTAATTTATGTACGTAATGGACTGATTGCGGCCAACTCCATAGAGAGGATGGACGGATATTACCCCCATGGAAAGGATGTTCAGTCCTCCCGTCCAATTCGAAGTCAAAAGTTTACCCTGAGCGGACACTGAGCGAAAGCGAAGTGGGAGACGAAGGGACTATCCATTGAGCTGCGGGTGCGTGTGCGAAACTATTATACACCAGGTTAATTTATCGTCAATTCAAGGCACAAAACATTAACATTTTTCGTTTAAGGCGGGATATCTTAATGTGATCTGATTCAGGCGTCTGATTCCTGGTGTAATTGTGGTGCAACTGGGTGCAATTGCCCTTTGTGGTGCAACCAAGTCAGCCGACCAGGATACTGCTGTGGTGATCTCATCCTTTATCGCCGCGGCATTTTCCTGAGCGCTATGAAACATGTGAACGCAAGTGTCCCGCGTGATGTCGGCACTGCTGTGTACCAGGCACCGGTAAACAATCAGCAGATCGATCCCGTTGGCCAGCATATGGGTGGCGGCGGTGTGGCGCAGGTCATGGAAGCGCATGTCCGGTAAGCCGGCGAGGGCAAGGATAGCTTTGAATGCCTTCTGGACCTGCTTGGGGCCGTAGGGTGTGCCGCTGTCCTGGGTGAACACCACCTCCCGTCAGGAATACAGCAGAGACACTTCTGGGACTATTATTTTACGAAAAGATCAGTCTTTCTGGGATGATTTTTTAAGTTGGATCATGATCAGGACATATAAAGTGATCAGCAAGATGATTATAGAACCCAGCTGGTGGAGATTTATCCAGTCATTTACCCTGGGCAGTTCTCGAAGGCTATCTATCAGCAGGCGGAATATCGAAAAGGACAGCAGGAAGAACAGGGTGGTTTTTCCATCGACGGGATTTTTAAGTCTCCATTTCCAAAGGAAAAAGAATAGGGCAAAATCGAAGACCAGTAGCATAATCTGGGTTGGGTAGCGGTTTTCCCACTGGCCGGATAAATTCGGGAGATATACTCCAAAAAGCCCATCTGTTTCCAGGCCATGGCAGCAGCCGTTCAAGATGCAGCCGATGCGATAAACGCCAAAGATTAGGGGGAGGATGATCGAAATGACATCCAGTGTCTGGCCTACGGATCTTTTATAGAACTTTGCATTGATGAACCCCAGCCCCAATGTTCCGATTACGGCCCCAAATGTAACCAACCCGCTGGAAGGGAGCTCACCAAGGTTGGAAAATATATAAAGCAAGCGGTTATAAAATAACGCTGAATTGATCGCCGCCAGAACAAGCGCTACAGGAACTGAAAATATCCAATAGAGGTAAAATTCCTTATCTCTAATCCCACGTCGACGGATTTCGTTTCGCCCGACAAAAAAACCAATAATAATTGCCAGCACCAGAAAAACAGGTGATGCGTATATGGGTATTCCTGAAATAACAAAAAGTATTGGATGCATTTGGTCCTTTTCTCATATATTTATTAAAATACAGAAATATCATTTGTCTGAATTTCTATTCCCGCCAGTATTGATTTCACTGAAATAGACTTATATAAGCCAGGCAGAATGCATCAGTCCCGTCAAGTAATGCGCATAGTCATTGGTTCGATGGTTGTTATTATACTCCTATTCGGAGGGGGAGCTTCGAGCTCTAGAAGCGATACTCACAATTCCTGTTTTGTTTCAGTTACAACAAGCCCCAGCCAAGTCATCTTTCCAGAGGTGGAGGATCAAAACGAATACACCTTTTCGATAAGAGGTGATTTACAAAAAAAAGTAAAACGGGTTTCACGATCATTGATCTACTCAAAAGTTTAATAATATTTTGGGAGCGGTAATAGATCTGCCCTTTGTCAGGGACATCAACACTTTCCTCCACGCCTGCGCTGGGATCCATATCTGGCGGTGTGTGGAACGACAAGAATGGTAATGGGTCCTGGCAATGATGGTGAACCGGGCATGTCTGCCGTGACCGTCAAGCTGGGCTCAGTAGCCTGGGATTCCACAGGGACCGGGCGGAGTGGAAACCGGAGCAGGACATGTTCCGGCAGTCAGAACTCCCGCAGTTGTCCAAGAATACAAACCAACTGTGGTACCCCTTAGAAAATCAGCAAATTGACCATCTCCGTTGCTTATTGTAGTGTTTGTCCCCGCGGAAAGCGTAATACCAGGATTTTCGGCCATGTAAATATCTATAGCAGACTGAACAACATGATACTCCGATGTGCAGACTTCTGATTGAGCATTGGCACCCACGTCACTCAATGCCAGGGTTATGATGCCAAACAGCAATGACAGGATGGCTATAGTAACCAACAGTTCAACCAGAGTAAAGCCTACTTCTTGCTTGAAAAATCTTGTTAACATGATTGAAACCCTGAATGAAAATATGTAAATTCGAAAACTGATCAATAATAGGCTGATATAGGAATCTGTTCTTGTATTCAGCCTTATGCTTTAAATAAAACATGCTTCAATTCAAATCGCCTTACAATAGCTTAACATCGCCCTTATTGAATGACCAGCTGGGGCAATATATTCACAAAGTAGAGTAGGTGGGATGTCTCTAGTTGATTATTAATCAAGCCGCCAAACCAGTTGATTTGTGAGGTTGCTGGTGCGATCGTGGTGCAATGGGCATGGAAAGGATGGAATTTGTGATCTTAATGGACAATTGTGAGTTGACCCCATCGAGAGGATGGACGGATTTTATTCCCATGGAAGCAATTTCCATTTCTCCCGGCCAATTCGAAGTCAGACGCCTGTCCTGATCCCCGCAGGGGAAATCGAAGGGCTCTATCCATTGAGCTACGGGTGCGCGGTGGAGAGATTGTATCTTTTCAGAGGGGAAAAGTCAAGAAATGAGTCTGGTGGGGGTGTATTTTCGGATGTTTCAATCGTTTCCTGGTGCAACCCCGGTGCAATTAGACCGAAAATCACTCCAAATTAGTGCTTTCCAAACCAAAAATCGCTTAGGTTTGCCCTCTAAAGGGGGGAAAATTGGGGATGAAAAATATGGGCGCTTGACATCAAGGCAGTTAGGGATATGCTCCAAGTCACTGATAGGATATCATTGTCCAAGATCGTCCCTTCGGTGACTAGACACATGTCATGATATGTACTATGTTACAGAAAGAGGTGGTATATGGCAGCAGTGATGATTGTAGATCCAAAAGAGTTGAAAAAAGCACGCAATATCCTGGGGTTCACCCAGATCCAGGCTGGCATAGCTCTAGGCAATGTAAGACCAGAAACCGTAAGCCGATGGGAAAGGGCGCTCGAAAACATGCGACCCAATATGAGGGGACACCATGTTGAAACTACGCGACAATTCACTGAAACAGCTAGTCTCCTGATTGACCTATACCCAGAAAATGAAGATCGAGAGATATTTCTCCACACTCCACTACAGGAGATAGGAGGAAAGTCCCCCTACGATACCATCATGCAAGACCCGCCTTATGGATTGAGGGATGTGGTCCGTCTACTTGGCTGTATGGCGGAGGGGATCCCCTCTTAGACAAAGGCAGCCTTTTCAGAAAATTTCATCGGTTTTATGTTTGAGATAAGATTAGTTATCAAAAGCATTCTTATTAACACCTGACTTCGAATTGGACGGGAAGACTGAAAATCCTTTCCATGGGGGGGGAAAATCCTGTCCATCCTCTCGATGGAGTCAACTATATATCGTCTATTGAGTCCACAAAATCTATCTTTTTTTCCACCCTGATTGCACCAGATATGCACCAAATCAACTGGATTGGCGACTCGATTATTCCAGTATCAACAATAGGATTATGTTCTTCAAATTATTTTTTGTTGCGCTTGAAATTTTAATAATCCGAAGACTTTATATAAATACTCTTGTATGATATTATGCTCTGAAAAGAGTGTTTAAAACTGCTTTTCAAAGCATAAGCGTGTAGAAATGTTATTGTTTATGGTAAGAGAGGGCTTACATTATTTGCAGGTACTCTGTTTTTTACGTTTTGCAGAAGAGTTCCCTTAACAGTTATCATTATCAATAACCTTGGATTCAACTTGTAAGTGCAACTGGTTGATGACCAAAGAATACTCAATAACTTGTATTTCTCTACCCAAATAAAGAGACATATAACATACTTCCATTATTTAGGGCAAACCACACCTTTTCTATCTATGACAGACAACAAG
>Ga0255364_10068_pt1 | contig 28673 bp, 26 predicted proteins | sample ANMaggSSYBR01G12_FD_182087 | JGI IMG/M metagenome (GOLD analysis project Ga0255364, IMG submission 182087) | Sediment cell enrichment communities from methane seep in Santa Monica Basin, California, United Staets - ANME aggregate JGI... | ecosystem: Environmental > Aquatic > Marine > Cold seeps >...
TTGTTCCCACGCCGATCAGTTGAAGTGAATCGCCTACGGCTGTGGTGTAGGGTTCGGAAACACCAATGTCAACACTCACCTCGCCTGCCGCCGGTCCATCAACGGCAGTGAATGATCCCTCATAACTAAGAAACTGGACAACCGTGCTGCCATTGACCAGCGCTACTCCATCGGGTGATCCATTCTGGATTCCATTGACCGGGTAGGTAAATACAAGAGTCCCAAATCCATTTTGTTGATCGGGAATAATTCCACTTAAATCATTTGTATTGTAAATCGCGCCTCCATTCCCGTTATAGAGCACCAGGCTCCAGCCCGATAGATCTGTCCCAGCGGGACCGGCAATCTCAATTGTCTCACCCGCGTCTGTACCATCATTATCATAATGAATTTCATTAATAAACACGCTCGGTCCCGTCGCAAAAACCTCTCCCCTGGGGAGGGCACTGAACAACAATACAAAGATCAACAAACCAGTAAGTAGCAGCTTGATGGGGTTGTTTCGAGTCATCTTGTTTTCTCCTGTTTTTTTGTCAGTGAACTAAAAAATTATTAAAAATTGGTTCCCAACGTTAGGAATTTTTATAAAACAAATGTCCCCCATCATCCAGCGAAATTAAGTTTTCACACCTCCTAAATAGCTTGGAAAAAATAATGGAATAAACCTTAAATGTATTCTATGGCAGACCTAACAAAATTGCAAGGTCGGGGTTTGTCAGAGCGTATTTTAGACGGAAAAAGAGTATAAAACTAAAAAATTTGGTCCGAACAATATTTATCGAGAACGGGGAAACCAGCATGGGACAAGTTGAATACTACTGCCCGCCGCTTTGCGAAGCGTCCTGAGTAGCATGCGCCCTTCGACTACGCCTGTCCTGAGTGGACATCGAGGTAAGCCGAGATGGAAATCGAAGGGTTCTGGGAGTTTTTAACAAAGGTATCTTAATGACAGATTAATCTCAAAGTCTCACTGTCACACCTTCTCCCCGTCCTGAGTAGATGGCGCACTTCGCTAAGCTTGTCCTGAGCGGACACCGGCGCCGAGCGTAGTCGGGGCGAAGGTGGTAGTCGAAGGGCTCAGTATAAACTCCGCGGCGGCGTATCGAAGGGCATTCAATCATACAAAATCGATTACCCCCAATCGGGCCAACTCATCGACGATGTCCTGGACCTCAGTCGAATAAGTTAGTTCAACAGCGGCTTTTTCCATCACAGCAGCGATTGAGAGCGGCTTGGCCTGGGGGAAGGGGAGGTGGAAGAGGAATTTTCCCTGCGAAGCGGTCAGGTTAATGTTGTGCACTTCCCGCTCGCGCCCTTCTCCTTCCCAGATAGTAACGGAGCTGAAACAATCTCCGCTGCGGGCAACGGAATAATTTGCCCCGTTATTTTTCATTTCCCGCACCAGGCGCTCCAGCCCTTCTCCCGGGTTTTCCTTTTTGAACGCCCCCAGGTCCACTTCCAGTTTTAATTTAGTAGTGGCCAGGTTATAACGATAATAGGGTCTCTTCTTTTCACGCACTTCAGTCTTATTGACTATACCCAGTGCTGCCAGGCCGTCAAGAAAATCTTGTGCGGTTCGGATATGCAGCCCAAGCCGGGAAGCCGCTTCAGAGGCTGATATATCCTGGTAGTTTACCAGCAGGACAAAAAAATCCTCACCATAGTCCTTTGCCAGGTATGAACTCATTAATGCAGCAGTTTTGTAATCCATCAAGCACCTCAACTTACATGAGCGGGTTTAATCTTAAGGCATCCATCATATCAATGATCCGCGTTTCCTGTCCACTCTTGGAAAACTCCAAAAATTCCGCGAAGACATCGCCCAGGGATTGGCAGAGTTGATCAAAATCCAGATCCTGTTTGAATAACAAGTAGTCTTCCTGGGTGATATTCACCGAAATATTTCCTTCATAATCAATCGCCACCCAGGTATCGTTTATATAATCCTTTTTAATTCCCAGCAAGTAAGGCAGGTCATTCCCGGGTAAGGTAAGCACAAATACCACCCTGTTTTCCTCAGGAAATGCAAACGCAATTAATTTTGTGGTTAATACATCAACAAACCGGATCATTTCAGTTTTGCTGATCGGCACCTGTCCCGCTGGCCGGGGTCGAGCAGTGAAACTATCCCCAGTATCTTCCACCGGCATGGCTGCTAACTCAAAAACCTCTTGTCCCCGCCATTTGAGCTTCCTGTTTAAAGTCAGGTAACCGGTAACCAGCATCGACGCATACATCCCCACAAGCAAGACGGGAATCAGTCCAATTTTACTTTTATCATCAAATGCTGGTGGAGCGCTAACACAAACCAAACCGGCAAATACCGTAAACATAGTGGCTGCCAAAAAACCATTGTTTTGGGTCCTCCAGAAGGTGAGGAAAGGGGAAAGGGATAAAAAGAGATAAATCCCTCCCAACAAATAAAACGCCGGTTTAGGACCAGCTATCGATAAAACAACAAGAAACGCTGTAATCGTCACCAGTGGAACCCAAATAACTTTGAGAATATTCTGATCTTTTGTTTTTCTGGTAAACATCATCTTGCACCTCTTTTTTCCTTTCTAATCTATTGCTGTATACTTCATTCCAATTGAAGTATATCATATATTCACTATATGTCAAGGGGGGTTAAACAAAGAAATTCTGATTAAAAGGAACCAAATAAAGATAGGTTCCCCTCAAGTTCAGTCAAGTTTTGCTCACTGGGCCTTAAAGGCAAAAAGGAAAGACGATAAAACCTTCAGAAATTCTCGGAGATGACGCCCGCCTCCCCGAGATACTAAATATTTCTACTATTTACTTTGTTTTTCGGTGCGAGTTATGGTTAGGGAGTGGGCGGCGCTTCAGTTGAGGTGGCTTGTGGGTCTTTAACGTTTATCTCCACCCAAACAGGATTTTTATAAGGGCCGATGCCGAAATGGACGCCAGCAGCATTTTTCAGCGCCCAATAACCTGTATATTTACCCCCTTCCTCTGGCGCGATCAAATCAACAGAAACCTCTATCAATGTTCCAGGAGAAACCGGTATGGAAATCATTCGTTGACTATCAGGACCTCCCATTTTATTTCCAGAATAAAAATAGAGTTTGTAATCACTGGTCCAAGTGCAGGTTCCATCATTTTTTAATCGCCAGGTCTTTGTAAACTTGGCTCCTGGTTTTAATTCAGTCCCATCCGGAATAGTGACATCGACCACAAAACCGGCAATATCACAACCGTCCGGGGATTCGGTCTCTAAGCTATCCGTAGCGGTTGGGGATTGAGTTTCAGTGATGGCGCTGGTGGGCTCAAGGGTTGCCGTTTCACTGGGCACAGGTGATTCTGTGGACGTGTTTGGAAGAACGACCTCAGATTCAACTATCTCCGCAACGGTTGCCTGGGGCAGATCCCTATCGAAGGTTTGATTGTTATTGGAGAAGACTCTCACAGCAAACATAATTATGAGCACTACCAAAGAGCCGCTCAGGAGGAAAATGGGATAAAGACGATATCGATCCATAGTAATTTCTCTCGTTTTGATTATAGTCTTATACCATAAGAGCTGTCCTGGTCAATTGTTCTGTCCAGGAGTTGGATATGTTTTAGGACTGCTCCACAAACGGAACATCAAATCTGCGCTCAAAGGCATCATTTTCTTTAAGCATACTGTCAAAATACCCATGGGCAATCGGCAGGCGGAGGAATAAGCGAAAAACCGGATTCAGGGCAAGTGGATAACACTCAGGTTTGGCAATCTCTTTTAAGATTACAGAATCCAATTGACCGCTGGAAGCAAAGCTTGATCCCAAGGAAATTAGTTTCTCAAATAACCCCTGAGTCGCTTCGGGCGGCATGATCCGGGTACCTTCTCCGCCGCCTTTGACAATTGTGCCCAAATAAGGCGAACCGAGCCTTAAAGCCAGCCTCTCCAGGTATCGTTCCACATAACGGGAATGCAGCCCTTCCGGGAAACCAGACTGCACCAGGAATCCAATCGGCGGATTGTTCTCGCGTCCTCGCAGCGGTTCCAAAGCTTCAATGAAGTTTTTAACAATCCCCGGCATGGCATCGGTGTACAGCGGGAAACCAATCCAGACGCACTCCGCCTCCTGGAAGGCATGAACTTGTTGATCACAATCCTTCACACGAACCAGGTGATGAATTTCGCAGTCACCGCCGAAACCCTTTATGAATTCTCCCAACATGATGGGTGTATTGCCCTTCTTGCCTCGCGGTGAGCCGTTAAAGACGGTGATCCTATTGGGAGGGGCTATCTGAGCACCCGGCACCGGGCCCAGCTTCCTCTGGAACAGATGTCTCCCTTTTCGGGAATTGAGAATCATTATTATCAGGTCTTCAACTGCCAACTCCGTGGTCTCAAGAAAATCCAGCTTTGATTTAAAGTTTAACGCAGTCCGGGAAAAAATATCTGTCAGGATCCGCAGGTCTTTCGCATCTGTATCCTCTTCTTTTTCTATCAACATCCCCACTCGGGGATAGATTTTATATCGTTTTAGATGATGGGCTTCGTTCTGGTCCACCACCATGTAGGGGTGAATCAGTGGAAGATGTTTATCAAGCGCCATTTTCATCAGGGCGGCAGGAAAACCCATCTTCAGCGGTGCAGCCCAGAGAGTAAAATCCGAGTTGATCACCGCCCGATCCATCTCCTGGGAAGCATCATCTGCATCGCATATTCCAGGCGTCTTGACCCAACAGTCAAAACAGCCAATGCAGTATTTTAATGGCAGTTCCCGCAGATCAATCCGGGTCACTTGATGATTATTCGTTTCCAGGGCTGACTTCAGCACTTTCAGATATTGATCAAAACCTGATGGTTCTGGGTTTCCATTTAAAATGGTGATTTTCATCTTGATTTCCTTGTGTTCTTTAGGAGCATCATCTACCACTCATAACAACCCCATTGTAATGTATTCTGCCCGCGAAGTAATGATCTCAGGTGAGAATTTCAATTACTAAAATCATGCTTGATTCCCGAAATTAAACCAAGCAAATCTTGGTTGCAGGTGATTCTTTCCTCAACACTTGATCTGGAAATTTTAAATAAAAAAATACCCCGGGAGCATCCGGGGTATTTTTATCAGGATTTAGAAATATTCTTAGAATCCCTTCATAGTGTTGCCCAGGAACAATACAATATAGGCTACAACTAAGAACCAGAAGGCATACCCGGAGACAAACGGGATGCTGATAAAGCTTCCCAGGATGCCTAATACTGCCAGCACAACGGAAACATAAAACACATTCTTGGTTGGGGGTGTAAGATTCATTTGTTTCTCCTTTGGAATTAATTACATGTTCTTCTGACACCGTAATTAACCGCCGTTTCACGTTTTAGTTACGTGAGATTTGGTGTCCCCTCCCAACTGTTCAGTCCCCCACAAGATTTTCCTCTTTCTGGTAGTTGACAGGGTAAACATACCATTGTGTACTCTGATATCGAGATTTCTGCGAAAAAAACTTATTCTGTCTTAACCGCTGATTGATAGAAATATCGCTCCCAAAAAGATCAGGATAAAAGCCAGGATCATCCAACCAAGAACAGCCGAGTAATTTTTAGGATCTATTTGATCATTATTGTCCATCTTTCGAATTAATGGAAAAAGACGCCAAAAGAACGAGGAAATCGAAACAGCCAACGCGGCACCGGCAAGTACAAGAGTTTGATCATCCGTAGAAACAAGGATTACGATTAACAACAAAATGAATATAAGTTTCGTCCCTGCGACCCAATTGACCAGATATTTAACCAGATTGTGTACCTCGGGATTCTGCTTCGATTTTTCCCAGGGTTTAAAAACACCCATGCTGTTCGCCAATTTTGAATCCGGGAAAAAGTAAAGCGCCATCACATTGGTGGATTCTAAAATGAGAAACCCAATAATTACAATCTTTAACACATTCATTAATTCTCCAGTCTCTTTCTTACCCAGCCAAATTGAAAAACATAGGGCTGAAATAAGGTATCAGCCAGATCGCCCAGACCAGGACGCTGAATTTGTGAAAGTTCTGAATGGCTTTTTCATTTTTTCTTTTCAGCACAACCGCTGCCCACACAGCATGAATAAACATCAGGATAATGGCAACCAGACCGGAGATACCGTGCAGGTCAAATGTCATCCCGCCCACGAATTCCAACATCATTCCAGTTCCCCAGGTATCACAAATCAGACCCAGGACAAAGAATGCCAGGTGCCAGGGTTTTAGCCTGCCTTGAACCCGTTCGCTCCACACACCGATGGAATAAAAAAGAAGAGCTGCAGTGATAATGATGCTTGCTGATGAATCCATTTATTCTCCTTAATACTATTTGATAATATATTCGAATATACCATAGCTCTTTCTCATCGATGATCTTAAATTGGAGCACAAATTAATATTGATAACCCTCATACCCTCAGGAGAGAAAAGTTTGTCGGGTTAGCCTGAAATATCCACTTAAGGACAACCTGGGACCTTTGAAAGTACTAGAAAGTGTGCAGCGAGCAAGATTGACGGTAGATAATATTCAACCCATCCCTGGGCGTAAGATTAAAAAACAGCTTAATAAAATTTTGGGGGATAAAGGTAATCTGGAAATCATGATTGAGGTTTCCAATCCTATTCTGGAAGGTGCCTTTTATCCCTGGCAAGATAGTAAACGAAGAATTTTTTAAACGGCTTTGGGCAATTTGTTCAAAAAACAGATCACAGCAATCCTTTATTCCTGAATCGTCATTGCAATGAACAGTTGGTAATACCTGCATCAGAATAAAAGTCTGGGGGTCGCTGGAGAGAGAATTTACCCTGATTTTATCGAAGGGCCCAGGATGACAGAAAGGGAGAGCTGCCTCTATAAAGCGAGCAGTCAATCCTCTCTTCGACTACCACCTCGCCTCGACAACACTCGGTTCCGGTGTCCGCTCTGAGAGTTAAGCGCGTTGGTTCTAGCAAAGAAACTTAACTCATTGAGCGGAATGAAGCCCGTTGGGCTGAGTGCAGTCGAAATGCTGATTTACAATCCATCCTCCCTTCAACTAAGCCTGTCTTGAGCAAAACCGAAGGAATGAGTAACTGTGACTCTCCTAATTCAAACACAGAAAAACCGCTTTGAACAAAGCGGTTTTTCTAGTAATGAAACTCTTGCCGGAGATGAATTTAAAGGACCACGCTTTCAGCATAAGCAGCCTGGCGACGATAAATACCTGCCAGGATAGAGAGTAATGTAAATAGGGTTAAGATAGAAATTGCGGCCGCCAGGACTTCGGTTTGATTCTGCATTAAAAACAAGCGCATTTCCTGCCACATCAACAATATTTCCACCCGCAGACGGGCTGACCAATAGGAGGATCGAATGACCTGCTGAATCATGTTCAGCAATAACCCAATGATCACTGCCAGCACAGCGCTGAGTGAAAAATCTATCCAGGAAAACAGGAATGCGGGTTGGGAGATCGGGCGTTCAATCTGCGCCAAAATCCCTTTAAGGACCCGGTCCGGAACAGGTTCCAGCGGGAATGTCCGCAGGGCTTCTTTGACAAGTTGATCGATTTTTTGTTCCTGGTCATTCATAACAACACCCTTTCCTCGAAATATTGGTAAACCGCATCCTTAAGTCGCTCCCGGGCCCGGAATATCCCGGTTTTAACCGTGCCCAGCGGTACATCCAGAATTTCTGAAATCTCCGCATAACTGCAGCCCTGTTGATAACGAAGCAAAAGCATAATCCTGTACTGATCCGGGAGGTATTTGATTTGTTGTTGAATAAAAGTTAATGTTTCCTTGCCTTCCAGACGTAAAACCGGATCCATATCCAGGTTGGTATCGCTCAGCTCTAAATGGATCGAGTCCTGATCCAGGGCATTAATGTCTTTCCTCAGCCTGGGCAATTGGTTATAACAAAGGTTCATCACAATCCGGTACAACCAGGTACGGAATCTCGAATCATGCCGGAAGCTAGTGAGTGATTCCCATACTTTCACAAAGGCTTCCTGCACGATATCTTCCGCATCCTGGGTATTATTCAAAGCCCGCAGAGCTACGTGGTAGGCAAATTGCTGATGCGCCCGCACTAACTCCGCAAAAGCTCTAGTATCACCTTCCCGTGCTTTCTGCACAAGATTATCTTCTTCCGCTAAATTCAATATCAATTCTCCTATCCTTTAGACCAAAATTATCAGTAAATGTTTCAAAAGTAAACTTAAAATCTTTTAATATACTTATCTATGAAACTTATTCTGCGAATCTCTGTCTAAGGAAGTGATAATCAAATTGGAGGTAAGAATGAAAAATAAGTGGTTGTTTATCAGTATCCTGATTGTAGCCGAAATCCTGGTCCTTACTGCAATTGTCTTTGTGGTTTGGCAGGGAGTCAGCCAAACAGATCTGGGGACTTTCGGTTTCCGGCTGAGCAATCCGGATTTATTCTCCGCTGAATCGGAAGAAGAGTGGGAATTCGAAGCCGGGGAGATTACTGAGGTCGTTCTGAATTCGAGCGGTGGCGATATTCTTATTGAAGCCATCAAATCGGATAATTTCTTAATCACCGCTCATAAAACTTCCTGGCATTCGACCAAAGCCAAAGCCCAATCAGAATTGGATGATCTCGCAGTCACTGTGACCCAGACCGGCAATAAGATCGTTGTCAAATACAACCGGGATCCAAAGATGTTTTTTGCCGGACCACAACAAACCGACACAGTCGATTTTGTCATTTCTGTTCCTGAAGGCACAGAAATCAATGCTCAAATCGATTATGGGGATATTTACCTTAACGGCAAACTCGGTGACGGGCTGGTCTCTACGGATTTTGGAAACATGACCCTCTCTGGAATCCAGGGCAACCTGGAAGCCAGAAGCAACAGCGGTGACATCGCCGCAGAAGGAATTTCAGAAGAAGGAAGCCGCATCAACTTATCTTCTGATTTTGGGAACATCACCCTGGAAAAATCCAACTGCGGTTCTGTTCAGATTCACTCCAACAGCGGCTCTGTAATTCTGCATGATGTTAATGCCTCTGAAAAAATTGAGCTTTCAAATGATTTTGGAAAGCTGGAATTTAGGAAAGGGTCTGCGGATATCCTCACCATGGAAGCCAACAGTGGAAAAATATACTTATCAGGAGTTACCGTAGAGAGCAATCTGGTCGTCCGCAACGGTTTTGGGGACATCATCCTGGAAAATGTTACCGCGAATATTTTTGACCTGGACACAAACCGCGGGAAAATCATGCTTGAGTCAACCGGGGGAACCATCAAAGCGGTCAGCGATCACGGCGATCTGGAAATCAAGGTAACAGATCAAGCAATGCTGGATCTATACGCCAAAAGCGGGAATATTGTATTCTCCGGCCTGCTGGGGATAGGACCGCACAGCCTGGTCACTGATTTTGGGGATATTAGTATGTACCTTCCCAAGGACACGGCCCTGACCTTTGATCTTGAAACAGATTTTGGTAAGCTAAAAACTGAGTTTCCAATCACTCTAGAAGGTAATGTAAAACAGGATCATTGGCGCGGTACTCTGAATGACGGCGGCGCTGAACTAACAGCTACTACTAACAGCGGTGATATCTCATTTGAATTTCTCACCCGCTAAGGTATCGATGAGTAATTTGGAGGTAATTAGATGAATATCGTTTTTACAATCATTGGATCAGCAGCTGTCTTTGCGATAGTATTTGGCTTTGCAGCCTATACCCGCTATTTGCAGCATAAAGAGACCATGGCCCTCGCCGAAAAAGGGCTGCTTCCTCCGGAAAAAACAGGAGGGAAGGAGAAAACCTTAAAGCAGTGGGGCATGATCTTCAGCGGTTTAGGGGTGGTCCTGGTTATGGTGCTGATCCCTTTCGCCTGGGATAATTTCTGGCTACTGCTGCTGTTTGGACTGCTTCCCCTGGCTCTGGGACTGGGATTAATACTAATTTATCTGTTTATGCAGGAAGGACCCCAATCAGACGAAAAACCGGCAAAAGAAAAAAATAAATAAAATCTGAATTTCAGACAGGAACCGTAATTAATTAATATAAAAAAAACCGGAGCATTGAAAAATTGCTCCGGTTTAGCTAAGAGGATGTCTTTGCTTTTGAAATTTTAGTTTCATTAAATTGTGCGCTTTGAAGCGGTCATAGCCATTTCAGCACAGCGGCACTGCAGTTGGCTGCCCCACTGGACCAGCCGGGACCCCACTGCATCCAACATCCGAATGCTCATCTTTGTAAAATTTGATTCACAGGCTTCTGAGCCAGATTGAAGCTGGCGATATTGAGCTGCTTGAGCAATCTCGTTCTGTCTGCGTTGTCTTTCTATGTAATAGTCATTCCTGGTAAACATGGTATTTCTCCTTTTAGCGTTATAAGTAAATATTTCTTCAAGTACTGGGTTCTATTTGAACCATTTTGCTTCAATGAACTTTTATTTTGATCTCACCATTTTCCACCTCCAAAGTTTTAACTAATCGCAGAGCAAAAATGCCGATACTGCTTTCAACGTATCCTGAACCCGCTCGCCATTCAATGAATAACATTTTGCGCCCGAACATCGCCTTTCAATCAAATAACCTGTGGCACTCAACTGATTCAAGTGCCGGGATGCAGCTGACTGGCTGAGCTCCAACCTCTCCATAATTACCTGCGATCGCAATTCTCCTTCTTCTGCTATCAGCTTCAAGATATGAAGCCGGACATCATCTGCGAGGGCGCTGAGCCGGATGGTGATCTCATTGATGCTCAGATCCGGAGCGTGTATCTTTGTATCTTTTGGCAGGCGGGCCCCAAAAACCACACCCAGCGCGTTTTTATATTGAAACCTTCCCAGGTAAGGACCTGTATGGGTGCTGGGCACAAAAATCAGCTGGTTGATTTCCTCCGAATTTAGATTCCAATGCTCCTCATCAAAATCCTTTCCGGTAATATATTTAGCGGCTTCCTCCCGACTCATGCTGCTGAAATCAATCTCTTCAAAAGCCATCACTGCATCAGTCAGCATGGGTGTAATTCGCTCCCATTCCATCTGGTAGAATTCTTGCCACATGAACTTCAAGTGGGAGACAATCACCCCCTGCATTTTGCCGGGGTCATTCAGCAGTTGATGGGCTTTTAGTTCAATTTCCGGATCAACTAAATCTTCTCCAAATCTTGTTCCTAAATATTCCAGAAAATAATCCGCGTCAGCCAGGAGTGATTCCTGGTTCCCTTCAATCTGTTTTCCCGCATTTCCACAAGGCTCATAATTGAGGTAAAAATCTAGTACCTTATCCCGCAGAATAAGAGGATCACTGTTTTCCAGGTGAGCCAGATAAGTTGGAAAATCCTTCCACCGGCGGGAAGGTATTACAGCGTAGTGGAATCCGATCACTACTAATCTATGCGTAATTTTCTGCTCAGCTGTGAGTGCGCCGGCTGTCTCATAAATCCAGGGGCTGAGACCGGAAAGATCTTCACTCCTCACCATCAGGACCAAACTTTGAATGATAGCTTGGACTGAATCGAGCCGAACATCGACTGTGGCTACGCCTGGCATTACAACGGATTCTGGTTTAGACATTGCTCTCTCCTGTGTTTCTGACTTATTCGGGTTACCCGTTCTATCGGGTTATGTTCATATCATAGCTCATGAAAATGCCTTTGTCAAGACCCATTTTGGGGAGTTTAACCCCTAAAACTCCCTTATTAGCGAAAAACTGACCGGGAGTTTATGGATATTTTGTAAAACCGTTGAAAAAAGTGAGAAGTTGTGTGTTACCTGCAGAATCTTAATTTTGCGATAATAAAATAGTTAAACTCCCCCATTATTTTATTTTCAGGAACCATCAACCATTTCAAAAAACGCTTCAATCACCTCGGGGTCAAACTGGCTGCCAGAGAGCTTCTTAATGTAATCGGCTGCTTCGGCTTTGGACCAGGCTTCCCGGTACGGGCGATCTGATTGCAACGCATCCCAAACATCCACCACGGCAAAAATACGGGCGGCCAGGGGGATATTCTCTTTAGAAATCTCCCTGGGGTACCCAGAGCCATCCCACCATTCGTGATGGCAGTAGGGAATATCCAGTGCGGGTTTTAGATATTGAATAGAAGAGAGCATCTCATAAGCATAAACCGGGTGTTTCTTCATAATCACCCATTCTTCATCCGATAATTTCCCGGCTTTTAATAAAATCCCGTCAGGAATGGCCATCTTCCCAATATCATGGAGTAGCGCTCCCCGGCGGATATGAATTAATGCTTCCCCAGTCACCCCCATCTTTTGAGCCAAATTCAATGACAGATTCACGACCCGCCGACTATGCCCTTCAGTATCCCCATCCCGGAGTTCAATGGCTCGTGCCCACCCTTCAATCGTGGCATCATAAGCACCCACAAGTTCAACATTGGACTTCTCTAAATCATTGAATAAATTAAGACGGTCAATTGCAATCGCCGCAAGTCGTGCCAAAGCATCCAGGAAATTTAACCACTCCAGATCTGGTTCCAACCGGCTGCGGTCAAAAACCTCCAGCACTCCAACAAGTTCACCCTTCGCGATTAATGGATTAGCAAGATAAGTAATAAACTCTTCCTCTCTGAAGAGGGGGGCTTTTTGTAGACTGGTAGGCTGGGTGGTTAAATCAGGAATATGGATCAAATCGCGTTCCAAAGCCGCCTTTCCCGCCAAACCTTCGCCAAGCTTGAGGGAGGTATGTTTTAATGATTCTGTTTGGAAACCGCTGGCACTAACATAATCCAGGGTTTGTGTGTGCGGATTGTAGAGAAGCACACAGGCTGCATCCACCCCCAGAGTGCCGATCAACTGGCTGATTAGTACTTCCATAGTTATTTGGATATCAACACTACCCGAGATCGCAAGATCGATTTCCCGCAAAGATGAAATCCTCGATAACCTTCGTTGGGCTTCCTCAAACAAGCGGCTGTTTTCCAAGGCGACAGCTGCCTGGTTGCCCAGTAATTGCAATAATCTGCGATGATCATGGTTGTATGCTTCGACCTGGTAGGACTGCACTACCAGCGCGCCGACCAACCTGTCACCCACCAATAAAGGAACACCCAACCAGGAATGGATAATTTCCCCTTCTTGCAGCGGTTGTACCGGCAGCGAATCAGTTTCCACGTTCCCGATCAGCAGTGGGGTTTTCTTGCGGATTATCCAGCTTAATAAAGAGTTCTTTTCGTTAGGGGAAATTTGAAGGCCCTCAACTTGCGTCTGTCTTATTCCAGCTTCTGACGCGAAAGATATCTGGATCATTTCCGAGGTTGAATCGAGGGTTGCCAGCATAAAAGCATCCGGCGCGAAAAGGATTTCTGCCTGTTGGTGAAGATATTCGAATAATGCGTCAGGGTGCAGCTCCTGGGTCATATTCAAGGCAGATTCGTAGACCACCTCCATCTCTCTTGTGTGCCGCTGGATGTCTTCAAACAACCTGTTATTTTCAATCGCAACCGCTGCCTGGTTAGCAAAACCTCGCACCAATTCTGCATCAAGCTCTGTATATTGTCCCGGTTCATAATGATCGAGAGCAATCATGCCTATCCGAGACCCTTTTATCTCTAATGGCACACCAAGCCATGATTGTACATTCTCCATCTCCGGACCCTCTAACCATTCCAGATTGTCACTTCCCTTTTCAAGAAAAACGTTCTTTCCCTCTTTCAATATGGGATGGCATATTTTGTTCCCGGAAATATTAAAAGGTGTCCCAATCACTAACTCTGGATGATCGGTTCCTCGAAAAGCCTCTATCACGATCTCTTTTCCCCGCACAAGCTGAACGGATGCACTGTGATAAGGCACAACCTTTTGAAGTGCGACCAGGATCAAATCCAGTAATTCTGTCCGATCCATCATCCTGTTTATCAGCATTCCGACTTCTCTGAGCGTTTCAGATTCCTGCCGCCGCTGGTTTTCTTCCCTGAACAAGTGAGCATTTTGGATAGCAATTGCCGCTTGAGCAGCGAAGAGCTCAAGCATCTCAATATCACTCTTCGATAGGGCCTCAGAAGGATCAAGAGCAACTTCCAGCACACCAAGCAACTCTTCACCCCAGCAAACAGGAATGCCAGCAAGATAAAAATTGCCCATGGGCACCCAATCCTGGGATCGTCCCTCCCATTCCGTATAGTTATCAACGATGATTGTTTCCTGTTTTTCCCAGACTTTACCTGACAAACCCTCACCAATCCTTAACTCAGTATTCTCAGGTAATTTATCAAAGCCCGTATAAGCAATATATTCCAGGACATTTCTGCTCTGGTTGAGGAGATAGAAACCGCTTGCGGCAGCATTTACGATCAAGGATGCTTTATCGGCAATGGAATAAAGCAACTCATCCAGGTTTAATTGGCTGGTGATAGATAGCTCAACTTCTCGGAGAGCCTCCAATTGGGCTTTACGTTCAAATATCTCCTCTTGGACCCGGCGACGTTCAAAAATAACCGCAAAATGATTAACGATGGTTTCAATCGCCATCGGGTGATTTACCTGAGACCCCTGCTTAGTAAATAAAACCAAACCCCCAATGGAATTCGTCCCCAGGCCGAAGCCTGCAATATAGACCTCTCCGACTCCCAATAACCGCTCTGCCGATTTACAGAGTTTTTTAGGAATCATCCCTCGAGTCAAATCATACAGACCGCCGGGGACCTGCTCCAATTTCCCACTTGTATATAGAGTATTAAGATCGCTATCAAGGTCATTCTCCATTACTTTCACCCGGAGATTTGATGGTTTTACACCCAAGATGCTAAATACCCGGTCTGTCATTTGACCCAATCCGGCTATTGCCCGGACGCGAATGTCATCTACCTCGGGATCATAAAGGGAAACCATCACATAAGAGTCGGGATTTGCTTCGTGAATCTTCTCTGCCAGGAGCTGGCTTATGTCATCAGCATTATCAAGCCTGCTGCCTTCCACAAAGGTTTTATAAATTAGTTCCAGTTCACGAATATTTAATTCCCGGTCTTTTTCCGCTTGCACCCGTTGGATTATTCCACTTAGTTGTTCCGCAATGGCAGCAAAACGAGCCTTATCTCTATCAGAGAAAACCTGGGAACCGGACATATCAATGATCCCAACAGGTTTACCAGCCATCATTAATGGCACTTCAATTATTGACCGAATTCCTATAAGTTGGTAGATATGAGGTATGAGCTTGCCGATCGTTTTCTTTAAACTCTCGGGCAGGAATGCGGCTGCTAAAAAGGTAGAAATTAAATCAATGATCACTTCTTTTTCAACCAAGATCTGAGGCTTCCCGGAGCTGAGTATTTCCTGGTAGACATCTCCCGACCCTATCGACACCTCCAGCCGATCCGGCAAAGTCACTTTTATTAATTTTTCTATCTGTTCTCTAAAGCCCTGGTCTAGATTGTTGAGATCAACATATAGATGATTTCCGTCCTCACTTAATAAATATACGGTTGTGTTTTTACATCTAAAGATACGCTTCAATTCCTCTGAAAGCAGGGAGAAGATTTCCTTCAACTCTTTTCCCTGGTTGGCAGCCACATTAAGGGTATTAAGCAGCGCCAGGTCTTCCATTTGCTGTTTTAATAACCTTTCTGCCCGTACTTGTTCGGTAATATCACGGACCGTTGCCTGCAGGAAATATTCTCCCTCAATGTCCGCCCTGTTCAACTGAACCGTTGCGGGGAATTCTTCTCCATCAGCTCTCTGGTGAATCCAGTGGAAAAAATTTGAACCTTCTTCAACAGCGATCTGGATCATCTTCTGGGCTTTCTTTTCCGATCTCTGTCCGTCAGCCTGGTATTCAGGGGAAAGCTGCCAGGGTTTAAAGGCCAGGAAGTGCTCCTCATCCTTTAATCTAAACATTTCAAGCAGGGCTGAATTCCCAGAGGTAAAATTCCAATTTGGTGGAGATAAGGTCATCAGAGCATTGTGGGATGTTTCAAATAATTTCAGGTAGCGTTCATTGCTCTGTTTCAGCGCTCTGGATGCCTGCTTGCTATCCGTGATATCTACCGCTATTTGCATTCTCACCAAACGCTGATCGGTCCAAATTATTGCTCGGTCGTAATTTCTGTACCAGCGATCGGTCTTCAGATTCTGCTCTTCCCAAATATGCACTTCGCCTGGATTATTCTTAAATTCTAGGGTTTGAGTATCTGTGCAGTTGGCGCATTTCTTCTTTTTTCCCCGGAACACCTCGTAACAAGTCTGTCCAGTAAAATCTCCACCAAAATCCTCGATCATTCTTTTGTTCATATAAAGAATTTCAAATGTTTCTAAATCGGCCACATATACATGAGCGTCAATCCCTTCCAGCACGCGTGTCAGGGTATCATGGGTTTGGACAAGATTGTCCGCAGCTTGTTTGCGCTCCGAAATGTCACGGGCTATTCCCAATAATACAGTTTTTCCACCAATCTTTACTGGGTGAGAGCTAATTTCCACCTCAATGAAACTGCCGTCCTTTCTGGTAAGGATAAATTCTTCCGGGCCAGCGGATTTTCCGATCAGGTTTTGCGCCAATATCTTCGCTGCCTGCGGACCTTGAGATTTAGAAAGCAAACCCGCCTTCAGGAAATTCTTTCCTATTAATTCCTCCCGATCATACCCGCTGATTTTCTCGGCCGCACGATTTCCTTCAATGAAATTTCCCTGCAAATCGCTAATATAATATCCATCCGGGGCATGTTCAAATATCATCTGCAGCTGCATTTCACTTAACTCTAAGTCACCTGCATATTCAGATTTCTCAAGAGCTAATGCTACCAGGAAAGCAAACGATTCCACCAGGTGCTGGCTTGGGATCATTTGTGGCCGTTTGGTGAAAATATAGAAACAGCCCATCGCCCGCTGATTTCCCTCCAGTCCAATTGTGTAGACATCCTCAATTCCCACAGTTTTCGCTATTTGTCGGCTAATTTTTGGGGGCACATGGTTGGCAGCAAAATTTTCCAATTCCCCTGGATGTAAGGTTAACCGACGTTTGCTAAAAGCATCCTTAGTGTGATCTTCGATTGGAAATGTTCTTCCTGTTAAATCTCCCCCGAGCAACTTCCAGGCTTTTAAGAGGAACCGATTTTCAATCCCATAAACCCCTTCCAACCGGAGAGTTGACGCGTCGCTATTAGTAAGCGTCAAAACAAGACAATCTTCCAGTTTCTCCTGGAGCGCTCTGCCCGCGAAATCCAGGATATCTGATCCCTGATTAAGCGAAAGCAACTCTCTTCCTTGCTCACTTAACCAGCGCAAATCCTCCAATTTGTTTTGTTGCCCTTGATCTTCAAGGTCATGGTTAAGAGCTGAGATATCTTTCAGCGTCCAAATGATTTGGGAAACAAATCCGGTGTCATCCTGAACTCCCGCGCCAGAAAGCACTACATTTATGATCGACTCATCCTGCGTCACTAAACTAAAGACGCTTTCCTGCGATTTGTTCCCCTGCAGGATGGATTGGCATAAGGTTTGATAACTTGGTATTTGATCAGGGGAAATAAATCGTTCAAAATCAGATCCCAGAACCTGTTCCTCAGTTTCACAGCAGAGCAAGTCAAGGGTATCTTGATTCGCATATTGGATAATGCCTTTATCATCCAAAATCAAGACAGCTGCAGCTATTTGATCAATTAAATTCCGATAGGTATCAATTTTCATTAAATCGGGTCTTTTCACGCTAATAAAAAATTAATCGCGAGATATATTTTAACGAGGGAAATGAGAACAATTAATAGTACATCCATTTTACTGTCTAAAGGCTGAATCATACAATACAATACTTTACTGTTCTGTAAGTTACAGGAATACAATAATTACTCCAAACATGGATAATCCTCTTAGGGCACTTTATCTCATCGGGCCTCAATTATTCTACAGAGTATTTTAGTATACAATAAACAAATATGCTCAAATAGAGCGAAGGGGCTAATTATTCCACAATCACGGGGCAGGATTTTGTCCTGCGCCATACTAATCAGGATTGTGGTATAAAACCCATAGACGGTAAATCAAGCTTTTCCGCAAGGAGTCCAAGATGATCACTCAAACAAAGCTGTATCTAGCAGTATCCTTACTTTTACTTGGGGCATTTTTCCTAACCGGATGCGCGGGATCACCAGCCGAGTTAGACCCTACACCATTTATTGAAAAAGCTGAGGGTGAAGAAGGGGATCCTTTCATCGGTACACCTAACCCGGCATCTTTTTACTGCCAGGAAATGGGGTATGAATTAGAACTAAGAGATACCGACAAAGGCACCCAGGGTATCTGCATATATCCTGACGGAAAAGAATGTGATGAATGGGATTTCCTGGCCGGCCGCTGCGGCTCTGAGTATTCATTCTGCCAGAGACAGGGATACACCATCATAGCTGGCGACAATACCGGAACCTGTGTCTTCCCCGATGGATCATCCTGCCCGGAATATGATTTCTTTATCCAGGAATGTGAACCACCCAAATGAGTAAATTGTACTCCCCGTGGTGATTTTCTCAGCATGCGAACCAAATCAGACACAACAAATATTAAAGCTTGTTGTGTCTGATCTTATTACACATCCCATCTCCTCCCAAAATTAAGGAGAACACCCCATGGCTTCTAAACAATCTCCCCAAGACAAGGATCTGCAGCAAATCATTGAATCGGCTCAACGGTTAGGAATTGAGTTGAACGAATCAGATGCCCTGCAGTGGCTGACTGCAATATCCGCTACCCAGGAAGAAGATGATGTGGTTTTTGATGAACGAGCCGGCGTATTCGGCCACAAGGTATCGATGCTTGATTTCAGTTCTGAAGACCTTGCCCACTTTAGAAAATTGGGTCAGCTGGTTGAATTTATTGATATTCCAGGGAAAGTTGAGACTGCCCTGGCTCTTTCTGGATCCGCAGCCCAATCTAAAATCCAGATCTATCCAGGTGATGCGGATTATTTTGAGCGCATAAATATTATTGCCGAAACTCAGAAAGAATCCTGTCAGGTGTTGGCTGAATTGATACGCGAGAAAGCGCTGTCAACAGAATCGGGACCAACTTTCCAGTTAATGGAAGTCCGTTTTGGATCTTACCCCATGGATGTCATTAGAGGAGATCGCGCCTATGCAGCTGGCAGTTCTATCTCCTGGACAGTTGATCAAATCCGGGAGGGCAAGATCAAGGCAACTTCTCCCTCCGGTGATCCGCTGGTTATTGACTGGTTTGAAGCCTCCTTGGACTCCGGCTGGTGCAAATTGGATTGGGTGGTTGCGGATCCCATCCGGGGAGAGTTGGTAAATGCCAGCAATATGCTGGATGTTACCTGGGAAGCTCCGGATGGATCAATCACCCCGCTGGATGGTTTCCTGGATCCTTATTTCCAGGAGATTTACCTGGACGAAGGTTCAATTCCGATCTTTTCCAAACTCGCCCAGCATGTCTCCGCAAATGCCCTGGACCAATATGTCACCCAGCTGGAGAAAGAGGTTAACAAATACCTCACTAAAGACATAAATTATGGAAAAGCTGCCAAAAGGATGTACAACATATTTCGATTAACCGGCAAGTACAGCGAGGCTGCCTTGATCCGGGAGCTGTTCGATGAGCCTTCATCTATGCTTTACCAGGTCTGGGCGCTGATCCGCACCATGGATGAATGCAGTTTTCCTGAATCGAGCATCTCGATCGATAGTGTAAAATCCCAGGCTGACCAGCTAATTCTGGAAGTAGTCCGGGCGCTGGAAGGAGATGAAGAAACTGTTGTAGTCCAGCATTTACTTCAGTTAAGAGGTACACTGGAGGATCAAAGACAAGGCCAAAACCTTCCTCTCCATGTGGAAGCTGCCCGGGATGAAGTAATCAATATCGTAAATAATTTCTTTTACGAGAAATTGACCACAGTCCCTGAAATAAAAAGCTACATGGATGCCATCCAGAACTGAAAAGCCAGAGAGGAAAAAACCTGCTTTAAGTGTCTGGGTCCTTGCTGCCAACTTGCTTTTCCGGAAAAAGACGCTATAATATCCAGCAATAAATACAACGCAGTGACCGGGACGAGTAGCGGAATTAGTCCTCAACAGGGAAAGAAAGTCAGAGACTGAAAACTTTCTTGGCAGACTATCTGTGAAAACCCCCCGCGAGCGGAAACCTGAACCCCATTAGTGGATAGTAAGGAGAACCGATTGGCCCCGTTACAGGCCCCATGAGATAAGTCCGGCGGCAGTCTAAGCTCTGGCTTAAATCTGGGTGGAACCGTGAGAAACTCTTGCCCCAGTTGGCAGGAGTTTTTATTTTTATGGAGGTGTGTTATGGCAAAAGAAAATTATCTGGGATCTGAGCTGTGGAAAATCAGGCATTCCACTGCCCACGTGATGGCTCAGGCAGTGCGGGATCTATTCCCTGAAGGCACTGCCAAGATTGCCATTGGGCCCCCTATAGCTGATGGTTTTTACTACGATTTTGACCTGCCCCGGCCCTTGACTCCGGAGGATCTGGAAGAAATTGAAAAAAGAATGCAAAAAGTTTTCTCTGAGGGGCATGAGTTTACTCGCAGGGAATTATCAGCCGAAGAGGCCCGTGAGATTTTTAAAGATCAGCCCTACAAACAGGATTTGATCACCGGCCTGGAAGCAGGCGGCCTTGATGAATATGGGGAGCCGTTGGAAGAAGAAACGGTAATCTCAATCTACACCCATGACGATTTTGTTGACCTGTGCCGGGGTCCCCACGTTGAGAGCACCAAAGACCTTAATCCCAAAGCGGTCAAGCTACTTAACGTTGCCGGCGCTTACTGGCGTGGAGATGAGCGGAACCCCATGCTGCAGCGAATTTATGGTACCGCCTGGAAGACAAAGCAGGATCTAAAGAAATACCTCCAAAAGTTAGAGGAGGCGAAAAAGCGCGACCATCGCCGGTTGGGAAAAGATCTTGATCTCTACAGCACCAACCCCGATGTGGGTAGTGGTTTAGTGCTCTGGCATCCCAACGGGGCTTATGTGCGCTACAAAGCGGAACAATACTGCATGGATGAGCACCTGAAGAACGGGTACGAGTTCGTTTATTCACCCCATATCGGAAAAGCTCAGCTGTGGGAAACCAGCGGACACTTAACCTGGTACGAAGAAAACATGTATTCCCCAGTGGATATTGATGAGGAATCATATTTTCTAAAACCAATGAACTGTCCTTTCCATATCATGATCTACAAAAACTCGCTTCGCAGCTACCGGGATCTTCCCCTGCGCTGGGCGGAGTGGGGGACGGTATACCGTTACGAGCGCAGCGGCGTTCTGCACGGCATGCTGCGGGTCCGTGGATTCACCCAGGATGATGCCCATATCTTCTGCAGCCCGGAACAAATGCCGGAAGAAATAGACCGTGTGCTTAACTTCTGCCTGCATATCCTGCGCGGATTCGGGATGAAGGAATTCCATGCTTACCTGGCAACCCGCGACCCTGACAAATCTGCCGGGGATGGCGAGCGCTGGGATGACGCTACTGAAGCACTGCGATCCGCTCTGGAACGGGCACAATTACCCTTCGACATTGATGAAGGCGGGGCTGCTTTTTATGGTCCAAAAATTGATCTTAAAATGATTGATGCCCTGGACCGGGAATGGCAGTTAAGCACCATCCAGTTTGACTTTAACCTGCCCGATCGTTTTGATCTGACCTACATTGCTGAAGATGGAAAACAGCATCGTCCCTATATGATCCACCGGGCTTTGCTGGGATCTATGGAGCGGTTTATGGGTGTTTTGGTGGAGCATTACGGAGGAGCTTTCCCATTCTGGCTGGCTCCAACTCAAGCCGTATTGATTCCAATTACCGATCGCAATTTACCTTATGCAGAAAAGGCTGCTGAGCATCTGCGGCAAAACGGCATCCGGGTCAAAGTTGACAGCAGGACAGACCGTATGGGCGCAAAAATCCGGGATGCAGAGAAATTGAAGATCCCTTATATGCTGGTAATAGGAGACCGGGAAGAGGAAGCTGGAACAGTAGCGCCCCGGTTACGATCGGGCGACCAGCTGGACTCAATCAGCATTGAAGAGCTTCTGGCCAGGATGACTGAGGAGATGAAAAACCACGATCAAGTCTAAAACATCGGGGGCAGGGGAGGTCACTGAAACACCCCTGCCCCCGTATTCCTCCGTTGACGTTTTTCCCTTATATATGGTATTATCGAAGTCTAAGTTTAAATATAAAGGAGAGAACAATAGGAAAAATTAACTACTGGGCGAATGACCGTATCAGGGCTCGCGAAGTTCGTCTAATTGGTCCCGAAGGGGAAAACATAGGAGTAGTTCCGACAGAAGAAGCCCTAGCGATTGCAAAGGAAGCCGAATTAGATCTGGTTGAGGTATCCCCCAATGGCAATCCGCCTGTTTGTAAGGTCATGGATCTGGGGAAATTCCTTTACGAACAGGAAAAAAAGCGCCAACGGGCTCGCAAGGCACAAAAAATCGTTGAGGTAAAAGAAATTCGCCTGCGCCCAAAAACAACCGATCATCACCGTACTTTTAAAGTGCGAGACGCTCGAAGATGGCTTACTACTAATAAAAAGGTTAATGTCCGGATTCAATTCAGGGGTCGGGAAGTGCATTATCCAGAAATTGCCCTGAAGATGCTGAACGATATCGCTGAAGAACTCAGTGATGTTGGTGTTATAGAACAAAGACCTTCCCGGGAAGGCTATTCCATGCTCATGGTTATAGCCCCTGCAAAAGAATAATACTTCCTTTTCTAAATTTCCCAGAGGTGAACAGGGTGGTTTTTATCCAACCTAAACCGCCTTCCCTCTGTGTGTCTGCCCTTCAAATTTAGAAAACTTGAAAACCAGGTTGGAAATATAGTTATCGCAGCTGCTGGGTGCAGCAACAGGTGCCTTTCCAGGATGGAAATCGCAACCGGCGCCCAGGGGACTGCAGGAGAGAACAGAATGTCACGAGTAAAAACAGGTATAACCCGCCGGCGACGGCACAAGAAAATCATTAAGATGGCGAAAGGCAAATACGGCACAAGAAGCCGTCTTTACCGCCGCGCAAACGAAGCCATGTTGAAGAGTCTCTGGTATGCATACCGGGACCGCCGAACAAGGAAACGGGATTTGCGCCGTTTATGGATTACCAGGATCAACGCTGCCTCCCGGTTGAATGGTCTTCCTTACAGCCGCTTCATTTACGGATTAAAGGAAGCCAACATCAACCTCAATCGCAAGATACTGGCAGATATGGCCGTCCGTCATCCGGAAGCTTTTACAGAAGTGGTGGAGAAAGCCAAAGCAGCCATCAGCTAATTCCACAAACATACTAAGAAGGACAGGGCAATCCTGTCCTTTTTTGTTTTAATGCTACAATCGATTCTGTATCCTCCTCAGTTTGGGACCAGGCTCAGTTATGATTTCTTCCATCCAGAACTCCAAAATTAAGCGCATCCGGCTTCTGCAAACCCAATCCAGATCCCGGAAAAAAGAGCTCGCTTTCATAGTCGAAGGAGTACGCCTGCTCGAGGAGGCCCAGAATACTTACCAGGTCCCGGAGCTGGTGATTTACACACCGGATCTTGATCCCCGCGGTCAAAAGCTGGTAGAGGCATTTCTGGAGCAGAATGTTCCTTGTGAAGAAGTATCTGAGCAAGTAATCAAGGCGGCCAGTGATACAGAAACACCCCAGGGAATTCTTGCCATCCTGCCTCTCAAACCGCTTCTTCTGCCAGAAGAGACTGATTTTTTGATAATTGCGGATGAAATCCGCGATCCTGGCAACCTGGGCACACTGCTGCGTACTGCCCAGGCAGCAGGCGTGGACGGTTTCTTACTCTCTCCTGGAACAGTGGATCCCTTCTCTCCCAAGGTAATTCGTGCGGGAATGGGCACCCATTTCCGGCTTCCGATATTAAGCTGCAGCTGGGAAAAGATCCGCGAGATCACGAATGGGCTGACCATCTTCGGGGCGGATATGAAGGAAGGTTCCCGGATCTGGGATGCTGATCTCAATCTCCCCCTGGCATTAATCCTTGGTGGAGAAGCCCATGGGCCAGGAAAACACTCTCGCGATTTGGCAGATGCCTGGATGCATATCCCCATGACCGATGGTTCCGAATCCTTAAATGCTGCTGCTGCCGGGGCAGTGCTGATGTTTGAAGTCCTCCGGCAGCGAACTCAAGAGGGACTGCTTTGATATCCTTTCTGGAAAGATAATCATTTATGACCGATAAAATTCTACCAATTAGCCAAATTATTCACGGGGATGCTGTTCAGGAAATGAATGCGCTCCCCGAGAATTCGATCGATCTGATCTTTGCGGATCCTCCTTATAACATGCAGATCAAAGGGGACTTATGGAGGCCGGATTTCAGCAAAGTGGATGGCGTGGATGATGAATGGGATAAATTTGATGATTTCCGATCATATGACTCTTTTACGTCAGCCTGGTTGAAAGCTGCTCATCGGCTGCTGAAAGAAGATGGCGCCATTTGGGTCATTGGCACCTATCACAACATCTACAGGGTGGGAAAACTCCTCCAGGATATCGGGTTCTGGATTATTAACGAAATCATTTGGGAAAAAAACAATCCCATGCCTAATTTCCGCGGCGTTCGTTTTACGAACGCTCACGAGACATTAATCTGGGCTAAAAAATCCGAGGGTGGAAAATACACTATCAACTATCACGCCATGAAACCATTTAACGATGGAAAACAAATGCGTAGCGTCTGGAATCTGCCAATCTGTAAAGGGAAAGAGCGAATCCGGGTCAACGGAGAGAGAGTTCACTCCACCCAAAAACCCCTGGCCCTGTTGTACCGCGCGATTCTTTCTTCCACAAATCCTGGAGATGTAATTCTCGATCCCTTCTTCGGTACCGGAACAACCGGAGCCGCTGCTAAAATCCTGCACAGGAATTGGATTGGAATCGAGCAGGATAAATATTACATTCCCATAGCCAAGAAACGTATTGACCAGATTCAACCGGAAGAGTATACGATCCAAGCGTTCGACATCAAAGACAAAAAACGCTTAGCTCCCCGGGTACCTTTTCCACACTTGCTTGAATACGGGTTAATAAAACCCGGACAATCACTGTATTTTAATCAAAATCCGAAGCAAACTGCCGTTGTGAAGCCAAACGGGAATTTGCTTTACAACGGGTTTGAAGGGTCAATTCATCAAACAGCAAAACATATCCTGAAGGGAAAACCGGGGAATGGCTGGCTGCACTGGTTTTTTGCAGACAAAAAAGGGGAGTTCCTCTCTATTGATATCCTGAGAGAAATCATCCGGAATGATTTGAACGAACCCACTGAATAACCCAAAACTCTAGAGTAAATCCAATTCTTCAAAACTAAAATTTAATCCAGGGCTCATGAGATGAAAATACGTTCGGTGACATACTTTGAGAATCCCGGAGATCCCATCCGGAAAGAAACCCTCAACCATTCGGAAAAATTTTTCAGGGAGGCAAAAAGGCTCTTCGAGTCTGCCGGATATCAGGTCCAATCTATCCGTTTTGCATCACCCCCATTTCCACTCATTTTGAAAAACTTAGCTAATGAACGGGTTTTATCTTACGCAGGTAAGTTAGAACATTCTCTAAACTCACTTGGTTTTGATTACTTGTCTCTCGGTCCTGCCATACCATCCCACCCAGAGAGTTACGCCCTCATCCCCGATTTAATTCAGTCGACAGAAAACACTTTCTGCTCCGGGTTGATGACTGACCCTAAAAAAGGCATCTCCTTAAGTGCTGTCCGTTCCTGTGGAGAAATCATTCACCAGCTTGCCCCAATTGATCCGGACGGTTTTGCTAACCTGTACTTTGCCGCCCTGGGCAATGTGCCCCCCGGCGCTCCTTTTTTCCCTGCAGCTTACCACGGGGATGAAAAACCGATTTTTGCCATCGCGGTGGAAGCAGCTGATCTCGCAGTGAAAGCTTTTTCGGAAGCTTCTTCTTTTGAGGAGGCCAGGGGCAACCTGATTTTCCTTCTTGAAGATCAGGCAAAGATACTAACCAGGATTTCCTGCGAATTGGAGAAAATCACCGCCGCCGCATATGGCGGAATTGATTACTCACTTGCCCCGTTTCCTGAGGCCAGCCTATCCATCGGAACTGCCCTGGAAGCTCTCGGGGTGAAACGATTGGGGGATCACGGCTCTTTGGCTGCTGCTGCCTTCCTTGCCGATACTATCGACCGGGCAGATTTTCCCCGAACCGGATTCAGCGGGTTAATGCTCCCCTTGCTGGAAGATGCTGTCCTGGCGAACCGGGCCGCTGAGGGTTTTCTCGGAATTAAGGATTTGCTGCTTTATTCCACTGTCTGCGGAACAGGATTGGATACGATACCGCTTCCCGGAGATCTATCTCCGGAACAAATCACAGCGATTTTATTTGACCTGGCAGCTCTTTCAACCAGACTCAATAAGCCCCTTACTGCCCGATTAATGCCGATTCCAGGCAAAAACCCCGGCGATCCTACAAAATTTGATTTTCCATATTTTGCCAACTCCAAAATTCTGGATGTGCAGGCTGAAGAATTGACAAACATGTTCTCTGGAGACGGGTATCTGGATTTAAAGCATCGTTGAGGTTGATAAACAGATGGGGGGAATCGTTAAAAAGTTTAAGGTTTAAGGTTGATTTACAGTTCGCCCTCTCTTTTCCCCCTCTTTATCTGGAACTAAACAACTCTAATCATATCCTGCAAATACTCCAAACGGGCATCAGCCAAACCAGGCAATGCTTGCAAAGCAAAAAACGGACCGCTTCCCTCGATGACCAGGGAGGAAGCAACATTTCCGTATAAAACAGACTGGAGAGGATCAAAGGTGCGCCGGTATCCAGCTAAAAACCCGCCGCAGAAAGCATCTCCCGCCCCAATTGGATTCTGAACACGAGCTGGATACGCGGTTATATCCCACTTTTTTCCCGAAGCCGCATCATAAAGATATTGGCCGTTAGCTCCTCTCTTGATAATCACCATATCGCATCCATGCCGGCATAACTCAGCTGCCATTTCCCAGAGATCATTCGTTTTTCCCTTATAAAGATTTCTTAGATCATCTTCCGCTGGGATAAAAGCAGTGAGCCCGGTGATGAGCGCTGGTATGTCACCAAAATAGGCTGGATCCATATAAGAGGAAGAGGGATCCAGAGTGATGGTTGAAAAGCCTTGCTGGCGTAACACAGCTGGTAGGAGATTATGAGTAAGATAATCCAGGGGGCAGAGATGAGCTCCGGTAGCTGATAAAAAGTTTTTAGGAATATCACTTTCCCGGATCGATGTGTCTTTCTTTATTCTTCTATCAGTCGAGAAATGATGGTGAGAAGTATATCCAATTAATGCTGGTGGTAATGCTATTCCCAATTGAGAGAAGTGGGGAATGGGATCCATTAACTGGCGGGTTTCGTGCCCCTGGTGAAGATAACACGCCCTGAGATCTACTGCTTCCGGGAGAACCACCACCCCGTCAATATTAATCCCCTGGTTGGAGAAATCTTCGAGCCAGGCTTGAGGAAAATCCTCTCCAACCCTGGTTAAAATACCCGGTGATTCTTCGTCTTCCCAAACCAAATAACCTGCGGATGCATATAGCGCATTTCCTCCAGGCACATCCAGGAGCCACTGATCATCAGCTGCCAGGGAGAATTCCCGCTGGAATTCCCCTACAAAGACATCCCGCGGGAATGGATTGTTTGGTGACATATCAGTTAATTTTTTTTACAGGCCTGCTGTATTTATAGACCAAGGCTGGATACTTGCCGCAAAAAGGCGATGATAGATCCCCCAATTTTAATCCCATCTCCGGCTGTAAGCTGGATTCCTTCCTCTTCCTCAATCCGCTTCGTCAATAAATATCCTGCGCCTGCGCCAGTTACTGCACCCAGGATCGCACCCAGGATAATATACAAACCAAAACTGCCTTGTTCTTCTTGATTTTCTTCATTCATAACCAACTACCACCTTATTAATTATTTTCACCGGGATTGATTAATCAATTTCATAGCGGGACTTTTCTCTGGTAAAAATTGACCTGAATCCCTTCAGATAAGCTGACGGTCGTATAACCGGTTGAACAATAATCTCAGAAAACTTGCTTACTCCATCTCGAATTTTATCGATAAATTCCACTATCCTGCTGGTGATGGGAGGCAACCCTCGAATCATCTTCACTGACAAAACTACACAAGCGGCCAGAATAACGAGAATTACCAAGGAAAAAAACAATACCGGAATGATCAACAGAACAGTTGATAGTTCCGCAAACCGGGAGATATTTCCTGCTCCAATCCCAATCACGACCCAAACACAAATCAGCAGGATAAATATAGTCCCTGCGATTGCCGGGAAGATTATTTGCCAGAAACTTGAACCTGCCGGGGATCTTTTTTCCTCTGCCATGATACCGATATTGTAGCATGGATTTAATTCACCAAGATTAATACTGCTATTGTAAATAAGTTTGATCACGCTTATTCAATAAAGAACTCTTAATTAACTTTCCGTTAAGCAAGATACTCACTGGATAATCTAATCAGACCTCGGAGGTCTTTGTTAAAATATTCCAGAGGAGCAGTTGACATTTGACCTGATTTTATTTACACTGAAAATATGCTGGCACGCGTTTACTCCTGCGCTGTGCTGGGGCTGGAGGGGGTCTTAGTTGAAGTAGAAGTGGATTTCGGTACCGGGCTGCCTAATATCACTGTGGTCGGCCTTCCGGATACTGCCGTCAAAGAAAGTCGGGAGCGAGTCCGGGCTGCGATT